>Ga0114978_10005460_pt1 | contig 10163 bp, 14 predicted proteins | sample S_140212_EF_Meta_FD_87027 | JGI IMG/M metagenome (GOLD analysis project Ga0114978, IMG submission 87027) | Freshwater microbial communities from Lake Simoncouche, Canada to study carbon cycling - S_140212_EF_MetaG | ecosystem: Environmental > Aquatic > Freshwater > Lake | place: Lake...
GCTTCCAAACGAATATGAATCAACGCCATTATAGAGCCAAAGTGATGCGCCAGGAGTAACGCCAGCTTGCGATGAATCATTCACAACTACAAGAAACTGTCCTACATTAGCCGGAGCAGGCGTGACTGACGGAGTCGAATTTGCGGCAACAAACGCATCAATCAAGGGCAAATCACCAGCTGCAAGTGTTGGAAGCGTCGCAAAGACCGCAAAGCCAGTACCTTGAGCGCCCGTTGGGCCAGTAGGACCTGTAAGATTTATCACCGGGGTCCAAGTTGCCATTTTAGGTTATATTTAATTATACACACTTGTGTGTAAGCATAATTTACGAATGAATCGGAAATAATGTAGGTTTATTAATTTGTAAATGTGCGATTTCTTGCCCTTGACCACCAGGAGCTTTAGGAATTGGTTTTGTTGGTTCAACATATCCATGCTTGTTTTCAACATAAGGTGTACGAACTCCAACATACCCGCCTAGTTTATTAGGAGATACATTTGGACCCTGTGCTTTAGGAGGACTTGCCATAAAATAAGATTTGCCAAGAGCATAGGGTTGACTGTTTTTATCAACTTGGATTCCTGGGCTATGGGTATGGTTTGGAACAACAATATCGCATGTTCTCTCATCTCCTTGAACAGAAACCATTGCGGGATGCATAGCAGACAATGAAATTGTATTGTCGCGAAATTGTATATTACTAATATTGGCACCACGTTCTGAAGGACATGATACTTTTGATTTTGTGAAATTGCTAGCATTTGGATATTTCCAACCTACGGGGGTTGGAGGACGACCAGATACACATAATAAGTTTTTTTTTGTTCCCGCGCTTTCAGCTTGTAAGTTCAGGTCATACCAAGATGATCCACTACCTTTATAAACTGTAAAATCACTCGCACAAGCGCCCTTTCCCGATTCCTTTATGCCAGATACTGTTGCATTGTTAAAAACAGGTCGATCTGTAGATTTTACAAGAGAGCCAACCGATGTACCGTCCGCAAAAAAATTATTACGCGTTGCAGACATGCGCTGTTTTTGTGTATAATGGGACGCATCCGTAGGTTTACGTACTGCAACTACTCTTTGCTGAGCCGAGAGTTTTGTTCGTAGATACTCGGTATACGACATTTGTGTTTTACCTGGAATTTATTACAACAAATCAACATGAGTTAGAAAGTGACGACGACAGCAAGGTCGTACAACACCAAGCTCATCTAAAGCCTTTCCTTCTGCTGTTTTCACAGTCGTAGCTGTCAAATACTCCATTTCAGTCTTACCTGTTTTCCTACGATGTTCGTTCACCTTCTCAAGATAAGAAATATACTTGCCTGCAATAACATTGTTGCACGATACACACCGAATTGGAAATATCATTTATTCCTTACTAAACTCTTTGTTTGTAGATTCGTTTTCTGTGAAAAGAATAAGAATGAGTCCAGATCAATCATATGCGCTTCTACTTCTGGCAGGATTGCTAGTTATCGTAACGCAAAAACAGTTCTCATCCCGCATCTTAGAACTCCTTATTGGAGTTTCAAGACCGGGGGCTACGATTGGTTTATTAGCTTTGTTAGTGCTTACGTATTATAATCACTTACATTACACGTTTTTGGTATTAGGATTGCTAGTGATATTTTTACTAAAAGATTTATGGACACACTGGCCTCGATCTGATGCTAGGCGCGTATATTTAGAAGTAGGACGCGATCAAGATCGGTTTGACCATTCATCAAGTATAGATCTACAAATGGCGGATGGAACTGTGAAACACGCCCCTCCCTCAATCTATTCAAAAGGATGGTCGCCTCAATTACTTGTGTTTCCACCGTCAGCTGCTACACAGTTTGAGATGAACGGTTAAATTTACCACATTACAGACAATTCTTGCGTGCTCCAATATTCAGATCTACCATCTGGTAAGCGACGGTGAATTATAAAAGGCAACTTTCTCTCAAATACTTCTTTCTCAGCAACCTTCCACACGAAACGTGGATCAGATGTAAACATTCCATCCAAAGACACAAGAGGTTTCGCCCCTTCTGCTAACTGTTGTGCCCTTGTTCCAATTAAAGCTACTTGTTCATATTTCGTATAATAAGGCAATGTAATTCGCTCTGTTTGTAAAGATTCTTGTACAGATTCACGCGTGACAGATTGAACTTCTGCGTGAAGAATCTTTGACTGAATTCGTACTTGATCCATTTATGTGATTACAAAAGACAATCTGTAAAGGTCTTTCGTTTTACATGCACTGAGCGTATCTTTTAATAATGGTAGAACTATTGGAAGTCTTTGGCGATGATCTGACAGTTGTCAATGCGGCTCGCGTTTCGTTTGCAAAAGAGTCTACAAAACTTACAAATGGTGATATAAAACTAGTCAAATATCTGGCAGATCATAACCACGTAACTCCTTTCTTTCATCCTCAAGCAAGGTTCCGACTAAAAATGCCCATTTTTATTGCTAGAGAATGGTTCCGTCATCAAATTGGATTTGCTAGAAATGAAGTATCAAGACGATATGTTGATACAGACCCTGAATTTTGGCTTCCCGAAGAACTACGTGAGCGCGATACAAATAAAAAGCAAGGATCGCAAGACAAACGAATTCAGTATAATGGTCATTGTATTGCAAAGATGAAGAAACATAATGAACAAAGTTTAGAGTTGTATAAATATTTGTTGGATTTTAAAGTATGTCCTGAACAAGCACGAGCTGTATTGCCGCAATGTATGATAACAGAATTTATTGAAACAGGTTCATTGGCTGCGTATGCTCGTTTGTATAAACTAAGAACCGATCCATCTGCTCAACGTGAGATTCAGGAACTGGCTGGATGTATTGGAAATTTGTTGGCTGAAAAGTTCCCTATTTCTTGGGCCGCTTTAACGTCTTACGACCACCCTTCCGAGCCTGTGTTACAAGATACGGTTTCCCATTCTTCATAGAAAAATGCTTTAGGGTTCTTCCTTGTGGCCACAGAATCTTTTTTGTACAAATAGCTATAGCGATTCCTTGTTTATCTTGTTTCTTAAAACTTGCAGATGCCTTGAAGGGCAAAGATGCCGACTTAAAGTTCTTTGTAATCTTTTTTACACAACTCGCAAAACGCTCGGCTTGGTTCATTTTATTAAGAGGCACGAACATTTCAAAATATAAGTAAGAATTTTATTTAGACACTAAGGCATTTTAGCGTTATATACATTTTACACTAAATGTCGATGTGCACGGGACTTGGTGATTGTTTAGAACAAAAGAACCTAACAGAATATTATATAAGTCATTGTGTTCATAAATGTCAACTAGTAGAATGTCACAATTATAGATTATGTGGGGAAAAACGTCCCAAATGGTTACTTAATTGTGATAGAGGAATGTGTAAAGGCTGTGCAATTCACATTGGAAAAATTAAGTTCCTTGATAAAAAAGGAGACTGCCCCATTTGTCTTGAAAATAAAGATGTCATTGAAATTAATTGTGCGAGGCACAATGTGTGCCTTGACTGCTGGAAGAAATTGTCTGACACAAGTAAGCAATCTCCTCTAACTTGCCCTATTTGTCGAGAAAGTATATGGAATAGGACGATTCGGTAAACTAAGAGGCACGAGAAGCTTGTTTCCAAGTGGCATCACAGTGAACGCACTGATACATCCAAACTAAATTCTTTTCATTAATTTTAACCGCCACTACATCGGACGTAACATTTCTTGCTCGAGACACACACTCTTCATTCGGACACTGAATATTTGACAAATGGTTCAAAGTAGGATCATTTTTCAGGTAAGGATTCAATACTAAACGCGCCGTCTTATCTTCTTTCAATAAATGTTCGTATACCAAAGGGTTGTCAACTTTCACGGGTTCCTTGTAAGGGCACTTGCGGCAACTTAGAATAGCTGACTTTGCGCCATCTACCGTATCTTCATCAATTCCAAATAACATATTGCGACATGCAGGACAGAATTTCATTGTATTATTGCTAAGTCTTAGTTTAGTTGAGTGAAGATTCGTTTTAAACTTAGAGATATAGTTACTAAACATAGAAAATGGAAGAATGTAAAAAGTGTAAAGGTGGTGGCTTTTTGTATCCTTTGATCAAACAAGAATGTTGTTTTTGCTATAATCATCCTGAAGGTAAAAAGAAGTGTTGTGAATGTTTGGGAAAAGGCTGGACAAATCAGCCTGTATCTATAATATGTCCATCATGCGATGGTACTGGTAACAAATAAGTTGTTAAAAACGAATGATCTAATTAAAATACAATTAGTTAACCAAATGGTTAATTATAATTGCAAAAACTGTCAGCGTATTTTCAAACAAAAAGGACATCTTGATGCCCACGAGAATCGCAAGATTCCTTGCAAGAAAGATAATACTACCAAACAATTAGAAAATAATTTAATTAATCATATAGCAAATACAGACGCATTGTCTTATCTAGATACTGTACCAGATAGATTTGTAGATACATTTGTTTTAGACCCGCCTTATTACAGAGTTGTAGATGAGGATTGGGATAAACAGTGGAAAACATTTGATGATTATATCGCATGGATGGAGACAATCGTTGAAAAATTAGCAAGAGTATCTAAACATTCAGCTTCTGTATGGTTGTTTGGTATGGCCTATCAACTTGGTTATCTAATTCCAATCTTTGAAAAACATGGGTTCACATATCGCCAACATATTACAATTGACAAAGGTATGAAATCGGCCGCAGGTCGTGTAAGTTCAAAGTTAAAAATGTTTCCCACTGTAACTGAGTATATTGTTTACTTTTATAAAGAATCTCGAAGTATTGTGAAGAAATATCTGCAAGATAAGATGAAAGAGTCTTGCAAAACTCCATTAGAGATTAATACTGCTCTAGGAAAAGCAACAAATGGTGGTGGTAAATGGTCAACCATTGCAGGAATTCGTCAACAAAATATACAATATCCTACACGAGAAGATTGGAATGCACTAGTTCCTATATTAAATCTTGAATGGAAGTATGATGATTATGTATTTAAATTTAATCTTCCAAACGGTCTAACGGATGTATGGAATGATATTTCCTTTCAGGAAAAAGGCAGAATTCATCCAACACAAAAACCAGCTATGTTGATTGAACGAATTATTAAATGTTCTTCTACGCCTGGGGATATTGTAATGGATCCATTTATGGGTTCTGGTCAAACGGCTCGTGTCTGTAGCAGACTATCTATTTCTTATATTGGTTGTGAAATTGATAAGAAGTATTATGATAATCTCAAAGATTTCGCGTAGTGTCTCCACGCTTCTTACCATGATTCTTCTTTCGAATTGTTAGTAAATTACATCCAATACTGTAGGGAACATACTGGCAAACATCAAACTTTTTTTTCTCATCCGAAGTTAGTAGACAATACGGGATATCTTCTATCTTGTCGCATTCAATTATTTCAAACGACGGGTCAATATCTAACTTAAAATTGATCTTATAAATCAGACGAGGACCGCACATATGAAAATCATAACTTCTGGGGAGCATGTTACAGTTATCGAATCCGTGTTCACTTTGGGTCTTAAGATATAAATTAAAGTATTCATTGGAAGAATCAATTGTCCAGACATGAACAAAATACTTATCGTCTGCTTCGTGGTTAATTTCAACTAACCAATATAGTTTAAGTGTTTCTTTGTATTTAAAGTGCGCACTTGGCTTGATTCCGAACCGACTATCATTTACTCTTGAAAGCGCATTTGATGAACAATGAACGCAAACTATAGATGTCCAAGGAGACTTGCGATTACATGATTTACACTTCCAAGGCTGGCATAAGCACACTGTCTTTACTTCAGCTGCATGAGTTCCATTACTAAGATCAAATCCACTTCCGCCAGTTCCACTTCCATGCATTCCGCTAATAAGAGCACATAAAACCTCTCCAAACTTTCCAGGATCACTAAAAGCCATAGAAAATCGAGTGGCTAACCCAATTGCTTTTTCAGTACTCAACTCAACCGCCCATCTATTTGCTGTGATTTTTAAGAAATTGTGTAACATTACTCTCGCGATTACAACCTACAAATTTACTATGAATAAATCCATTTTTTACGCATCATTCAAAACGGACGATTCTTTAATAAAGTTTCTTTTCACTTAACACGAATGTCACAAATTCAAAGTCTACAGCAATTTCTTGACAACCACAAGGCTGACGGGTTGTGGACTCATACGTCTTTGAAGGGTGGCAAATACTTCATTCCCGAAGAGCACAAAGATCTGTTTTATACCTTGTATGTTGAAGAAATCATTAATCAAGAAAAACAGTATCTAACTGAAAAATCATCAGATATTGGACCTTTGAGAGTCGATTTTGATTTTATCTACGGAAATGATGTAACAAAACATTTGCATACGCGTGACCAAGTTGTAAGTTTCTGTGAAGCGTATATGATTGAAATGTCACAGTATCTTGATATTCCAGCTATAACTGATTTGTATATTATGGAGAAGCGTAAGCCGACCCTAGATTCAAAGAAAAATCGTATGAAGTCGGGGATTCATATTGTAGTTCCACAAGTATGTACGCACAAATTTGTAGAACAACGCGTCCGTCGTAATCTTTTGAAAAATATGGGTAATTATTTCAATAGTTTACCTCTCACAGAAACATGGGAAAAGATTTATGATGAAGGAGTTGTGAATCGTTCGGTTCCTTGGACTTTGTATGGTTCACGAAAGAATGACCCGAATTCATTACCATATCTAACTTCATATATTCTACAGTTTGATTCACAGAAACAAAGCATAAAGATTCTTGATACAGTCCCACCTATTTCAATTCCCATGATGTCAACTCTTTCTCTTGTACGTGATGATAGCGCAGAAACACCGATGACTGAGGAAGGAAAGAAGATTTATGCAAATCTCAATAAATCTGAGGATGTTCGTATTTCAGGTGGATCCGCTCTTCTTCCAAAGCGTGGTAGGCCGACTTCCCGAACAGATAAAACAAGTTCACGAGCATCCACACCTACAGGTCGTATTGTTCTGCAAGCTTTAGAACCTGAACGAAAAGATTATATTAAAGACCATGTGATGAACTTAAAAGATGACCGGTTCAAAGACTATAACCAATGGGTTCAAGTTGGCATTTGTTTACATAACATTCATCCTGATTTACTAGATGTGTTCCTAGACTTCAGTTCACAAGCAGAAGACAAGTATAATGAAGGCGAATGTATTGACAAATGGAATTCTCTTACATTTCGAAATGATGGTGATAGATTAGGAGAAGGTACTTTGCGTTATTGGTCACGTGAAGATGACCTGGATGCTTACACAGAAATTGAAAAGCAAAATGTAGATCGACTTATTATGGCCGCGTGTTCAGGAACAGAGCATGATGTATCTGCAGTGATTCATGCAAAGTTTCGTGATCAGTATGTATGTTGTGATTTTGGAAAGAATGCTTGGTACCGTTGGGCAGGTCATATTTGGAAAGAGACAGATAGAGGAGTTGATTTACAGCTAAAACTATCTCGTGAGATTGCAGGTATATTTCTCAAAAAAGTAAATGCGATTGGAGGTGATATGGTGAATATGGGTCTAACATCTTGCACTGCAGAAGGAAAAGGCGATTGTGGATTCTGTACATATTGTCAAGAAGAAAAAAAGCGGTCTGGTTTGAATACAATTTATAACAAACTAAAAACCGTGAAGTTTAAAGAAAACTTAATGAAAGATTGTCGTGAGTTCTTCTTTGATGAAGAGTTTGTCAAGAAACTAGATTCTAACAAAGATTTGATTGCGTTTAACAATGGTATTTTGGAATTGACAGATGAATTCAAGTTTCGCGATGGAAAGCCAGAAGATTATGTTTCATTCAGCACTGGAATTGATTATGACCCAACAATTCCTTATTATGACTACCCTATCTGGCCAAAAGTAGATGCGTTCATAAAACAGGTTCTTCCAGATCCAGAAGTTCGTGAATACTTTATGAAACATATGGCTACAAATTTAGTGGGCGGTAACACTGCTCAAAAGTTTCACATTCTAACTGGTTCAGGTTCCAACGGTAAATCAATGATTATGAACTTGACGTCTACAGCTATGGGAGATTATGCATGTACGGTTCCTATCTCGTTATTCACTCAAAAGCGTAAAGGATCAGGAAATGCGGCTCCTGAAGTTATACGCTTGAAAGGACGAAGATTCGTAACAATGCAGGAACCTGATGAATCAATCGCGCTAAATACAGGCTTGATGAAGGAGATTACATCGGGCGAAAAGATGTATGCTCGTGATCTATTTAAGTCGGGTACAGAGTTTGAAGTTCAAGCAAAGTTTCATTTGGCGTGTAATGACAAGCCGAAAATCAATACGACGGATGGAGGCACATGGCGTCGTTTAGTTGTGATTAACTTTACTTCAAAGTTTGTTCCAAAGCCTATGGATATCAACGAGTTTCCAATGGATGAAACAATACAGTTTCTAGTTCAATCAAAAGAATGGGCAACACCTTTCCTTAACTATCTCGTATTTATCCTAAAAGAAGGAAAGGGTCTAAGAAAGCTTCCTGCTCCAGATAAAGTTTTAGAGTACACTTCAGAGTATCGTAATGACAATGACGGTATCGCCAAATTCATTGCGGATAAGATTAGTCCGATTGTAGAGGGTGATGAAATTATAGCTGTGGATAAAACAAGTTTGAAGAAGGTGTTTAAGAATTGGATGACAGACAATGACATCAAGTTATCGCCAACGGATATGGAGAAGCGAGTAGAAATTCAGTATGGAAAATACCGTAAAGGCGGATGGACAAACTTTCATCTAGAATGACTTAGCCTTACGCCGACGACTTTTACCACCTTTACGGCCTCGTGTTCTGTGTCTGCGACCACCACTTGCAGTATATCCAGCAGGTTCTGAAGGAAGTGCAAGAGACGATCTTACTGAATCATCATTCGAAATAGATGGAACTACGCTATTCGCAGCTACAGACACTCTATCTGCACTATCGCGTAAAAAACTATGTACACCTGGTAAATTCTCTTTGAGCCAATCCATCTTTATTCAACACTTGAGAATTTAACGACGACCACCGATGGGAGCGTACGTTTTTATGTAGGGGAGAGCTGTATTCACAACTAAGAATGCAATAAACAAATTGAGTGTAGCTGCGATCGCATCACCTACATTGAGTTTGACAGAACCAATTTGAATGACAACTTTGTCAATAGAGGCTTGAACTCCTGGAAACACGCCTGCTAAAACAGGGGTTACAAGATCACGCGTGATTGACGTGAAAAACTGAGAGAGTGATAAGCCGACATATAATCCAACTGCGATAGTTAGCACTGATGTAGATCCGTCCATTTATTGATTTAATGCTATTTTATTATTTTGGTTATGTTTTGTATATTGAATTTTACGTTTATCGGGATTTAATTTTCGCCACTTTTGTAAACGTAGTCTTTCATACTCTGGGTTTTGCTGACGTCTTAATTTTGAATATTCATTATCTTTTTCTTTTTTTTCTTGTATTGTCAATATAACTGTATTGGAATTTAGTAATCTTTCATTATTTTTGTACCTTTTAATTTCTTCATTTTCTCGCTGAAAAAGTTCGCGTTTAGAGGGGTATAATGATTCGTCAATTAATGTGATTACTACGTTATCCCATCCAATATTTCGAAAGTGAATATAAACTTCTCTATTTTCAGCACATTTTTCCTTTGATTTTGATTTATGTTTTGAAAGCCTTTTATGTAAAGAACATGTTGTAGACCCGATATAAAATCTATCCCCGCCTTCAAGTTTATATATACGACCTATCATTATTGTTATGTATAAGTAATATATCAAAATGGGTGTCGACACCAGATACTGGGGTCCCTCCGGATGGGATTTGCTCCATCGCATTTCATTTCATTCTTCCAAGCCTGATGAACTTTTAAAACATATGGCAGAAGTGTTGCCATGTAAGTTTTGTAGAAATTCTACACGTAGGTTTGTCAACGACTCACCCTATGATCCAAAAAATCCTGCAAGATGGTTATATGATATTCACAATAAAGTGAATCATAAATTGCGGTCACAATGCGCAAAGGATCCAAACGTTATAAATCCTGGTCCTGACCCGTCCTTTGAAGAAATTGAGTCTAGATATAAAGATAAAAAATTAAA
>Ga0114978_10005463_pt1 | contig 10159 bp, 5 predicted proteins | sample S_140212_EF_Meta_FD_87027 | JGI IMG/M metagenome (GOLD analysis project Ga0114978, IMG submission 87027) | Freshwater microbial communities from Lake Simoncouche, Canada to study carbon cycling - S_140212_EF_MetaG | ecosystem: Environmental > Aquatic > Freshwater > Lake | place: Lake...
GGCCTTGATCGCGCGCACCTCGTCCAGACTGGTGTCGGGATTGATCGTCATCGGATTGATGACCATGCCGCTCTCATAGCGCTTAACCTGGCGCACCTCGTCTGCCTGTTCCGCGACGGTCAGGTTACGGTGCAAAATGCCCATACCTCCGGCCTGGGCCAAGGCAATGGCTAGCCGGCTCTCCGTCACGGTATCCATGGCCGCGGATACCAGCGGGATGTTCAGACCGATTTCCCGCGTGAACCGGGCCGCGGTATTCACCTCGGTTGGCATGACCTCCGAGGGACCGGGTTCGAGCAAAACATCGTCGAAGGTGAGACCTTCACGTATCTCCATCGGAGACCTCCGTTTTGCGGTTCGCGTATCGCCGCATTCAGGAGGGGAGTCAATGAAAGCCTGCTCTGAAGTTGCGTAAGAAATGGCAGGGCCAAGGGCGACCGTTCACCATGACAAGGCCAAATACCGAAGCCAATGGGCCATCTGGCAAGCCGAACAGAGCGCCGACAGGCATGACCAAGGCTCAACCAGCGCTGATCACCCTAATCTTGGGTGGATCGCGCTGATTTTCTGTCTGCCGCTGGATCGCTGGACCTAGCCCTTGAATCCGGTTGCCGCCAGATAAACCTCGCTACTCTCGGCACGGCTGGCCTTGGGCTTGATATGTTGCACCTTGGCGAAACGCTTGTTGAGCAGGGCAATCAGCTCCGCCGTCTCTCCGCCCTGGAAGGCCTTGGCGACAAAGGCACCACCCGGCTTGAGCACCTCGAAAGCAAAATCGGCCGCGGCTTCGATGAGGCCAATAATGCGGATGTGATCGGTCTTTCGGTGCCCCACCGTATTGGGGGCGATGTCACTCAGGATCACATCGGGCGGACCGCCAAGCGCCGCGATCAAGGCTGGGCCGCAGGACGGGTCTGTGAAGTCCATTTTCAGGATTTCTGCGCCTGAAATGGGATCGACATCCAGCAGATCGACGCCGACAAGATTGATCACACCGCGCTGTCTGGCCACCTGCAGCCATCCACCAGGGGCGCAGCCAAGGTCGAGTACCATCATACCACGCTTGAGCAAGTGAAGCCGATCATCGATCTCTGTCAACTTGAAGGCAGCGCGGCTGCGATAACCCTTGGCGCGAGCCTCAGCGGCGAACGGGTCATTAATTTGCCGCTCCAACCAGGCCTGTTGACTGGGCGTGCGTCCGCGCGCGGTTTTAAGCCGCGCCGGTGTCGCGCGCGCGTTGTCATCGCCGCGCGTTGGCAGTTTGACCATCCGCTTTCGGGGCGGCTCTTCTTCGTTCATAAGCCCTCACCCTGAAAACTATTGCGGCGATTCCCGCCGCGCTTGCGCCGGCCACGGTCGGCCATCAGCGAATGCAGCAGGCCTTCGCGTAGGCCCCGATCAGCCACCCGCACCCGCTCGCACGACCATACCTCTTGCACGGCCTGAAGGATCGCCGCCCCAGCCAGCACCAGGTCAGCCCGATCAGCACCAATACAGGCATGGGCGGCGCGCTCGGCATGCGAGATGCTCAACAGGCGGGCGGCGGCGGCCTCGCAATCGCCCTTGGTCAGCCACATGCCATCGACGATTTTTCGGTCATAGCGTGGCAGGTCGAGATGCAACCCGGCGAGGCTGGTTAAAGCCCCGCTGGTGCCGACCAGATGCACATTTCCAAGCGTGAACACCTCACGCATGGCGTCGGCGCGGTCGAAAGCGGCAACGCGAACCTTCACATCATCAACCATGGCCCGGAACCAGGCATGCGTGGCGCGCGCGCCCTCCGGATACCGTTCCGCCAGGGTGACCATTCCGACCGGAATGGAGAGCCAGGAGTGGATCGGGATTCGCCAGGGCGGAAGGCGCGGCGTGGCACCGTGTATACCCTTGTCATCGCCGCCTAACTCCAGGCCGCGTAGATCAACCCAGGAAAGCTCGGTTGAACCGCCGCCGACATCCATCACCAATGCGGCGTCAGAGTTTTGGTCGAGTAGGGTCTGGCAACCGGCTACCGACAGCCGTGCCTCTTCCTGGGTGCTGATGATCTGCAGCTTGAGGCCGGTTTCAATCGCAACCTGCTCAACGAAGGCGGCACCGTTACGTGCGCCTCGGCAGGCTTGGGTCGCGATTGACCGCACCCGAACAGCGCGACGACGACGAATCTTCTCGGCGCAGATTTTCAGCGCTGCCATGGCCCGGGCCATGGCAGGCTCAGAAAGTTCGCCGGTTTGGCTCATCCCCTCACCGAGGCGGATAATCCGGCTGTATGCCTCGACCACGCGAAATCCGCCCGGCGACGGGGTGGCAATCAACAGCCGACAATTGTTCGTACCCAGATCGAGCGCCGCATAAACTGACGGCTCGAACGGGCGCCGCCGGCGATCCGCAACGCGGCCGCCGAGGCTGGGCGCCTCCGACATGGTCAGACAAACCTTGTGTCTCGCAGACGCCTAGGACGACGCCTCATTGAGGAACACCATAGCAAGACCGTTCGCTGAGCGATAGACGAGGTCTTAGGACCCAGGTACGCCGTTGCCTAAACATCTAGGTCAGCTTGTTTTCGATACGATTTGAATCATGGACACATTGCTCGCTAAGTTTGCGATCGGCCAAGTGGTCAAGCACCGGATTTTTCCTTTTCGCGGCGTGATCTTCGACGTCGATCCGCAATTCGCCAATTCCGAGGAATGGTGGCAGGCCATCCCCGAGGATATGCGATCGCGCAAGGATCAGCCATTTTACCATCTACTGGCCGAGAATGGTGACAGCGCCTATGTGGCCTATGTCTCCGAACAGAACCTTCTGCCCGACGATACCGGGGAGCCTGTCGGTCATCCGCAGGCCGCGCTGATCTTCGAGAGCTTCGACCGCGGCACCTACCGCATCCGGCCAAGGGTTAGTCACTAAGAGCAGAGCTTTTCACGGCGTCCGATTTGACGATTAGGAGTCGCGTTCGAGCAAGTCGCTGCTGGCTTCGGTCGAATGATCACCTTGGCGGCACCAAGTGTCGGCCCAGGCCTGCCAGGGTGTAGTATTTATTGATCGCTCCTAATAGTCCCGCCGCCAGCGCACAGACATCATGCCATCGCGCGATGCAGAGAAACGAGACACCAGCGATAGATTGCGCTTCACCCGCCATTCCACCTGCGCCGCAGGCCCTTCGCGGCCGCCACCGATAACTTCCAGATAAACATCGTCTGTAACGTACTTTCCGCCCGCAATGGTCGTCCCGCCTGCGGCATCGCCAGCAAAGGCCAGACGGTCAAGCCTGGCAAAACTGCGCAGGTTGCCAATGACATCGAAACCGCCGCCGCCGGACAGCGCCGCAAGGGCCGAGGCAAGCTGCGCGGCCTCCAGCGGCGACAACTGAGCCGCTGAGGCTCCAAACAGCACCTGGCTCAGCACCTCGTCATTGGGCAGTGATGGTGAGGACGTCAGGGTAATCTCAGGCCGCGCCGCCGTACCTTTGATATTGACGGTTGCAGTCAGGGCTGGATCATCGCGGACGGCAGTCAAGGCTAGACGGATCAAGTCGGGCTGGGCGGCCAGATAGACCACGCCGCGATCGTCAAATTCAAACCTTTTGCCGGCGAAATCGTATTGTCCACGGACGACCCGCGCGGCCCCAGCCAGGATCGGGGCGTTGGAATTGCCCGTCAGGTGAGCATCGAGCGACATCTCAACATCCAGGCCACGGCCTTTGACGAAAACACGCCGGGGCGCATTCAAGGCCAAGTCGAACGCCATACCTGGGCCTTGCGGGGGCGGTCGGATCAGGTCCGGTTCCAAATCCGGCGGGCGGTTTCGCTCGATCACATCAAGCGTCGCCACACCAGTCGGGTTCGGTGTCGAGGCCGCCAGGTCTGCCCGATCTATTGTGATGGCACCGGCCAATTTCATCCGTCCGTCAGCAGCCCGGCTGAGTAGTGTCTGACCGCTGGCTGTAGCCTTGCCCAGACTATTGTCGATAACGCGAAAGCCCTTAAGGTCCAGCCTTAGGTCGCTCTCCGCCCCGCGCCGCAAGTCGAACCGTCCGGCAGCCGCGATGCGCCCACCGGCACCGTCGTCGCCTGAGGCATCCTTGAGATCAACACCCGTCTGGCTCAACGCCATGCGCAACAGGACATTCTGCAGTTTAAGGCCGCTGCCGCCGTCCTCGAAAACGCCGCCTTCCAGCGAGCCACGGCCAGTCACCTGCGGCTCAGCCAGACTACCGCCAACCGCCGCTGAGATGTCTGCTCGTCCGCTCAGCGACCGCTCACCTCCGATAAACAAGTCCCAGAGTGGCTGCACCTCCCCCGAAGCATCGAACTGGCCAGCCATCGGCTTGGTCCGGTCTATAGCCAGGCTCAACGGTCGGACCGATGCGACGGTGGGCGCGCTGAACTGGCCACTGGCTTTCAAGCCTTGCGGCGTGCCGGCAGCGCCAGAAATCTTCAGAAGTCCGCCTCCGAGGGTGGCCTTGATCTGACCGTCGAGTGACTTTGCCGCCGCCGCACCGCGCTCACGCGCACCCTTCAGCGTGGCGTCCAGGGTTCCGGTCAATTCACTGCCCTTGCCTCGAGCCGAGATTCGGGCGTCCACGCCGCCAGCAAGATCCTGATCAAACGCCGAAAGATCAGTCCCGCTAAGGGCTGCGTCGAGGCTTAGGGCGTCGCCCTGCTGGCTAATGTCAAAGTCGGCCGTGCCTTGCCCGATCAGCAGACGCAGCCGCGCCGTCCGGCGATCGGCATCCCACCGCAACACGGCGGCCTCGCGTGTAGAAACGCGAGACTTCCCCAGTTCGCCAGCGCCCTGCAGCACCAGGCTATAACCCGCTGGCGCAGTCGCCTGCAGTCGGCTGATGAGCTCCACGCGCCAGCGTCCGGCCGGAGCTGCGCCGCGAGCTTGAATAGTAAGGGGCAAGTCCGCCAGAGCCCCAGAACCACTCACATGGGCCGTCGTGAGGCTTAGGTTGATGTCTCTGAGCAAAACGTTCTCGGCCGTCAGATCGACGGTGGCGGTCGGGCCACCCGTTGCATCGGCGATCTTTACCGAGCCAATGATGCGCCCGCTTTCGATCAGCACGCCGGGGGAGATGGCTAAAGTAAGGTCGGCCGTAGAAGGCGCGTTACGACGCAACGCCAAGAAACCCTTGGCCTGAACCCCGCCCGCTTCGGCGTCCAACCCGGTTAGGTCGAGACCATTGGCTGTGAAGCGGAAGGTGGCTGCGGCGCGCGCGGGGCCATAGGCGCTGGTCCCGATCAGCCGAGCTTCACCATCAGCGCCCTTGCCGCCCGGTCGGAAATTAAGGTCGAGATGAGCCATACGCAGCGGCATGCGCGGGAAATCAATGCTGTCGAAATCCGCCGCGAGATTGACCGCGGGCGCGTCCAGCGAACCGGTAATGATGCTCGTTCCCTTGGCGGTCCCGCCGATCTCAAGCGGCCCAGCACGGAACGGACCGGTGGCGCTCCAATTGCCGGTCAACGCGAGCTCGTCTGCGATAATCGTTCCGGCCCCACTGGCCTGGGCGGCAGCGCCGATCAAAGATGCGCTGGTGACAGCCAGGCTCTCGCGGTCGAGGGCGGCCCTTAGACTGAGCATCGGTTTGGCGCCAAGCAAACGGTCCGCCTCGCCGACCCCCGAGACGAAATCGCTACCCTGCCCATCCAGCACTAACTGCCAAGGCTTGCCGCCCGAGACCTGGTTCGCGCTTACATCGGCAATCAGCCGCCCTTTGGCACCATCGCGGATAGCAGCCAAATTGGAGAGGATCAGGTTCCCCTTGAAACTGAGGTCTCCCAGCAGACCCCGCGTACCGTTGCCATGCAAGTTGATGCCCGCGCCGGTGGCGTCCATCTGGCGGAGCAGCAACCGGCCATCCTTCAGCCGGGTGCCCTGAAACGCCAGCACCGGCTTTACTCCCAGCAGCGATGCGACGGTGCCGGCACCCGCCCCGCCCTGACCGCTAAAATCAGCCTTTAAGTCGACCTCGCCATTTTTGACCTTTAAATGCGCAGGGCCCTCGAAGCGCTCCAGGCGATAGCCACCGATCTGCAGGCGCTGCGCCTTGGCGATACCATCCAAGCTCCAGGCCCCTCGCCCCCCTGTCAGTACAGCCTGCAGTTGGCCGGGTCCGAGCGCCGGCGTCGGGACCACCTTAGAGAGATCGCCGATCTGCACGGAAATATTTAGCCCTTTGGGCGCGAGTTGGCGCTTACTGGGGTTGCCTTGACCCTCAGCGATTAGAGTCAAGTTCGCGCCGGTTAGCGAACCAGTCAGATCATAAAAGCCATTGCGCGTCGCCTTTCCGGAGATTGCGAACCCGACCTGGCGACCAAATTTGGCGCCATAGGGGGCCGTCAGGCTCGAGGCCGATAAATCGATCGCTCCGCTGGCGGAACCGCTTCGTGCGGTCCAGTTTCCGGCCGCCCGCGCTGGATGATCTGCGCCGCGTTGCACATCGAGCGTGAACCGCCCCTCGCTAATCTTGCCGTCGGCCGTGGCGTCGAGTGTAAAGGTTCGATTCGGATCCAGCCCAAGCGTGCCTGCAAGGGCACCGCCGGCAGCCTCCCTTGCCTCGGCTTGGAGCTTCAGGCTTTCAGCCCGCCCAAGATCAAACTCAGCCTTTAAATAGTCGCCGGCGTGCAGGCGACTCAGGACAGCCACACGTCCGCCCTGTCCGCCCCGCCGCGCCAAATGATAGGCACCGGAAACCGCATAGTCGCCCAGCACCCCGCTGAAGGCTGGCTGCAGCACCAGCCGTGTGGCGAAATGATCAATATTGATAGAGACCGGCACTAGGCCCGACGTTTCTCGTTTCGTCAGGGTCGGTCGCCGCATAATCAGCAGCTGGTCTGCCTTCAGCGCCCTGGCTTGAAAAAGGCGGCTAAACAGGGCGGCAGAGCGCCAGTCGACGTGCACGCCATCGGCTTCCAGCCAAACGCCACCTTCGTCGGCGATCGTAAGGCGGCGCACTGAAAAATCGCTCCAGATGTCGCCACTGAGGCCCTCGATACGTAGACGCCCGATCCGACCTAGCTTCAGCCCAGACAGCCGCGCCTCGACAAACGTGCGCCCTTGGGGGGTACGCGCCCCGTAACGCACCAGAACAAGGGCTGTGAGCAGCGCTAGAATGATCGATATCAGGATCACCCAGCCAGTTCCGCCGCGGTAAAAGCCGTGCTTCTGCGGCATGGCAGGCCGATCAGCAGAGGGTTTGGCGACGCGGCTCAAAAACTCTGCCCGATGCTTATGTAGATCTGGAACTTCGGGTCTCCGGTCTGTGCCTGCAGCGGGAAGGCGAAATCGGCTCGGATCGGCCCAAAGCCCAGATCATAACGCACGCCGAAACCCGCGCCGGCGCTGAAGTCCTTGCCGGCTGGAAAACCGTTGCCGCCGACCCCACCGAAATCGACGAAAGCTGCGGCTGACCATGGCCCAATCACGTGCCGGCGAAGTTCCAATGACGTCTCCGCCAGCGATACCCCGCCTTGGGGTGTATTGTCCGAAAGCCGCGGCCCGATTGCCTGATAGGCATAGCCGCGCACCGAACCACCACCGCCCGCATAAAACCGGCGCGACGCCGGCAAATCCAACAGCGCCCCGTTGAGGATCGCGCCCAGCTTGAACCGCACGGCGATAACCGTCTCCGCCTTGGCATCTAGCGGCAGATAGCCGCTGGCCTGCGCCTGGGTTCTAAGAAACAGCTGTGTTCCGGCTCCGGTAATCGTGGTCGGTTCGGTCTGGGCCACCACCTTCCAGCCGCGACGGGGATTGAGCGGGTCGTCCGACGCATCCCAGGCCAGCGCAGCCAAACCTGCCAAGGTGATAAGATTGCGGCTCTCGCCAATCACGCCGAAGGAAGAGGCGGTCTTCTGGCGGCTATGGGTGACATCGAGCGAGGCACCGAATGTGCGATAGGATGTCTGGTAGATGCTCGTTCCATAACGCTGGTTCACATCGACACGCGCCCCGAAACCGGACTCTTCATAGGCGTACGTGTTCTCACGATAAAGCGCCGCGCCGATCTTCAAGGTCTGTTGCGGTCCGCCCCATTGCGGCAGAGCGATTTCACCGTCTAGCTTTGTTTCGATCTGAGCCAAGCGTGCCGTGAACGTCGTGGTATCCGCCCTTCGCAGCCTGTTATAAAATACATAGCGAGCATCCAGACCCGCGCCCTCACTCGTGGAAAAGCCTGCGCCAAGCTCGATCGTGCGAGGCGCCCGATCCACCAAGCTTACCAAAACGGGACGAGGATCCGTCAATGCTGTCTGGGACACTGGCGCGAGGGCGACGCTGATCTGGTCGAAAACGCCCGTTTCCCGCAAGCGCCGCTCCAATTCTGCCAACGGGTCGGGCGCATAAGGCTGTCCAGCGGTCCAGGGCGCCAGCCCTGCCACCCAGACCGGGTTGGTACGGCCCTTCGTTGATACCTGAACCTGCCCCAATAGAACGCGCGGACCGGCAACGATATTGTAGGTGGGACGCAGGCTATGGTCGGCGAAGTCGGTGACGACCTGGCGCGGATGGGCCAAAGCATCAGCATAGCCATGCAATTGCAACACGGCAATGATGCGCCCCTCTCCCGAGAGCACTAATTCTGCCCGGCCGGGTGAGCCGCGCATAAGGCGCATCGCATTGGTGGCCATTTCGGCACTTTGCGCATCCGGCATCGGCATCGCCCAGACGAGCTGCGGGTCAACAATCGTGAAGCGCTGACCTGGGTCTATTTTTACGACTGGTTGGCTAAGGCCACTCGCTTCATCTCGCACATCCGCCTGCACTTGCTGGGCATAGTAGCCTTCCGATCGCAATACGGCGATGGCGGTCTCCCCGGCTTCATGGGCACGGCGTCGGGCCTCGAAGCGGCTAGCGCTACCGCCGCCGATAGTGGCAAAGGCGCGCTCTACGGCTGATCGCAAATTAGAGTCGAGCGGACCCTCAATCAGCGGGGTGTCTGCCGCGTATGCGGACCCCACGGGCAGAATGAGTGCCAAGGCGACCAACAGAGCTATAGCCAGAGGTCTCACACGTCCTCGTTCAAGCCCGCGCCCATTTCAACCGGGTCTAGTCGGGCCAAGAGATTCTGTCACCCGCTGGAGCCCTATCGCGAGCCTGGTAGCTCAAGCCGGAATTCAATAATCCCCGGCGCCGCGCCACCAACAGCTGGAATCACGATCAGCACCAGCAGATTCAGATGCAGCAGCAGTAATGAGGCTGATCGACTAGCCTTTCGAGAATATGTGCGCCCGTTTCACAGCGAGCGTAATTGTATCGTTGACCGAATATTTGGCTGTCTCACGCGGCATAATCGCCTCAATGGCCTGACCATCGATGGTGTGGCCCTCAAGCCTGGCCATCGGCCCCTGTAGCGCAAACCGCTCCAAAACGACGGGCACCCCTGTTTTGGCTGGCACAAGGTCGTGCGTATGCACGAAAGCGACAGCGGCACCGTCCGGCAAGTCCTTGGCGGCTATACGAACAGCCCCGGCCTTGAACTCGCCTTTCGACACATTGCCCTCGAACCGATTGGTCTCACCAACGAAACCGCAGACAAAGGCGTTGGCGGGATGGTCTAAGATTTCCTGAGGCGTGCCGATTTGTTCTATCCGCCCATGGTTCAGGACCGCGACACGATCGGCCAATTCCATCGCCTCTTCTTGGTCATGCGTGACAAAGACGGTCGAGAGTTCTGTCGCATCATGGATTCGGCGCAATTCCTTCCGCAGGGTTCGACGCACGGTCGCATCCAGCGCCCCAAACGGTTCATCCAGCAACAAGACCTGCGGATCAGCGGCCAGGGCTCGCGACAGTGCCACACGTTGCCGCTGCCCGCCGGAAAGTTGGGCCGGCATGCTTTGAGCTAGTCCGTCTAGTTCAACAAGCGCCAGTAACGCCTCCACCCGCGCCGCAATATCGGCCTTCGATGGCTTCTGGCCCCTGCGACGCACATCCATTGCAAAGGCGATGTTCCTCGCCACGCTCATGTGCGCGAACAGCGCATAATGCTGGAACACCAGTCCAACACGCCGGTCGGCCGCGCGGGTCGCGCTAATGTCACGGCCTTCAGACAGTATTTGGCCCTCATCGGGCCGCTCCAACCCGGCAATCACCCGCAGCAAGGTGGTCTTCCCCGACCCCGAAGGGCCCAGCAAGGCGAGTAGTTCGCCTGGGGCGA
>Ga0114978_10005468_pt1 | contig 10147 bp, 6 predicted proteins | sample S_140212_EF_Meta_FD_87027 | JGI IMG/M metagenome (GOLD analysis project Ga0114978, IMG submission 87027) | Freshwater microbial communities from Lake Simoncouche, Canada to study carbon cycling - S_140212_EF_MetaG | ecosystem: Environmental > Aquatic > Freshwater > Lake | place: Lake...
CTTGCTCGTCCTCACGGTCCACCCGGCACGTGCCTGCTGCCCGGCCTGGCGGCCGGGGCAACCGGTGCGGATTGCCAACCAGCAGATCCTCGTCGTCTGGGACCCGGAGACGCGGATGGAACACTTCATCCGCGAGGCGAAGTTTGCGGCCGGCGCCCGGCAGAAGGGATTCGGGTTTCTCGTCCCTTCGCCGACGGTGCCCGAGATCGCGGCGGCCGACGGCGCCGTCTTCGATCAGCTCAATGACCGAATCAAGCCACGCATCGTCGAGGTGACCCGCTGGAAAAACCACTATTCGCTCCTCGAGGCGCTGTTCGCGCGCGAGAGCCAGGTGCCGGCCAACCGGGGCTTCGATGACGCCCCCCCGCCGATGGCGGCCGTCGAGGTGATAAAGACAGCGCGCGTCGGCGGCTACGACGTCGCCGTTCTCAAGGCGGCTGACCCCGCTGCGCTGACCGAATGGCTCTCCGACAACGGCTACGACTCCCGGCCTGAGATCACCGAGTGGTCGCGCCCGTACGTCGACAAGGGCTGGATGATCACCGCCTTCAAGTATGCGACCGACGCGACGAACATCGACGTCTCGGCCGTACGCTTGTCATTCGAGACCGACGTGCCCCTGTTTCCCTATCGCGTGCCGACCGATCAGATCGATCCCGACGCGCCACAACGCAACGTTCTGCGGGCGTTCGTCGTCGGCCCGGGACGGGCCCAAGGCACGCTCGGCGAGGGGGCCGAGGCCCGCCCGTGGGAGACCGGAAGGCTCGTCTACTCCCACCCCCTCGAGGTCAATGCCTCGTACCTCGGCGGCGTTCTCCCCGAGGGCACAGCCGGCGGCGCGACCAACGCATGGCTCACCGCCTTCGAGGACTCCACGTGGCCCTCCGGCACCGACGACCTGACGTTCGCGTTCGACCCGGCCGGGGACCAGTTCCAGCGCGTGGAAAAGCGGTACAACGACCGCGACTGGATCCTGCCCCTCGACGCCATCGCCCTCGCCGGTCTGGGCCTGTTGATGGCCTTCCGTCGCCGCGGCACTCGCTGACGGGCCGAGTGGCTATTTCTCTTCCATCACCCACACGCCACACCAATCCGGCGGAGGGGGCGAGTCGGTGAGGATCCGGCAGCGTTCCAGATAGAGCTTTGCTGCCTTGTCTCCGGGGTTGAGCGCGAGCACCTTCTCAAACAGTTCCCGCGCTGGCCCGAAGGCCCGCCCTCGGTATTTCGCGAGACCGTCGCGAAAGTGCCCCAGACACTCGACGAGATGCGGGAAGGTCTCCTCAGTGTGATGATCGAGGATCTCGTAAACGCCCACCGGCTGGGTCTTCCCCTTCACGACCACGAGATCGATGTCCCGAGCGCGGTAGGTGCCGCGGAGCTTCTTGTAGGTGTATTCGCTGACGAGGATCTGTGCGCCGTACTGCTTGCAGGCCGATTCCAGCCGGGCGGCGAGATTCACCCCGTCGCCGATCATGGTGTAATCCATCCTCTTCTTCGAGCCGATGTTGCCCGACACCACGACGTCGGTGTTGAGCCCGATGCCGATGTCGATCGCCAGCTTTCCCTCAGCGACACGCTGCACGTTCCAGCGACGGAGCTCCTTGATCATGGCGATCGAGGCTCGCATCGCGCGATCGACGTCGTCGTCATGGGCCACAGGAATCCCGAATCCGGCCATGATGGCGTCGCCGATGAACTTGTCGAGCATCCCTCCCTCGTGCTGGATGCAGTCGACCATCAACGTGAAATACTCGTTGAGCATCGCCACCGTGCCCTGCGCGCCGAGCCTTTCGGTGTGCGTCGTGAAGCCGCGGATGTCGGAGAACAACACCGTCGCCTCCACCGACTGCCCCCCGAGCATGTCCGCTCCCGAGGCGACGAGCTTGTCGGCGATGCCCGGATCCATGTATCGCGACATCGTCGACTTGAGCCGCTTTTCACTCGAGATATCTTCGATCATGAGCATCGACCCGATCCGCTTGTGCTCGACCGAAGCGAGCGGAAGCACGGTGACGTTGCTCGAGATCGTCTCCGCGCCGAACACGAGCTCGGCATCCATCAACACTTCCGGCTTGCCGCTCGCCCCGACCGCCTCGATTTTTTCGAGCACCCAGGCGTTGCCGCCGGCGAAGAAATCAGTCACTGGCTTGTGGAGCACCTCCGCAGGCGTCGCCCGGAGAATCCGCAGGCCTGCCGCATTGCAGGTGACGATTTTCCCCTTGTCATCGATGGTCACCACGCCATTCGACATCGATTCAAGCATCGCCTCACTGTAGTTCTTCATGTTCTGCACGTCGGCGAACAGCTTGGCATTCTCGAGCGCTATCGAGATCTGGGCGGTGAACGCCCGCAGACGCGACTCATCCTCGGCCGTGAACGGACCGCCGCGCTTGTTGAGCACCTGCGTGACGCCGATCACAGCCCCGAGCTTATTGGTGATCGGCACGCAGAGGATCGAGCGCGTGAAATAGCCGGTGCGCTTGTCGAAGGCGGGATTGAACCGCAGATCGGCATAGGCATACGGGATGTTGATCGACTTGCCCGAGGTGAAGACAGCCCCGGCGATGCCGAGGTGATTCGGCAGGCGGATCTGCATCGACTCCAGCCCCTGGCCAACCTCCGACCACAGTTCCTGCGTCTGCTCGTCGTGAAGAAACAGCGTGGAACGGTCGGCGTTGAGCAGCCGAGTTGCCTCCCCCATCACCCTGCGGAGCAGCGACCCGAGCTTGATGTCGGCGGTAACCTCCGAGACGATCTCGACAAACTCCATCTCCTGAGCCCGCACCGCCTTCATCCGCTCAATGAACTGGGCCCCCTGCAGGGCGACGGTGCCCTGGGTGGCCATCGCCTCGAGGACCTCGAGGTCTTCCTCGTCAAAAGTACCGTCGATTTTGTTGATCGCCTCGACGACGCCGATAACCTCCCCCTTCACCGTCTTGACCGGCACGCAGAGGATGCTGCGGGTCACGAAGCCGGTCTGCTCGTCGTTGGCCCGACTGAAGCGCGGATCGGCATACGGATCGTGGATGATCATCGACTCGCCACTGGTGAACGCATGGCCCGCGATGCCGGCGGTATTGAGCAGCCGGATCTCGCGCCTGATGTTGCCCTGCGCAACGCGTGAGTAGAGCTCGCTTGTGGCCGGATCGTTGAGAAACAACGATCCCCGTTCGGCGCCGACCTCCCTCGTGGTCATATCGACAAGCGCGTGGAGAACTTCGTCGAGCGAGTCGTAAGCAGCCATCCGCCGCGACACCTCGAGCAGCAGCTCGACCAACCGGGTCCGCCGCGAACGAGGAGAGGCGTTGCCCCGCGTCTTGCCGGGGCGCTCGGCGGGGCTGTTGGTCGCTGCCCGGGGCGTGCCCGAGGGCGAAGGGATCTCATCGGCTGTCATCGTTCGTTCCTTCTCCACGTCATGGCTCAATCCGGTCTCGCTGCCGTGCGCTCATCTCCAGCTCGAGCCGTTGCCGCAGCTCCTGGATCGCGCCTTGCAGTTGGGCAATCTCCGCGCGATCCTCAGCCCGTCCCGATTGGATTGCCTGCTCCCTGTCGGCCCTCTCCTTCTCGAGTTCCTCGCGGAGGGCGACGACGGTCTGCTTCAGCTGGCCGATCTCCCCGCTGGCATCGGCGAGGGTGGCCGCCACCTGCCGCTGGGTGTCGGCTCGGGCACGCTCGAGCTCGTCGCGCAGCGTTACGACCGTGGCCTGGAGCTGGGCCGCCTCGGCGCTGCCCTCGGCGACGGCCCGCTGCACCGCGGCGTCCATCGCCGATCTGGCCGCCTCGAGCTCCCCGCGCAAGGCGGTGGCATGGTTTTGAAGATCGCGTATCTCCAGCCGCAGCGGGCTCGAGTCGTCGGAGTCTTTGCCCATCTTCTCGCTTCCCTGCCGGTCGCGCTGATCTGGCTGGGAGGATAGCCCGGTCGGCCGCCGTCCCGCAAACGTGCGACGACCGGCAAGCAGCGGCCGAAGAAATTTGGCTCCCCCGGCTTTGGTTACTTCGCCGGCGCGGCTTTCCCCACCAACTCTGGCTGCTTCACCGGGCCGAAGCCGACGTTGTTCTCAGCCGCCATCCGCAATTCGCCGCCGTCGGCACGGAGCCGCACCGTCGACACAAACGGCGTCTCGACAAAGCAGATCCGCAGCGTGAACGTGTCTCCCTCCCAACCGCCCGCAACGGCCGCAGGGCGCGGAGGATAGCCCCCCCAGGCGACGTCACAACGCTGCCAGGCGCCGCGGCCGCACTCGATCCGGTGCTCTTTGCCGTCGGCCCGAAACACGACCGCCTCCCCATCAGCGCCGGGAACGATCGCCACCGATTCGAGTTTCGAGCCATTCTCGCTGAAGCCAAACACCTTCCCGGCAATCCCCGCAGGCGCCGTGCCGGCCGGCGGCAGGGGCACCTGGAGCGAGCCGAGCTTGGAGGCGAGCCTTCCTGCGGCCGCGTCGTCGGCCGGCAGCGGCACGCGCCGGAAGGCCGGGAGCAGCTTCTCCCAGACGATGTCGAGGACGCGCTGCATGTCGCGCGTGCCCGCCGTGATCGCCACCACGGCGTCCTCCTCCGGCAACACGATGCAATATTGGCCGAACGCCCCGTCGCCGCGGAAGGCCCCGTGCCGGCAGCGCCAGAACTGGTAGCCGTAGCCCTGATCCCAGTCGCTCTCGGGACGGCTGCCGTTGGCCACCTGTCTGGCTGTCGCCGCCTCGACCCAGGCCGCGGGGACGATCTGCCTCCCCTCCCACGTTCCCCTCTGGAGAAGCATCTGGCCGAAGGTCGCGATGTCGCCAGTGCGGACACTCAACCCGAAGCCACCGACGCTCATCCCCTCCGGGCTCTCCTCCCAGGTCGCCCCCTCGATGCCGAGCGGCGCAAAGAGCCGCGGCCCGAGATAGTCGTGGAGCTTTTCTCCCGTCGCTTTTTGAACAATCGCCGACTGCATGAAGGTCGCCGGCGTGTTGTAGAGGAAGTGGGTCCCTGGCTTGAACGGGACGGGATGGGCGAGGAACTGCCGCACCCACGGCTCGCTTCGCAGTTGCGGAGGCTCCCCGTGATGCCCGGTGGCCATGCGGAGCAGGTCCCTGAGGCGCATCGCCTTCAGATGAGCTGACGGCTCCGCCGGGGCCTCCTCCGGAAAGAACCCGATCACCGGATCGTCAGCGCGGAGCTTCCCCTCCGCCGCCGCGATCCCCACCGCCGTCGACGTGAAGCTCTTGGAGAGGGAATAGAGCTGATGGCGCAACTCCGGCTTGTACGGCCCCCACCAGCCCTCGGCGATCACATGACCGTGCCTCACCACCATCACGCTGTGGATCCCGTCGGCCACGGCCGCGTCGCCAGCCGAATCGAGCCCCTCGACAAACGCAAGGAGATCGACCGACGACACCCCTTGAGCTTCCGGACTGCTGCGGGGCAACTCGCCGGCCAAGGCGACGGCGCTCGAGAGCGCGAGCAGGAGCAGCAGGAGGACACGGGGCATGATGAAGCAACTCACAAGGAACGTGGAGAAATCAGTGGCTGTGACGGGGCACCGTTCGGCAGACGTCGCGGAAAGTGCAGGCAAAATCGAGGCAGCCGCCGGTGTGAAGCTGCCCGACATGATCGCGGTAGAGCTGCTGCCAGGGGGTCGCGCCGGCGGGCACGGTGTCCCAGGCAGTCGTGTCGCGGGCTTTCCATTCTCCTTCCGCGACAATCGCCTCCACCCGCCGTGCCTTGAGGTCGACCCGGACACGATCGCCGGTCCGCAGCCGCGCAAGGCCCCCCCCGGCGTACGCCTCGGGGGAGGCGTTGAGGATCGAAGGGCTCGCCGCGGTGCCGCTCTGCCGGCCGTCGCCGAGCGTCGGCAGCTCCGAGATTCCGCGGCGAACGAGGGCTTCCGGCGGGAGCATGTTGACCACCTCGCCGCTGCCGGGAAAACCGAGCGTGCCACAGCCGCGGATCACGAGCAGCGTAGTCTCGTCGATCGCAAGCGCCGCGTCATCGATGCGGGCGTGATAGTCCTCCGGCCCGTCGAAGACGACCGCCCGACATTCAAACGTCTCCTCGGCCCCCGGCTCCGAAAGAAAGCGACGGCGGAAATCGGCGCTGATCACGCTCGTCTTGAGGAGCGCCGCGTCGAAGAGATTCCCAGAGAGGACGAGGAAGCCGGCCCGCTCGCGGAGCGGAGCCCCCACCGTGCGGATCACGCGACCGTCGGGAAGCGGAGCCGCGGCGACGTTCTCCGCCACGGTCCTCCCGCTCACCGTCAGCGGCGTGCCATCGAGGAGGCCGTGCCGAAGCAATTCGGCCATCACGGTCGGCAGTCCACCGGCCCGATGAAAATCCTCGCCGAGGTGAGCGCCTGCCGGTTGAAGATCGACCAGAAGCGGCAGGTCGTGGCCGTAGGTTTCCCAGTCGCGGATCTCGAGTTCAATCCCGGCATGGCGGGCGACGGCGATGATGTGCGGGGGGCAGTTGGTGCTTCCGCCGAGGGCCGTGTTGACGCGGATGCAATTGAGGAGCGCGGCGCGGGTCACGATCGTCGCCGGCCGCAGATCCTCCTCCACCATTCGCACGATCCTTTTTCCCGCCCCGTGAGCCGCCTGGCCCCGCTCCCGGTAGGGGCCGGGGATCTGCGCCGTGCCCGGCAGGGCCATGCCGAGGGCCTCGGCGAGGCAGTTCATCGACAGCGCCGTCCCCATCACGTTGCAGTGGCCGACGCTCGGCGCCGAGGCCGCGAGAAGCTCCATGAACTTCTTCTCGTCGATCTCGCCCGCCGCGAGGCGTCGCCGCGCTTCCCAGATGATCGTGCCAGCGCCTGCCACCTCGCCGTCGAGGTAGCTGTTGAGCATCGGGCCACCGTTGAAGACAAGCGCTGGGAGATTGCAGGTGACCGCGGCCATCAGCGCCGCCGGCGTCGTCTTGTCGCAGCCGGTCGTGAAGATCACGCCGTCGAGCGGATAGCCGTGGAGGATCTCGACGAGCCCGAGGTAAGCGAGGTTGCGATCGAGGGCCGCCGTCGGCCGCCGCGCCGACTCCTGGAGCGGGTGCATCGGAAAGACGAGCGGCAGCCCGCCGGCATCGCGGACGCCGTCACAGAGCCGCTTGACCGACTCGAGGTGGACGCGATTGCAGGGGGTGAGGTCGCTTGCCGACTGGGCAATCCCGATCACCGGCCGCCCCCCCTGGAGCTCACCGGTGGTCAGCCCCGAATTGAGGAATCGCTCGAGGTAGAGCGCCGTCATGCCGGGATTCCCCGGCTCGTTCCACCACTGTTCCGATCGCAGACGCGTCGTCATCCATCGACCCCCGGTTTTGGCATCGAAATCACTCTCGTCTCGAGGAACTCGCGGATCCCCTCCTCTCCCCCCTCGGCGCCGATCCCGCTCTGCTTCACGCCGCCGAAGGGAATCTCGGCCTTGAGCGGCCGCCACTCGTTGACACCGACAATCCCCGCCTCGAGCGCCGAGGCCACCGCGCGGAGACGGGCCAGATCGGTGCCATAGACATAGGCCGCCAGACCGTATGGGGTGGCGTTGGCGCGCTCAACCGCAGCGGAGAGTGTCCGGTAGGTGAGAAGCGGGATGACCGGCCCGAAAATCTCCTCACTCGCCAGCCGCATCGAATCCTCGACCCCCGCCACCACCGTCGGCGGAAAGAAGTTTGGCTGATCGAGTCCCGGCACATCCTCGAAGCTCCGGTTCTCCGCCACGATCCGCCCCCCGGCAGCCACCGCCTCCGCGACGCGGCCGCGGACGTCGCGACAGGCGGCCGTATGGATCAGCGGGCCGGCGTCGATTCCTTCGGCCAGGCCATCGCCGACACGGAGCGCCGCGATCCGCGCGGCAAGCCTCTCGATGAGCTCCCCTTCGCGATCGGCGTGGACAAAAATCCGATTGGCCGTCACGCACACCTGCCCTGACACAAACATCTTCAGGCGAACGAGTTGATCGGTGACCAACTCCAGATCGGCATCGGGAAGGATGATGAACGGCGCGTTGCCGCCGAGTTCGAGCGACAGCCGCTTGATCCCCGGCGCAGCGGCGGCCATCAGGCTGATGCCGGTGGCGGTCGAGCCGGTGAGGCTGAGCACGCGCACGCGCGGGTCCGCGGCAAGCACGGGCCCGACGACGCTCCCCTTCCCCGGCACGATCTGGAGCACCCCAGGCGGCAGTCCTGCCTCGGCAAGGATCGGCGCCAGGGCGAGCGCTACCAGCGGGGTCGCCTCGGCCGGCTTCCACACGGCCGTGCACCCGGCGGCGAGCGCCGCGGCCACCTTCTTCGCCCCTTGCGCGAGCGGGAAATTCCACGGCGTGATCAGACCGGCGACCCCGGCGGGGCGTTGCTCGACGAGGAAATCCCTCCCGGGCTCGGGATGGGGCACGATCCTCCCGTGGACGCGTCGGGCCTCTTCGCCAAACCACTGGAAGAAGCTGGCGGCATAGTCGACCTCGCCCGCAGCCTGGGAGTAGGGCTTTCCCTGCTCGGCGGTGAGGAGGCGGGCAATCTCGTCGCGGCGTGAAAGCAACGCCGCCGCCGTGCGCTTGAGGATCTCACCGCGGGCGGCTGCCGGAATCTCGCGCCAGCCCCAGCCGGCACGGGCCGCCCCGTCAATCGCCGCCGTGACGGCTCCGGCATCGGCGCGCGTTACCTCGGCGAGCAGGGCGCCGGTAGCTGGATTGCGGACGGTGCATGCATCGCTGCCGCGGTGACTGCCATGCTGAGAGGCGCCATCGATCCAGGGGGCGGGCTCGAACCAAAACGGAGGGCATGTTTTCATGATAGGTGAACGACGCGTCAGACGGTGGGGGAAGCTCGTGGATCGGGGTGTGGCCTGGAGGCCGACGAATCACACGGCGACCGAATCACCCGGTGACGTTGAGGACTTCCGCATAGATCCGCTCGGCATCGGCCGCCGTCACGGCGACGGGGTTGGGAGCGATGAGGCGGGAATTGTTGGCGGCGGCGCCTGCCATTGGGGCGATGTCGGCCGTAGGCACGACGACCCGGTCGAGAGCCGCGCGCAGGCCAATATCGCGGGCGGTGGCATCGAGCCGGTCGGCGAAGGCTCCTGGCCCGAGCGCCCCCCACTCAAGCGCCCTCCCCAAGGCCGCGAAGTCGGCGGCGCAGGCCGGGGCGTTGTGGCGCATGAGTGCCCCGGCAAAACATCCGGTGATCACGCCATGAGGGATGTGGAAGCGGCCACCGAGGGGAAGCGCGAGGGCATGAACGGCACAGCAGGACGAATTGGCAAACGCCATGCCGGCCAGGTGCGATCCAATCGCCATCCGATCGCGGGCCTCCTTGTCGCCGGGATCACGGCAGACTCTCTCGAGCGCCGGGCCGATCTGCCGGGCCGCTTCGAGGGCGAGCCCGCGGGCGATCGGCGTGGCGACGCGGGCGATGAAGGCCTCGATCGCGTGGACGAGCGCATCCATCCCCGCCGCGGCGGTGACAGCCGGCGGGAGGCCGTCGGTGAGCGCAGGATCGACGATGGCGATGTCGGCGAGGAGCGACGGATCGACAACGCCCACCTTCGTGCCGGCGGCCGTGTCGGTGAGGATCGCCACGAAGGTCGCCTCCGAACCGGTGCCGGCCGTCGTCGGCACGAGGATCGTGGGCGCCCCCCGGCCCCCGGCACGGCCGATCCCCACATAGTCGGCCGGCCCGCCGCCGCGGAGGGCCACAAGCGCCGCCACTTTCGTAGCATCCATCACGCTCCCGCCGCCGAGGCCGATGACGACGTCGACGGTGGCCGCGCGGATCTGCTCGGCGAGGAGGGCGACGTCAGCGAGGGGAGGCTCGGGGGAGACGTCCACGAACTGCCCGGCGAGGACCCCGGCGTCGGCGAGTGCCGCCGCGACCCTGGTCACGATTCCGGCTGATTCCACCCCCCGATCGCTGACGAGAAACGCCCTGTTCCAGCCTCGTCCCTGGCAGATCTCGGCCAAGCGGTCACTGGCCCCGCGGCCGGTGATCACCCGCCTCGGAAGGTGGTTTTCGTAGCCCTGGCGAATGTCGATCATCGGCTTCCCCCTCCCATCTCCCCTTCGGCCAGTGCTCGCGCGCTGGCTCCCGGCATCGCGGTGGGGAGATCGTACCAAATCGCCCTTCGCCATCCGCCGGCCCCGTCGCCCCGTCGCCCCGTCGCCCCGTCGCCCCGTCGCGAGCCGGA
>Ga0114978_10005469_pt1 | contig 10146 bp, 12 predicted proteins | sample S_140212_EF_Meta_FD_87027 | JGI IMG/M metagenome (GOLD analysis project Ga0114978, IMG submission 87027) | Freshwater microbial communities from Lake Simoncouche, Canada to study carbon cycling - S_140212_EF_MetaG | ecosystem: Environmental > Aquatic > Freshwater > Lake | place: Lake...
CCGTCGTTCGATTGACCCTCATACAGGGCAAATGATGATTCATTTGGAAAACGGTAAATCGGTTATGATGCCGCCAGGCATTCACGGAGTTCCGGCCATGCTCATTCTGAAAGAAAACTATCGTTGCATTTACGCTCAAGAAATTATCGCATATTTGAACCCGATGATAAGTAAAAAAATATCGAAACAGACGATTCAAAATGGAGAGCCGATTGCGACGCCTTTAGCATTTTCATCCGGAGGAACCAACATCGTCTCCGAGAAATTCACGTATTACAATGCGACCCCCGACGAATACATGGCGAAAGGCAATGGTGAACATCGCCAGCTCTACAATTACGTGAAAGCGGACCACGGCAATGAGCTGTCGATTCAAACGCCGCCTGATTCATACAGACCCGATAAAGTGGATGAAGAGACAATGCAGAATTTCCAAGAGAAAAGAAATGAAGAAGTCCAACAGGAACGTGCAGTGGGACCTTTCGGTTTTTGATTTTATTTATTCGATTTATAATAGGATGTAATATATATGGATTTGTACTATTTAAAAAAAGGTACAGTACCGCCATTTATATCTCATAAAAAAGCGGATGAAATAATGAATCAAATACATGAATGCATACTAGAAGATAAAGTCAATCAAAGACGAATCTATCGCAATGCAAAACCGGAAATCATAGAAACGAATTTGCAATTTCTCGAATTATCTACTACAGATAAAAAAACAAATCATTTGGTTGAAACACTCATACAATTTAATATGGATTGCGAAACGTTGGACCCTGAATATGTATTGGAAGCCTACAAAACTCCTGACTGTTCGTCGTTGATTCGTATGACTCCAGAAGGATATATTCACACCATCTTGGTATTTTTTTACAATACGCTGCATGATACGATAGAAGTAAAAGTATTGTGTTGCGATGTAAAAACACGGGGAGGCGGAACTGTCTTTAATTATTTGATAAATGCAGTGAAATGTGCCATTCCTATGTGTAAAGTGCCGTCTATGTATAAGAACGAAATCCGATTGGATGCGCTTACACCTGCCATTCATTTTTACAAGAAGTTCGGATTTCAAGAAGAAGCCCCTCTGCATCGAGGTTTGCAACCTCTTACTCGAAAACTATCCGAAGAAACAGAAGTTTCGCATGAAAATTGGGAGAAAGTGTTTCACGATGTAGACTTGGTGTATGATATTGACGCGGTTGAATCATCGTCTTCGAATATGTCAGATGTTTCTGTACAAGCAAATCTAAAAAACGGAATTGATAGAAATAAATACAGATTACGAGAACATCCTCGACGCAAACAATTTGCGGAATATGTTCAATATCCAATAACCCCTGAATTTAAATCAAACAGTGGTGAATCGGACTATGAACCATCTCCTCCACCGCGGGACGATAATGTTGTGTACAAAAAAACAAAAGCTAAAGGTAAATCCAAAACAAAAGCAAAAGCGAAGAAAACAACTGCCAGACCAGTCGCAAAAAAAACAACTGCCAAGAAAACAACTGCACAAAAAAAACTGCCCCTATCAAAAAATATATTCAAATTTCAACCATAAACCAAAATTACAAATATATATTTTATTCAAATAAAATGTATAGAAAAATATTATCCAACTATTCATATGGATACTTCTAATAAAGTTCTCGAAATACCCGAAAATTTCAAGTCCAGTCTCAATGATTTTGCAAGAGACATCTGTTTGACCTTTCCTGAATATACATCTATTCTAGCAGAATGGGCAAAATCCGACATCGAGAGTGACCAGCTACAATTTGTCTACTCATATTGTCTGCAAATTTACCCGCAACGATTTTTCGATATTCTCTATCAAAACGACGACATTTTTCTAGAATCAAGTGAAGAAAACGTTTGTTTTTTACCCGGGCTCGATTTCCGACTATTATTCAATGCAACCGACGTTTCCCAAAGTACCAAACAAACCATGTGGAAATACTTGCAATTGATTTTGGTCACAATCATGTCGAGTGTCAAAGACAAGACCCATTTTGGAGAGACAATGAACCTGTTTGATGGAATTGAAGAGGGGGAACTGCAAACCAAACTTACAGACACGATTTCGAATTTGACGAATTTTTTCAAGAATTTAGAGTCGGATAGTGCGGACACGGAAAACGATGCAGATGCAGAAAACAATACGGATGCGGAAAACGATTCCTCTCAAAAATCACAGATGCCAGATCCAACAGGGATTCATGAGCATTTGAAATCTCTGTTTGACGGAAAAATCGGGAAATTGGCGAAAGAATTGGCGGATGAATTGTCTGGCGACTTGATGAACATTTTTGGCGAAGATATATCAGGATTAGCCGATGGTGGCGAATCGAAAACATCGAGCCAAGACATTTTCAAGAAACTGATGAAGAATCCGAAGAAAATCATGGATTTGATGAAAACGGTGGGCTCGAAATTGGAAAGCAAGATGAAAGATGGCGATATTTCGAAAGAGGACATTATGAAGGAGGCCAGCGAATTGATGGGGAAAATGAAGGGGATGGGAAATGGAAAAGAGTTTCAAGAGATGATGAAGAATTTAACCAAAAATATGGGCGGATTGGGTGCAATGGCCGGGATGGGAAAAGACGCCAAGTTCGATTTCGCAGGCATGCAACGCGAAATGAAAAAGAATTCGCAGGCCGAGAAAATGCGCGAAAAATTGGAGAAAAAGAGGGCGAATGCCGCTGCGGTAGGTGCGTCATTGGAGGCGGTTGGAGAAAAACACTATGTTTTTAAATCTGGCGATGAACCCCAACAGAAAAGTTCGGTGCGCGTGCCTGTACCTGTGCCTGCGCCTGTACATGCCCCCATCAATGACGATTGGTTAGACGAACCATCGACAAAAGCTGCGACGGCGACAAACAAGACGTCTTCCAAGAAAAAGAAGAACAAGAAATAAAAAATAAGAGTTTCGTCTACATGGTTGTATGTATATGAAACATGTGTTTGATTTATAAATTTATAAAATTTATTTTTATAAGGATAAGTATATTTACAAATAAAATATGGGGTTTTCAATATCAAAATTCATTCATCTTCCTATTTTCATTGCGAGTTTAGCAATTGGCATTTTCTTCGTATACATTTTCGATGACGAGAAGAAGACCATTTACGTATATCCAAAACCGGACAATGTCGACTCTATCCAATACCGCGATTCAACCGGCACATGTTTTGCTGTAAAACAAGAGAAGGTTCCTTGCCCGAAAAATCCTTTGAAAATCACGCCTCAAACATGAAAAGGATAAAGATAAACCTATCAACGAAAAATATGTAAAAAAATATAATATAAGTTTTTGATATAGAAAATATCATGATAAATTTTAAACGTCTATTAAATACACAAATTGGTGTAGTATTTATTTCCATCATACTGGGCTTGGGATTAGCCACAATGTTCCGCAAAGCATGCAAAGGGAAAGATTGTATTCATTTTAACGGCCCGCCATCGTCTGACATCGACGGAAAAGTCTACCATTTTGGAGACGATTGCTATAAATACACCCTTGTTTCCGCCAAATGCGATTCGACCAAAAAAATAATTGATTTCAAATCAAAAGATAAAAAGGAAGAACATTTCTCACAGGAAGATATTACCGATGCATATCAACAACACGGCAAGCCGGAAACGTTAAAACCTGCATCTCCATCTCCATCTCCATCTCCATCTCCTAACGCATCGTCTTTAGGATGGTTCGACCAGATTCGCAGTTTTTTCGCATAATCATGTTTCGATTCGTACAATTTCATTTACAATAGATATTATAGAATATATATTGTCACCACGATGATGAGCGAAGAGAACATTCGGATGACACGCATTTCAGACTTGCCTGAAATCCCGCTCAACAATCAAATCATGCAAACTGAACAGAATACTATGTACATGCCAATCAATGTCCATCCGAATCCATACGGTATTCCAGAACAACCTCCCGGCGGAATCCCGCATCCACAACCCCAACAGCAGTATACTACACCATTACCTCCTCAACCGCAATATCAAAACACGATGCTGCCAAACAATCAATCCGAAAATACAGCTCCAACACAGGAATATAGACTACCTGCACACGATGTCCCTGTTAGAAATATTACAGAAGAATTTATGCAAGACCCGGAGATAAAACCGAATTATATTCCCAAACCGAAAATCACTGCCGATTATATCAAGGAATACGAGTCGGCGTCTTCTGCCGTGTACGAAAAGGAGAAAGAAGAAGAAAAACGGAGAGATGAATGGGTCGATTTCCTACAGACGCCCATATTAGTGGGTATTCTGTATTTTATCTTCCAATTGCCTGTAGTGAATACGCTGGTGTTTAAACAGTTTTCGTTTTTACAGATTTATCGTGATGACGGAAATTTCAATCTGTGGGGTCTCTTATTGAAAACCGTGTTGTTCTCGGGTGCGTTTTGGTGTATCGACCAATTCATTCATCAAATGGTGGAATACTTGGAATAATAGAAATGGATACAAAAGATAAATGGGATAATATATAAAAGATAGACGATGTCCTCTGAATATTATCATTATATATGTGTTCTCGAATTGGCGAATCAATGCGAGAATAAACTGGAAACGCCATTGCGAATTATGTACTCTCCTACAGGGAATCATTTCATTCGACGTAAGCATTTTTTACATTACGACGAATCGACCGATAAATACGGTGTACTCGGCAAAATTATTTCGGTTGACTACATCAAAGCAACGCGGTTTTATAATGCCGTTTTTGAAAATGGCCGAATAGAATGTCCGCCTACCGATATTTATTACCAAGATTTCCTGTATGAAGAGGTGAAAAAATAAAAGGAGGTGAAAAAATGAAAAGAGGTGAAAATATTTTATGTAGACCTTTTTACATAAGAATTAAAAAAACAAGGAGGACAATAATCCATTACTTGGTCGGCGACGTGTTTTTGGCTTCTTTTTTTTGACAACCTTTTGTTTACGTGTTTCTTGTTTTTTAGATGGTGTTATAGTTTTTGTGAGAATGGGTATTTTTGTGTCCGGAGGAAATACCTTCTCTAGAGTTTTTTTGCTTTGTCCTACAGGGGATTCTGTTGATTTATCTTCGTCTTTTTCTTTTTCTTTTTCGTCTTTTTCTTTTTCTTCTTTTTTGTCTTTTTCTTCTTTTTCTTTTTTATCCCTTTTTATTGCCGGATTGTATTTAAGAAACCATTCGTCGTATTCGCGCGTCCCTCGTTTGTTCGCCAATTTACGAAACATTTCTGCTTTTTCCGCGCGTAAATCTTCCATCGTCGGTTGTTTTCCATAACATTCGACCGAGAACCGTTTCAACACTCCTTTTTGCTGTAACCTATTTTTCTCTTCAACTTCAAACAGGAATTTGGCCATGCATAAAATACGGTCTCTCGGAAAATAACTCTGATTCGTATAAATAAACGCCAAATAGAAACTCAACATCGTATCAATGGTTGCAATGCGTATGTCTTTTTCGCCAATTTGAATGGTGTTGTAATTGTGGCACGCAATCGGTTCATAGATAAACGCAACCGTTTCATTTCCAACTATGATTTCAATATGCCGTGGAATGATTTCGCCGATTGCCTCGTGCTCCACACTTTTACATTTCGCATAACCATTGTCTTTGATTGTCTCCAACAGAATCATGGCGCATTTATTGGGGTCTGTGGACAATACGTCGAAATCCGGAATTCGATTGATGAGTTTCTGTTGATTCGACGGCATGTTTTTCGTATAGAGAGAACTTGCATATCCGCCGAAAAAAACGACTTCTTGTTCAATAAAATTATTACGCACAATGAAATATAAATTCTCACTGTCGGATTTTGACACCGTATCCACATTGCGTTGGAAATCGACCTTGTCGCACGACACTTCTGTTTTCAACGGATAGTATTTATTCAACAGTGTCAATCGTTTGAGAACTTTTTCCCAACGCGAGGTGTCTCCTGCCGGTCGAGACAATTCCAGGTACATTGACATACGCAGAAAATTGGGAGGCGCGTATCTCAATCCGGCAATCGTAATACAGTCCTTCATAATATTGCGGTAAATGACCGGATTCAATTGCGTAATATCTGCAATGGCAATGTAATTGACAAAGACTTTGTAGGTGCCGTGATGGACTCCGCTACGCGCTTCGACGTCGGAATATCCGGCCGCGTGATATATATCAGCCAGTTCCATTGCATCGTCTAAAGCATTTTCTGTAAACATGTCGTAGTCGGGCAAATCTAGGTCCGAATTGTAAAACTGGTCCTGTTTTGGCATGAGACGATTCAATGCGAGCCCGCCATATAAAATCAATTTCTTGCGTATGATGAAGGTCTCTAGCAATTCAAACATGCCTTTGACTTCCTCTGAATTTGCCACTTTTTGTTTTTGGATTTTATCTGATTCGTCGACTGCATGACGAAGAATGGCGAGTTCACAGTCTTCAAATGTCATTTTGTCGTCGCATAATTCCGAATTATATTTTTTATTAGGTTTAGACGATACTATCGTATTTTCTTTTTTTGACATTCTGTTTGATTTTATACTATAGAGAGAAAATCAAAAATAAATTTTGTTTTTTCTTTTGTTGTTTCTTTTTTGTTGTTTCTTTTGTTATTTTTTTGTTATTTTTTTGTTGTTTCTATCTACTCTAGTCGATTCTCCAATTTCCCAATGACACAAATATTCGCATCATTCAGTTCAAATCGAGACCCCACTACTTTCACTACAAGGCGGTCTTTTTCCTCCACTTTTTCAAACAGGGAATGATTGATATGATGGTCGCGAGCAACAAATACCACCAACGGCACATTTCCGTCCGAATCAATTACTTCCGCATGAATTCCCGCCTTTGTCACCGTCTTACATGTGCATTCGACGAGCATGCCTTCCACCGGAAAACATAAGTCGCATTGATATACAATTTTAAATTCAATTTTGTCTCCGTTCACTTTTCCCGATGAATAACTCAGTATTTTTATCGATTTCGGTTTGATATAACCCTGTGGGATACACTTGTTTTCGTTCTTATAAGCAATCTTGTCTTCTAGGTTCTTTTTAAGACCTTCACCGACTTCTGTAATGGACAGAAATATTCTCGACTCCAACACGGAAGTAATGTACGGTTCGTATATTTTTATTTCTTTGTTCATTGTGTTCATTGTATTATTGTGTCTATTGTATAAATAGAAAATATTTATATCAATTTTATATATAATGAAAAATAATACAAAAAAGATTGATTTAGTAAAAAGGAAAACGGTAAAAAAAATCAAAGGAGGTAAATCGAAAAAAGTAAGTAAATCGAAAAAAGGAGGTAAATCGAAAAAAGTAAGTAAAGTAAGAAAAGTAAGTAAATCAAAAAAAGTAAAAAAACAGACCATGAACCCTCAACCCATGAATCCCCAGCCAATGAATCCTCAACCAATGAATCAATTACCAGAAGAACAACAGAATGTAAATAAGGTACAAATTGAGCATCAAGGACCTCTATTAGGTTACATAAAAGATGCGCCTGCAAATATGGTAAATGCAGCGGCTCTTGGTTTCGGTGCAAATGTCGGTGTTAATCTTGGCGAAAAAGCGATTGGAGCCGTATTTGGTGAAGATGAATAATTTCGTTACGCGCGTCTGCATTGCACCGTAAAATACTGAAGAATACTAAGAATGTCTGCATCTTGGATATGTATCGCATTCTTGATTATCGTGAGAACATGACTCGTCAACATTTCAGGATACTTTCGAATGAAATAATTGAAATACATAATCAATATATTTTTTTGGTCCATATTGTATTGTTTGCTTTTTTCATAAATGGAATCAATAATTTGCGAAACCTCCGTGTTGGAATAAAACAGTTTGTGTATTTCCTCGCACGTCGAATCTGTAATAATGTTCTCCTTCCAATCAATATTACTCTGATTTAATTGAATGAAATTAATCATGCTTCGTATATCACTTTCGAATCGATACTGAATCGTTTTGATGACCTCGTCCGGTATTTGAATATTTTCCGACACAATCACATGTTTGATAAATTCGAAAATGTCTTCTTTCGGCAATTGATTGAATCGTATCGAGATGAACTCATTTTTCAGAGAAACGTCGATTTTCGATATATAATTACAAATCAAACAAAAACGAACATTGTAGGAATCCACCGACTGTAAAATATATTTAAGCGCCTGTTGTGCATTTTTGGTCATGTAATCCACCTCGTCTAAAATGACGAACCGCATCCCTTTTTCAAACATGTTTCGTGACCGCACAAATTGGTAGATTTGGTTTCGAATAATGTCAATACCGCGTTCATCGCTCGCATTCAAATGAATAATGTTCGATTTGTTTATCTGCGAATACAATCGTTGATGTTCATTAATCAAATTGATAATCGTCGTCGTTTTACCTGTTCCCGGCGGCCCGTAAAACAGCAAATTCGGGAAATAATTTTTGTCTAAAATGTTTTTGAAAATAGTATGATTCATGGGGTCGAGAACAATTTCTTCGAACCGGTTCGGTCGATATTTCTCCACCCACGGAATATTTGTTTTAGCAGTTTCGGTCATTGTTATATGATTCTCGTCCCGTTTATTATGTTTTATTGCACTTTTACACTTTTTATTTTTCCTACAGGGAATATATAGATGGAACTCAATGCGAGTGGACGTGTATTGCCTTCGAATGTGGCTCTTGGAACCAACCCGGTGAATAGTGCGTTTGAAACCTTACGCATTGCAGGTGGTCGTACATCGCGTCGTTCTACTAGTATGAAAAAGAAGTGTATGCGGAAAATGAAAATGCGGAAAATGAAAACGCTGAAAATGAAAAAGGGAGGTGTCAAAGAAGAAAAAGAAGAAAAAAAAGCGTTTAAATCAATGGGCACATTGGGAACAATGAAAAAAATGGGAACATTGAAAAGAAGTGAAAAGGTACTCGACTTAGCTTCATTATCTGGCGAAAAACCAAAACTTTTAAAAAAAGATAAACCCGAAGAAATGGATGATCTAACAGGATTGTTCGGAGACACCCGTGTTTCATCGCCACATAAATAATTGGATAAATAGATGTTGATATTTTTTATATAGAATAGATATACCATGTCCTACACGATTACTCGATATACTCGGAAAAAAGCCCAAAAACTCGGTGTCATTGTCCGACCATCCACGAACCCAACCAAGAAAATAGACGTTTTCAAAAAAAAGGGGGTTTTCAAAAACAACCAAAAGAAAATATCCATCGGCGCCACGGGTTACGGTGACTATCCTACCTTTATGCGTACAGAAGGCATCGTATCCGCCAACAAACATCGCAAACGATACAAAATACGGCACGAGAAAGACAGACACCGGAAAGGAACACCCGGTTTTTACGCAGACAAACTTCTATGGTAATCATCCTTATTTTGTGAGAACAATGCAAATATTTTGTTCTCACAAAATCCAAAAACAAAGAATCGACGCTACTATATATATGACATGCCAATAGTTTTAGACACCTATTCCATCTCCGAATTAAACGGTCCCGTCAACATGTCCTATTTGACGCCAATTGAAGACGCACCGGTCCTTTTGCTTTTCGGCGATGTTCATACAGAAGAATTCTTTCAACCATGCGATTCGCCCGATTGTTTTGAAATTCAAACCGATTTTATGCATGTTCTCAATGAATTCGCAAAACATAGACCTGTCGAATTTTATTTAGAAGCATTTATGAATCCGTATATCAAAGAACACGCCGTCGCTTTGCAACAAAAATATCCGACACAATCCGCCGACGACGTCTTTCATCATTACTACGCCAAATCCAATTTGACAGAAATGGTTTCCTTGTATCACACATGTTTCTATCACGCGGATATAAAGACGGCGCATTGCCCCTTTCCGAATATAGACTGGCATTTTGCAGATATACGGACATCACTGTTGTATCATACGGACAGACTATATCAAGAAGAGCACGCATACGAATTTTACACGGCGTATATTCTCAAATTCATCGATGCATTGCCGACGGTTACACCCTTTGTTCTCGATGATTTGTATAACTTGCCCGGTATTTTGCACCCCAATCGGTATTTATCCAACAGTGAAATGGTTGATTTTTTGGATTATGTGGTCATGGTATTTACA
>Ga0114978_10005470_pt1 | contig 10145 bp, 7 predicted proteins | sample S_140212_EF_Meta_FD_87027 | JGI IMG/M metagenome (GOLD analysis project Ga0114978, IMG submission 87027) | Freshwater microbial communities from Lake Simoncouche, Canada to study carbon cycling - S_140212_EF_MetaG | ecosystem: Environmental > Aquatic > Freshwater > Lake | place: Lake...
TCGAAATTGAAAATGTAAATGTTGAAGCGCTCAAAGAATTAGAAAGACAAGGCAAAAAAGTCTTTCCACAACCAAGCGTTATTGAAATTATAAAAGATAAAGGATTACAAAAAATGTTTTACCAACGTAACGACATTCCTAGTTCTGATTTCTTTTTAATTGAAAACAAAACACAGATAGAAAAATACGCTGCATTTTTTCCGTTTTTTCAAAAGTTACGCACTGGCGGTTATGATGGCAAAGGCGTTGTAAAATTGGGGCATCCTAATAAAATTGACCAAGCGTTTGACGAACCAAGTGTATTAGAACGTTTGGTAGATTTTGATAAAGAAATTTCGGTGATTGTAGCACGCAACGAAAGTGGTGAAACAAAATGTTTTCCTGCTGTTGAATGTGAATTTAACCCTGAAGCAAACCTGGTAGAATTTTTATTTTCCCCGGCGGATATTAAAAAATCAGTGGATAAACAAGCCACAGAAATTGCAATAAAAATTGCAGAAAAATTAAACATCGTTGGCATTTTAGCCGTTGAATTATTTGTAACCAAACAAGGAAAAGTATTAGTAAATGAAGTGGCGCCACGCCCGCACAATAGCGGACACCAAACTATTGAAGGCAATATCACGTCTCAATTTGAACAGCATTTGAGAGCCATTTTAAATTTACCATTAGGCGATACTTCTATTATTAAACCAGCGGTAATGATAAATATTTTAGGAGAAAAAAATTACGAAGGCGCAGCAAAATACGAAGGCTTGATTGATGCTATTAAATACAAAGGAGTGTATGTTCATCTGTATGGAAAAACAACAACAAAACCTTTTCGTAAAATGGGACATGCCACTATTATTGATGATGATTTAGAACTAGCAAAAAAGAAAGCCATTATTGTAAAAGATTTGATTAAAGTAATAGCTTAACCTTATAAATATATTTTTGAGTATTAAAAACGAATAAAAAAACTAATAACTGAAATTATGGTAGGAATAATAATGGGAAGCGCTAGTGATTTAAGCGTGATGAATGAAGCCGCAGAGTTTCTGAAAAAATTACAAATACCTTACGAAATAACCATTGTTTCGGCACACCGCACACCAGAGCGGATGTTTGATTATGCAACAAATGCACATGCCAAAGGCATTAAAGTGATTATTGCAGGCGCAGGTGGCGCAGCACATTTACCAGGCATGGTGGCTTCTTTAACAGCTTTGCCAGTTATTGGAGTGCCCGTAAAATCTAGCAACTCCATTGATGGCTGGGATTCTATTTTATCTATTTTACAAATGCCAAACGGCGTACCTGTTGCAACCGTTGCTTTAAACGCTGCACAAAATGCGGGCATCTTAGCTGCACAAATTTTAGGAAGTGCAGATACAACAATTTACAACAACTTACTTTCTTTTAAAGAAGAGCTAAAAGAAAAAGTCATGAAAAGTATTGATGGGATTAAGTAGTTTTTTTAAATACTATAAAAGTCATTTAATTAGAAAACCTAGAGGAATAATACAATATGTGTTCGCTTCCGATATAAAATTTCCTCATATAAATTAGATGCAATACCATAAGAAATGAACATCATTATTATCATCATAATATTAATAACAATTGTTGCATCTATTGTTTTAATTAAGTCTAAAAAAAAGACAGAAGAAGGAATTGTTTTTAAGTTAGATGAAATACCTGAGCTATTAAATAATAGCACTTTAAAGTTTCATCTTCAAAATCTAAAAAACGCGATTAAAAATAAAAACATCAATGTCACTAGTTTAACTTATGCTAAAATTATTGAAACAGTAAGGCAAGAAAATGCGAGTAACGATAATAAATATTCGATATTATTAACTGAATTAAAAACAGACTATAAAAAATTTCTTGAGGCATTTAAATTGGAATATCCTGAAAATTTCCTATCTCCATGGGAAATAAAAAGAAAAAAAGATGGAAAAGAAATTACAGAAATTGATCCTAAATATGAAAAAATTTTAGACATTCATTTTGAATTAAACCATGAAATTTCAAGTTACTATAAGAATCGTGAACTTGAAGATAACTTGGAAAAAGCTATTAATGCTTGTAAAAAACAAATAGAATTAGCGGAAAAGGCAAAACAAGCTTTCGTTATTTTATACGATAATGAAAATTTACCACATCATAAAGGTTTTTCTCAATTAGCAATTATATTAGAAAAACAAAACAATAAAGAAGAGTGTATTAAAATTTGTGAAATTGCAAAAACACAAGGGTGGAACGACGATTGGGATAATAGAATTAATAGACTGCAAAAGAAATTAAATAAATAACTAGGTACCTAAAATCGGCTATAACTTATGCTCGCATTTAGCTTCGGAATTTGCTAAAGCGGTAGACAATTATTTAATTTTCGCTTTGCAAATGTCTATTAAACATTTAGCTTTACCAGTAATATTATGGTAGACATTGTTTCAAACACCAAACAAAACAAGCCGCGAAAACGTTATGCCTCACCCTAAAATCGAAACGCACAAATCAAACGCAGGACAAAAATTGACAGAAAAAAACTTGCAAGGGTCTCTAAATAATAAAAATGAATATTTATTTCATCAGTAATAGATAAAATTGCCTCGTCCTTTAGGTCGAGGATAATTTTTGATTAATTAGTAAGGGCTTTAGCCCAAACTAATCGAACATTATTTTTTTAGCAATGTTAATTTCTCATTACTGTGTTTTGGCTAAAGCCAATACATTATATTAATTATACCTCGACCTAAAGGTCGCGGCAATTAACAATATGAGAATTATTCTATAAAATTTATTTAATCAACAAAAACTAATCTTGCAATTCTAACCAACGCATTGTTTTTTCATCAATACTTTTAGAAATAAAACTAAATTGAGAAGATAATTTTTCAATTGCAGAAGCATCAACCGTTCCGTTTGCTAATTGTGCTTCAATGTCTTTTTTCTGTTTTTCCAATTCTGGTAATTCAGATTCTAAACCTTCCAATTCTTTTTCTTCTTTATAAGAACGCTTCTTTGGCCCCTCCAACCTCCCCGAAGGGGAGGCTTCTTGAACAACCGCAGTGCTATTTGTTTCTTGTGAATTAATTGCTTTTTGTTTTTTAGCCTCGCGTTCCAACTCTTCTAATTCATCTTCAGAGTCAAATTTCCATTGGCGGTATTCGCTGTAATTTCCAGGGAAATCTTTCACCACACCATTTCCTTCAAATGCAAACACGTGATCTACTAATCGATCTAAAAAATAACGATCGTGAGATACAATTAATACACAGCCTTGAAAATCTAATAAAAATTCTTCTAAGGTTTGTAAAGTCACAATATCCAAATCATTAGTAGGCTCATCTAATATTAAAAAATTAGGATTACGCACCAAAACCGTTAGTAAATACAAACGTCTGCGTTCGCCACCACTCAATTTACTCACGTGGCCGTATTGTACTTCGGGTGCAAAATTAAAACGGGTTAATAACGCAGAAGCGCTTAGTGAGGTACCGTTAGCTAAAGGTATAAATTCGGCAATATCTTTTACAACTTCTATCACACGTTTATCATCCGCCACCTGAATTCCTTTTTGAGAATAATACCCAAACACAATGGTATCACCCACCGAAACCTTACCAGCATCAGGTGGTTCAATGCCTTGCAACATATTGATGAAGGTGCTTTTTCCAATTCCATTAGGGCCAACAATACCAATTTTTTCTCCTTTAATAAACGTGTATGAAAATGGATCTAATATTTTTTTATCACCAAATGCTTTTTGCAATTTAGTGACTTCAATAATTTTACTTCCAATACGTTCAACCTTTACACTTAATTCAATTTTTTTATCGACACTTTTCTTACGTGCTTTTGCTTCCACATCAACAAAGGCATCCACTCTCGATTTTGATTTTGTGGTACGTGCGCGCGGTTGTTTACGCACCCACTCTAGCTCACGCTTATATAAGTTTTTTGCTTTGTCTAATTCAGAAGCTTCAATCATCATACGCTCGGCTTTCTTTTCCATGTAATATTGAAAATTGCCTTTGTATTCGTGCATTGAATAATTATCTATTTCAATAATTTTATCACATACTTCATCTAAAAAGTAGCGATCATGCGTTACCAATAAAATACTTTTTTTGTAAGAATGTAAATAATCTTCTAACCATTCAATCACCGTTACATCCAAGTGATTGGTAGGCTCATCCATGATTAATAAATCGGGCTCATTTAAAATAACTTGCGCTAATGCTAATCGTTTTTTTTGTCCACCACTTAAGGTGCCAACAATTTGCGTGGTATCATCCAAGCCTAAATTAGAACACACTAACATGATTTGTGTTTCCACATTCCATGCTTCTAAGTCATTCATTTTATTAGTTAAAATATCTAATTGATTTTCTGTTTTTTCAGTAGGATTTGCGTAATGAGTTTCTACTAAGCGTGTGTAATCAATTGCCGCTTTTACGGTTTCGCTATCACCTGCATAAATAGCTTCCAATATCGTATGCGTTTCATTTAACTCTGGCTCTTGACTCAAAAAAGAAATTCTAATATCTTTTCTAAATGCCACTTCACCCGAATCGGCAATTTCTTGTCCTTGTAATATTTTGAAGAGTGTTGATTTTCCAGATCCGTTTTTTGCAATTAAAGCAACTTTGTCGCCATAGTTAATTCCAAAGTTTATGCTTTTAAATAAAACTTTGTCGCCATAGCTTTTACTGAGTTGATTTACTGATAATAAGTTCATTTGATGTAATTAGAGAAATAATGTATTTTGAATGATTGATTTTTTTTAATTTGTCTTTTTTGTCCCTTTTTATACTTTCAGGTTTTTTTCGATTAAGTAGCGAAGTTTATCTTTATTTAAATTTGAATTTATTTCGCCATTTACAGTTAATGAAACATTTCCTGTTTGCTCCGAAACGGTTATAGCTAAAGCATCAGTAGTTTCAGTAATGCCAACTGCAGCTCGGTGACGCATTCCGAAATGAGAAGGGAAATTTTCTTTTTCGGTTACGGGTAAAACACAACGAGCAGCAACAATTCGGTTATCTTTTATAATTACAGCGCCATCATGCATTGGACTGTTTTTATAAAAAATATTTTCAAGCATTTTATCTGTTAAAGCCGAATCAACACTTTCGCCAGTGTTTACATAAAAACTTAAATCAGATTTTTTTGATATGATAATTAATGCTCCCGTTTTTGTTTCACTCATGGCAAAGCATGCATTTATAATTGCATCATCATCCACTAAAAATTTATTGCTTGCTACTCCTGCTTGGGAATTAAAAGAAAAAATAGTTTTCAAAGATTTATTTTTCAAAAATTCATTTGAACCAATATATAATAAAAATTTACGAATCTCTTGTTGAAACACAACCATAACAGCTATTACACCAACATTAATAAATCTGCCTAGTAGTGTACCTAATAATTTTAATTCGAAGGCACGAACAATAATATAAACTACATAAATTAGGGTTAAGCCAATAAATACATTAACGGCAGCTGTTCCTTTTACCATTTTATATAATTGATAAAGAATAAAAGCAACTAAAAAAATATCAATGGCATCAGCAATACCAAACGATAGAAATAAAATATAAAGAGTATTTATTACCATGAACTATTAGTAATTAAAGAGCCTGTTTAAAATTAAACAGGCTCTAAAACTAAATTATTAATTTAATTATGCTGTTGTAACTGAAGATAAAACAGAATTCATACTTCTAACAGCATCGGCACTTTTTGCAAATAATGCTTTTTCTTCGTCATTTAATTTGAAATCAATTATTTGTTCCCAACCATTTTTTCCAATTAAAACTGGAACACCCATACAAATATCTGTTTGTCCGTATTCGCCTTCTAATAAAACGCTGCAAGGGATTAATTTCTTTTGATCATTTAAAATACTATCAACGATAGTTGCAACTGCAGCACCTGGCGCATACCAAGCAGAAGTTCCTAACATACCAGTTAATGTAGCACCACCAACCATTGTATCAGCAGATACTTTTTTCAAAGTTTCAGCATCTAACATTTGAGAAACCGGCACACCATTATAAGTTGCTAAACGCGTTAAAGGAATCATAGTAGTATCACCGTGTCCACCAATAACAACACCATTAATATCACTAGGTGCAGCATTTAACGCTTTTGATAAATAACAATTAAAACGAGCACTGTCTAAAGCACCACCCATTCCAATAATTCTATTTTTCGGTAATTTACTTCCTTTTAAAGCAAGGTAAGTCATTGTATCCATTGGATTAGAAACAATAATAATAATTGCATTTGGAGAATGAACCAATACATTTTCAGTAACCGTTTTTACAATACCAGCGTTAATTCCAATTAACTCTTCACGAGTCATGCCTGGTTTACGAGGAATACCAGAAGTAACAACAACCACATCACTATTTGCAGTTTTAAAATAATCATTAGTGCTTCCACTAATTTTAGTATCGAAACCATTTAATGAAGCTGTTTGAGATAAATCTAAAGCTTTACCTTCAGCAAAGTTTTCTTTAATATCTAAAATTACTACTTCGCTTGCGATTTTACGTAATGCAATATATTCTGCACATGTTGCGCCTACATTTCCTGCTCCAATTACTGATACTTTTGTCATGATTTTATTTTTTTATATGGGATTATTTAAGTTAGATTTTGCCCAACGAATTTAAGGTTTTTTGCCTACTTAACAAAAAAAACATATAACTAATCATTATCAAAAAGTTAAAAAAACTTGTCTTAATTACCCAATTATAAGCCCTTTTTAATTAAAACTAAGAATTTAGGTAATTTATAAAATTTGATCCCTATTAATAACGGCAATTACAAGCCCTTTTAATTCTTTTCCAATAAAGCCCGAATTCTTATTTAACGAGGTTATTTTACTTTCCACAAACACCTCTCTTTTATTTGGATTAAATAAAGTAAGATTGGCTTCGACACCTTCTTTTATAGAAACCTGAGCTAAATTTAAAATACTTCTTGGATTTATTGTCAGTGTTTTAATTATTTTATCTAATTCCACTTTTTGATTTAAAGCAGTGTTTAAAACGCCAAAACAACTTTCTAAACCAATCATTCCATTATCCGCCAAATCAAACTCTAAATCTTTACTTTCAATGTCTTGCGGATTATGATCACTTACAATTACATCAATTATGCCATCAGCTATTCCTTTTTTCAGTGCTTCAATATCCTCTTTTGTTCTTAAAGGTGGGTTAACTTTTAGGTTTGAATTAAAACCACTTAACTCTGTTTCATCCAACAATAAATTATAAGCAGCAACACCACATGTTATATTTAATTTTTTGGCCTTCGCTTTTTTAATTAATTCAACACTTCCTTTTGTAGAAATAGTTGGGATGTGCATTTTTCCGCCAGTGTATTCTAAAATTTGAATATTTCGTTGTAGCATAATTTCTTCTGCTAATGCCGGAATTCCTTTTAAACCAAGCTTTGTAGAAGTAACGCCTTCATTCATTTGCCCATCGTGCGAAATTGTTATATCATCACAATGTGTTATAATAAAACTATTTATATTTGATGAATATTGTAATGCTCTTAAAATTAAACCAGCATCTTTTATGGAATTTTTGTGGTCGCTATAAGCAAAAGCACCAGCCTGTTGCATATCGTACATTTCTGATAAATCTTTTCCTTCTTGGTTGTAACTCAACGTTCCAATTGGATAAACCTCAACTAAAGTGTCGCATCCTTTATTTACAACATAACTAATTTGCGCTTTGTTACTTAATGGTGGATTTGTGCCACTCATTAAGCAAACGCCTGTAAAGCCACCTTTTGCAGCAGTTCGCAAACCGTTATCCATTGTTTCTTTATGCTCATAACCAGGGTCGCAAAAATTAACCTGCATATCTAGCCAACCTGCTGAAACATGAAGGTTTTCCGCTTCAATGGTTTTAACCCCTTTTTCAGGAATTATTGATTTTTTTAGTTGAGTAATTTTTCCTTTTTCAATTAAAATATCTAATACTTTTCCATTATAAATACTTTCAGAATCTACAATGGTTGCCTGTTTTATTAATAAATTCATATATACTATTTTAATTTTTTATTATTTAAATAATCTAATTACAAGCACCTCAATCAGTAAAAATACTAAAGCCAAAATTATAAATAATTTCCATAATTTATCTCCACTATTAATTTCTTTTATTTCACTCATTAAGGAGGATTCGTTTACGCTTAGTATAGATACATTTTTAAGATTTAACCCTTCAATATTAGCTTTTAAATCATCAGTAGAATAAAAATTCATATCAGACTCTTTTCGGTTAAAATTAAATGCTATTCCGGAAATGGTATTCGTTACCTGTGAAACTAAATAATGACCAGCTTCAGCAATTTGATTTTGGGAAAATAACATGGTTTTATTATTAATAACCTTTTGTTCAGGTATCAAATCAATTGTTGAATTTATTTTTGATATGTGCAATGGTTTGTCTTTATATGCTATCTCCGAATTCATTTCAATGCTTTGATTTGCAGAAGTTTGATAATATAATGAGATTGGTTTCAAACTCAAAACCCCAATTTTTATAATAGTTGGCACAAACAATGCATGCTTGATAAAATTAGAATACTGATCATTACTTGCTATCGAAAACAAATAAACCTTTCCCTTTCCAAATGAATATTGAGAGAATAACGACTGTCCGTTTTGAAGCATAATGATTGGTTCTGCTAAAGTTGATGACGATCCTTTAAAAACATAGTGTTCTCTTATTTTAGGCAAATCCATTCTCGAATCCAGTTTTTCAAAAACACCTTCAAATAAACCTTGTTCAAAATTTATTGATTGCGTTTTAGTGTCAAGAGAATCTTTACTTTCTATTTGTGGCAAATGTAAATTTTGAAATGCTAAATTGTAATTTTTAAAGTCAGTTGGTGGTTTAGGAAATACAACTAAACTGCCGCCTTGGTTTATAAATTTTTCCAATTCCATTGTTAATCCACTCGAAATGTTATCCAAATCATTCAATACAATCATATTCAGTTTTGAAAAAAAGCTATAGTCAATCTCCGTTTCCAAGCTTTCGTGAAATTGAAAAAGACTGTCATTTTGCATTAATGATTTAAAACTAGCGCCAGTTTTATTTTCTTTTCCATTTATCACTAAAACATTTATTGTGCTTTTGGCATTAAAGCTAAAATAAAAATCATCATCATAAGAAATGGGATAATCTTCAATTTTTAAAACTCCATTATTAATTCCATTATCCTTTACTTTAAATGAAATGCTTACATCCTTTTTGGTTTCAGAGTCAATATCAAACGAATTAATTGACATTTGTTTTCCATTTACAATAAGTTTCAAACTGCCACTAACAATTTCTTTATTGCTTTTATTTACAACAATAGCGTGTAATATTTGCGTGGTATTAAATTGTTGAACTGGGTTTTCAAACCAAACACTATCAATATAAACATTGTTTATTTCTGAAGATACAATAGGAATAAGTCGAACTAAAATACTAGTATCAATAATTGATTTTTGAATACGAGAAACATTTTTTTGAAAATCACTTAATAAAAAAATGTGTTTGTTTTTACAATTATTTAATCGCAAAAAATCTTGCTGACGATTTATCACATCGTTCATTTGTTTTATGGATGACGAAATTTTGACTTCTTCAAGTTGACTTAGAAATTCTTCTTTTGTCAATAATCGCTGATGCTTCCCTTCAAAATCATTAGTAATTAATTGGAATTTATCATTTGAGTTATAGGAGTTTACAATAGTTGCAGCATGCTGCTTTGCGTTTTCTAAAAGGGTTCCTTTTTTGTTAATGTTTTCCATACTAAAGGAATTATCAACGTACACGCTAACTATTTTTTGTCCCAAACTAACTTTTTTGTCAGAAGGAATAAACGGTTGAGCAAAAGCAAATACTAAGCAAGTGATTGCTAAAATCCTTAATAGCAAAATTATCCATTCTTTCAATTTTGATTTACTATCACTTTCTTGTTTCAGTTCTTTTAAAAACTGAACATTTGTAAAATAAATTTTTTTGTATTTACGAAAATTGAAAAGATGAATTATAATAGGAATTGCAATTGCACTTAGCCCAAATAAAAAAGTTGGAAATAAAAAATTCATCAAATGTAAATGTAATAAAAAA
>Ga0114978_10005473_pt1 | contig 10138 bp, 6 predicted proteins | sample S_140212_EF_Meta_FD_87027 | JGI IMG/M metagenome (GOLD analysis project Ga0114978, IMG submission 87027) | Freshwater microbial communities from Lake Simoncouche, Canada to study carbon cycling - S_140212_EF_MetaG | ecosystem: Environmental > Aquatic > Freshwater > Lake | place: Lake...
CCCATCCTGATCTAAACTGAACTGCAAAGAGTATGAGCGAAATTTCCTTCACGCAAGCCGCGAGGAACGCCGGGGAACGAATTTTTCTTCCCGAAGGGCATTGGAAAAGCTTCTTCCTTGCCCAGAGACGGCCCTGCGTTCATAAAAGGCCTCTCTTTTCCGCTGAAGGAAAACCAATTCATACATACCGATGAGCGCCACCGCCACCACAGCAGAACCGAAGGTCGAAACATCCGTCCCGATGATCAATGTTCAGGTCGACGGCGAGTGGAAACAATTCCCCAAGGGAACACGCCTCATCGAGGCCTGCATGAAGGCAGGCAGCTACGTGCCTCATTACTGCTACCATCCGGCGCTGAGTTCTCCCGGCAACTGCCGCATGTGCCTGATCGAGATGGGCACTCCGAAGATGGGCCCCGACCGCCAGCCGGAGCTTGGGGAAGATGGCCGGCCTCTGATCAACTGGAGCCCGAAGCCCGCCATCTGCTGCGCGCTAGAGGTTTCCGAGGGGCTTGGAGTCCGTACCAACTCGCCGCTAGTCGAGGAGTGCCGCAAGGGCGTGATGGAGTTTCTCCTCATCAACCACCCGCTCGACTGCCCGATCTGCGACAAGGCCGGCGAGTGCCGCCTCCAGGAATTCTCCGTCGAGTACGGCCACGACGCCTCACGCTTCGAGGACAATAAGGTCAAGAAGCCGAAGCACGTCGATATCGGCGAGCGCATCGTTCTTGATGACGAACGCTGCATCCTCTGCTCCCGCTGCATCCGCTTCATGAAGGAGGTCGCCAAGGATGATGTGCTGGGCTTCGTAGACAGGGGTAGCCACACGAGCCTCACAGTCCATCCCGGCAAGCGCCTCGACAGCAACTACTCGCTCAACACCGTCGACATCTGCCCCGTCGGCGCGCTCACCTCCAAAGATTTCCGCTTCAAGATGCGCGTCTGGTTCCTCAAGGAAACCAAGACCATCGACACGAACTGCGGCACCGGCTGCAACATCTTGATCGGTAGCCGCGAGAACAAGATCCACCGCATTACCCCCCGTGAAAACGAGGCCGTGAATGCCTACTGGATGCCCGACTCTCACCGCCTGAATTACACCTACATCCACCGTGAGGACCGCCTGAAGGCTCCTCTGGTGAAGGGTAGTTCCGTCCGCTGGAAGGATGCCGTTGCGGCTGCCGCGGAAGGCCTCAGGTCACAAACCGGCTCCGGGACCGCGATTATCGCCTCCGGCCGCATGACCAACGAGGAGCTCTTCCTCGCCCGCCGTCTCGCCAAGACCCTCGTCACCGATCTCATTGATATCCGCCCGCGCGCCCAGAAGGGAGACGGCTTCCTCGTTTCCGACGATGCCAATCCCAACACGCGCGGGGCCAGGCTCCTCGGAGCAACTGGTGCAACCCCCGGCTCACGCCTCCCCGAAATCGCCGCAGGCATCGCCGGCGGCAGCGTCACCTCCCTCATCGTGCTCGGGGAGAACCCTCTCCACTGCGGCCTCACCGAGACCGACCTGAGCAAGCTCTCCTCGCTCGTCGTGATCGACATCCTGCCGAATGGCGCCACCAAGTTCGCGACGGTCGTGCTGCCCGGCAGCGCCTCCGCCGAGAAGCGCGGATCGATGGTTAATGTTAACGGCCGTCTCCAGCGCCTCAACCGTGCGCTTTCCGCTCCCGGCGAGGCCCGTGATGACTGGGAGACCCTCAGCGACCTGATCAAGGCTCTTGGTGGTGAGGGTGCCTCCTCGCTGGAAGATCTCTTCAAACAGATGGCCTCCGAAACACCTGCGCTCGCCGGACTCAACTTCGGCAAGATCGGCGACCTTGGCATCGACCTGAAATCGTAGCCTTTGGAACCCTTTCGAAGCCCTGCGAGCCCTTGAGCCCTGCAGGGCTTTTCGCATCCCGATGGTGCTCTGGCGCGTTTCCTCACGGATCTCATTTCTCCCTCCTCCGGGCCGCTGCAAAGGATGATCGCGGGACGGCAGCGGTCTGCTAGAGTGGCAGGGATGACCCTGCCTCTCAATCCCGCTCTTCCTCTGGAGGAACTCAAAGCCTTCCTCCGTTTCCCCAGTATCTCCACCCAGCTGGAGCATGCTCCAGATCTGGATTCGTGCGCCGAATGGCTACGTGAAAAGCTCACCGCGATCGGCCTCACGGCGACCATCCACACCACGCCTGGTTCGCCCGTTGTGGTGGCCCACTCGCCTCGTGACCCCGCGAAGCGAACTGTCCTCATCTACGGCCACTACGATGTGCAGCCCGCAGAACCGCTGAGCAGCTGGACCACTCCCCCCTTTGAGCCCCGCGTGGAGGAGGGGCGTGTTTATGCCCGTGGTGCAGCCGACAACAAGGGGCAGATCCTGGCTCACATCCTTGGCGTTGCCGAAACGCTCCGTGATCATGGGGAGCTTCCCGTGAATGTCATCTTCCTGATCGAGGGCGAGGAAGAAATCGGAAGCCCGAATCTTACAGAGTTCCTGCGGGAACATCGCGATGAGCTTGCCTGTGATCTAGTCGCCATCTCCGACACGGCGATGGCTCCTGGAAACAAGCCGGCCCTCACCTATGCGCTGCGCGGCGTTGCGGCGATGGAGCTGATCGTGCGCGGACCGGCGCGCGATCTCCACAGCGGCCTCTTTGGCGGCGCCGTGGCGAATCCGGCTGCCGTTGTCGGCCGCCTGATCGCATCCCTGCATGACGACGATGGGCGCGTCCGGATACCCGGCTTCTACGATGCCGTGCGACTCCTCGCTCCGTGGGAACGCGAAGCGGCTGCAGATCTCGAGGCGGCCACCGGCGGGGATGACTCCATCCGCGAGCTTGCCGGCGTCACGGAGCTCGTGGGTGAAAAGGGCTTCACGACCACCGAGCGGATCGGGGCACGGCCGACGGCCGAAGTGAATGGCATTGGCGGCGGCTACCAAGGCGCCGGCACCAAGACGGTTCTACCCAGGGAGGCCTTTGCCAAACTCACCTTCCGTCTCGTGGCGGACCAGGATCCGGCCGTAATCCTAGCCGCCGCCGAGGAATACTTGCGCAGACAGACTCCTCCCGGGGTCCTGCTGGAGATCGTGACCGGACACTCCGGTGCCTCCTACCAGTCTGACCCCAACTCCCCCGACGGACTTGCCGCACGCAAAGCTCTGGCCGGAGCCTTCGGCGCCGAGCCCCTCCTCCTGCGGGATGGCGGGAGCATTCCGATCCTGGCCACGCTCAAGGAGATCCTCGGGGTCGACTCCTACCTGCTCGGCCTGGCCAATCCCGACTCCCGGATCCACTCGCCTAATGAAAACATGCTCGTGGAGAACTTCCTCGGCGGCATTCGGATGAGCCGGCTCCTTCTGCATGAGCTTGCTGGCACCAGTTCAACGAGATAGCAGCCGTTAGCTCCATCATCTGTTTCCCTCCTCCCCGTGATCATCTGCGACTTGACTCAATTTTACAGCCCGTTTTCGGGGGGCGTGAGGCGTTATGTCGCGGAGAAGGCCGCCCACCTTGAGGCGGGTGGTCATCGCCACGTTCTCATCGTTCCCGGGGCGAAGACCGAGCGCACGCAGGAGGGTGCTCGGACAGTCTACACGATCGAGTCGCCCTTGGTCTCGCGGACTGCCCGCTACCGGGCATTGCTGAATCTCAATCTGGTGGAAGAGGCCCTCGAGCGCGAACGGCCTGATCTCATCGAATCGGGGGATCCCTATCAGGTGGCGTGGAAGGCGCTCGCCTCGGGCCGAGCCCTTGGGATCCCCACACTCGGATTCTACCATTCCCATTTTCCCGATGCTGTCTTCCGCTCGGTGGCGAAGTACTTCGGCTCCATCTCGGTGATGATGGCCGAGGAGATCGGCAGACGCTATGTCACCTCCCTCTACAACCGCTTCGAGCGCACGCTCGTGCCGAGCCATGGGCTCACTGACCTCCTTCGCTCCTGGGGTCTCGAGAATGCCGAGACACTGGAGCTGGGCGTCGACACACGCATCTTTTTTCCTGAGGCAGGGAGGGGAGACGCGGCACGGAGGCATCTTGGTTGGCCGGAAGACCGACAGGTGCTCCTCTATGTCGGACGGCTGAATCCCGATAAAAACGTCCGCCGTCTCCTTGAAGCCTTTGCCACGCTCCACGAGACCACTCCGGGACGCTTCCATCTCGCTGTGGTCGGTGACGGGATGCTGAGGGGGGCGCTCCAGCGTCTGCAGGAAACGACCGGCGCAGTCAGTTGGCTGCGGTACTGTAATGGATCGGCGGAACTCGCGGATATCTACCGCGCCGCCGACCTCTTCGTTCATCCGGGGGTTAAGGAGACCTTCGGGCTGGTCACTCTTGAGAGTCAAGCCTGCGGCACCCCGGTCGTCGGGATCAGCGGCAGCTACATGGATGCGATCAATTTTAGCGGCCTGCACAATTGGTCGACCGATGATGATGCCCTGGCACTGGCCATGGCGATCCGATCTGTCGCCGATGAAGATCTGACATCCACGGGATTGCAGGCTGCTGCTTCCGTGGCCTCACGTTATAGCTGGGATGACGTCTTCGTGAGACTCTTTGCAGTTTACCGGGAGGTCATCGCCTCGTACAACCCATAGGGTGAGTTCGTCCGAGCCCGTTTCAGCCCCCAAGACAAGCAACACGGAACACGGGGTTGTCATCCGGCGCTACGAGCAGCACGACCGCGAGGCGGTGCGTTTCCTCTGCTGCGAAACCGGCTTTCTAGGCAAGGCGATCGATCCGGTCTTTGAAGATCGCGAACTCTTTGCCGACTACCTGACCCGCTACTACACCGACATTGAGCCGGAGTCCTCCTTCGTGCTTGTGCAGGGAGGTGTCGTGAAGGGTTATCTGCTCGGCTCCTATCGCCCCGGCCGGCAGCAACTCTTTAACTTCTTCAACAACCTCGCCCTCTTCAGCAGGGGGATGACGAAGTATGCGTTCTATAATCGGCAGACCCGTGACTTCATCGGTTGGATCCTGCGTAACTCCTGGCGCGAGGTGCCGGTGACTCCACGCCGCTGCGCCCACTTCCACTTCAATGTGCTGCCTGAGGCGCAGGGACTGGCGCATGTGACCAAGCTCATGAACTCCTACCTCGACCACCTTCGCAGCAAGGGAGTGCGACAGGTCTATGGTCAGGTTGTGACCTTCGAGTCGCGTCGCGGAGCAAGGGTCTTCGAGCGCTACGGGTTCCAAGTGGTCGAGCGCAAAGAAATCACCAAATACCGAAAGACACACTCCGAACCGGTCTACCTCACGACCGTTTTGAGGGAACTTAGCTAGGGGTTAGGCTGAAGACTGAAGGCTGTTAGGAGAAACGCATTCCATGAGCCACAAAACTCTCACACGCTTCCGATCCGCGCTGCCGGCAATCATTCCTTTGATCATTGGCCTGCTTACACCTGCTGGGGTCGTGCTTGGTCTTGATGTTTTCGTTCAAGGGCATTCCCTGGTTTTTCGCAATGGGGGGAACGGCCATAGGTGCTTTCCTCGGATGGCTTATCTCGTTACTGCCGCCTCTACGAAATCCTGAAAAGGATTAGACGGTTTTTCTTCCCTTTCCGAAAAAGAGGCTCTTGCGATTTGCGAACTTCAACCGACTTTCCGCCATTGGCTCTGACCTAACAGCCTACAGTCTAAACCGCTAAAAGCCTTTCATCCCCTTCTCCAAATGACCGACGCCGAGGCCTCCATTGTCCTGAATATGCTCCCTCAGGTCGGCCCTGTTCGGGTGCGCAGGCTGTCCGAGCGCTTCGGATCTCCAGCGGCAATTCTGGAGGCTACCGGCTCCGCGCTCAGGGCCGTCGAAGGTATAGGCCCCGAAGTCTCCTCGGTGATCGCTGGCTGGAAGGACCACTCCGATCTAGATGCCGAACTCACCCTCATGGAGAAGGCCGGCGCACGGGTCCTTACACAAGCCGATCCAGAATATCCCCGACTGCTCAAAGAGATCCATGATCCACCGATCATCCTCTACGTCCTTGGCAAGCTGGAGGAGCGCGACCAGCAGCGTGGCATCGGGATCGTCGGCACACGTAAAGCCAGCCACTACGCCTTAGAGTCGGCAAAAAAGCTCGGCTACCAGCTCGCCTACGCCGGCCTGACGATCTACAGCGGCCTCGCGCGCGGGATCGACACGGCCGCCCATCAGTCAGCGCTCGCAGCCAACGGCCGAACAGTTGCCGTCCTCGGCAGTGGTCTCTCCCATATCTACCCCGAAGAGAATATTCCTCTGGCGGAAAAGATCGCTGCGGGAAACGGCGCCGTGATCAGCGAGTTCCCGATGGGGACTACCCCGACGAAACAGACCTTCCCGAAGCGAAACCGCATCATCAGCGGCTGCTCATTCGGCCTGCTTGTCGTCGAAGCCGGCATCAATAGCGGCGCCCTTATCAGCGCCCGCGAGGCCGGCGAGCAGGGCCGCTCCCTCTACGCAGTCCCCGGACGGATCGACCAGCCGGGCACCCTGGGATCCAACCGCCTCATCCAGCAGGGGGCTAAACTCGTGATCGACGCGGGGGATATTCTCTCCGATCTGCAGATGATTTATGCCGTCCCCCCGGAGCTGGCCCGCAGCCGACCCAGGGTGGAACTTTTGGGGGAAGAGCTGCTGGTCTACGATGCGATCGGCGATGAACCGACCCCCGTGGATGTGATTATTGCGAAATCCGATTTGCCAGCGTCAACGGTCTCTTCTAGATTGCTCGCCCTCGAACTAGGCCGCCATGTCCGCTCCCAACCGGGCAACCGGTTCATCAAGCTGATGTGATTATTTGTAGTTTTCCCCATTAATCCTTTCCGCTTTTAGCTTTTAGCTTTTCACTTTTCCCCTCATGTCCAAAACCCTCGTCATCGCAGAGAAGCCCAGCGTCGCCGCAGATCTGGCCCGCGCCCTGGGGGGTAAGGCCGGCCGCGCCGAGTTCTTCGAGGTCGATGACTACATCATCACCTCGGCCGTGGGTCACTTGGTCGAGCTCTGCCTGCCGAACAAGATGACCGGAGGCAAAGGCCTCTCCTGGAAGCTGGATTCCCTGCCTATTATTCCCGAGGAGTTCGAGCTTCAGCCGATCGCCCGCTCAGCCGACCGCCTGGCCGTCGTGAAGCGGCTGCTCAAGAAGCCCGAAGTGACCGCTGTCATCAACGCCTGCGATGCAGGCCGTGAGGGCGAACTTATTTTTCACAACATCATCCAGCTCACCGGTTGCAAGAAGCCCGTAAAACGACTCTGGCTCCAGTCGATGACGCAAGGCGCTATCAAGGAAGGCTTTGCCCATCTACGAGACGACGCCGAGATGCAGCCTCTGGCGGCCGCCGCCATCTGCCGCTCCGAGAGCGACTGGCTCGTTGGCATCAACAGCACCCGCGCGCTGACCGCGGTGAACTCCGGCCAGGGAGGCTTCCAGCTCACTCCCGTGGGTCGCGTCCAGACCCCGACCCTCGCGATCCTTGTCGAGCGTGAAGAGAAGATCCGCGCTTTCGTCCCGAAGACTTACTTCGAGGTCCACGCCGAATTCGCCGTGGCTGCCGGGAGCTACGCCGGCCGCTGGTACGATGAGGGCTTTAAGAAGTCCGAGGAAGAGACGGATGCGGTGGATAAAAAGGCCGAGCGCCTCTGGGACAAACGCCGCGCCGAGGAGATCCAGAGGAAGTGTGCCGGCAAGCCCGGCCTCATCGAGGAGACCAAGAAGTCGACCTCCCAGGCCTCCCCTCTCCTCTACGATCTGACCACACTGCAGCGTGAGGCTAATGGCCGCTTCGGCTTCAGCGCCAAGCGGACCCTCCAGCTCGCCCAACGCCTCTACGAGCATCACAAGGCACTCACCTACCCGCGTACCGATTCCCGATACCTTCCCGAGGACACGATGCCAGCCGTAAAAGCAGCCTTTAAGTCCTTTGAGGACAAGGATCTGCGCAGGCATGCCGAAGCCGCTTTGGCGAAGGATTGGGTCATCAAAACAGGCAAGGTTTTTAACAACGCCAAGGTCTCCGACCACCATGCCATCATCCCGACCGGGGCCTCCACGGCTGGCCTCGACGAGGTCGAGGCTAAGCTCTTCCAGATGGTTGCGCAGCGCTTCGTGGCCGTCTTCTACCCCCCTGCCCGCTTCGATGTCACCACACGCGTCACGCGCGTCGAGGGAGAGCCGTTTAAGAGCGAGGGGAAAGTCCTTACCGATCCGGGGTGGCAGGCGGTCTACGGCAAGCAGGCCGTCGCTGAAGGCGATGATGATGCCAAGACCCTTGTTCCGGTTGCCGCAGCCAATGGCGCCCTTGAGCCCGCCCGTACCGACTCCGTCGAGGTACATGAGGCACAGACGCGTCCCCCAGCACGCTACAACGAAGCGACCCTGCTCAGCGCCATGGAAGGCGCCGGCAAGCTCGTCGAGGATGAGGAACTCCGCGAGGCCATGAGCCTCCGCGGCCTCGGCACGCCAGCTACGCGCGCCGCCATCATTGAGGGACTCCTCGGCGACGGCTACATCCTGCGCGACGGGCGAGACCTTTCCGCCACGAGCAAGGGACTGGCCCTCATCCATCTCCTGCGCCACATGGGCGTGGCCGCACTCACCTCCCCCGAGCTCACGGGTGATTGGGAGCACAAGCTCAAGCAGATGGAGGCAGGGGAGTTCAAGCGCCCCGAGTTCATGGAGGAGATCCGCAGCTTCACCCGCGACATCGTCACCAAGGCACAAGGATTCACTGATGATGCCGAGGGAGCCTTCCCCGACCTCGAAGTCGTTTGCCCCAAGTGCGGCAAAGGCCCCTTCAAGGAGAACGTCCGCCAGTTCAAGTGCCGTGAGTGCGGTCTCAGCCTCTGGAAATCCCTGGCCGGGCGCCCGCTGGAGCGCCCCGAGATCACCGAACTGCTCACGAAGAAGGCCGTCGGTCCGCTCGACGGCTTCCGCAGCCGCTTCGGCAAACCCTTCTCCGCAGAGCTCGAGTTCGACCAGGAGTTCAAGCTGAAGTTCGTCTTCGGGGAACGCGAGGGAGACCCCGCCGCCGAAGAGGCGCTCCGCAAAGCCGACCCCATCGCCCCCTGCCCTGTCTGCAAGAAGGGAACGATCCGCGAAGGCGTCACCAGCTACGTCTGCGACCAGTCGATCGGCGCAGAGAAGTCATGCGAATTCCGCACTGGCAAGACCATCCTTCAGCGTTCCATCCCACGCGAAGAAATCGTCAAACTGTCGGAGACCGGCAGAACGAATCTCATCGCTGGATTCGTCTCCAAGAAGGGCCGCAAGTTCGCCGCCTACCTCAAGCTCGACGGCAAGAAAGTCAGCTTCGAGTTCGAGCCCAGGGAACCAAAAGCGCCTAAAGCGCCCAAGGGCGAAAAAGCCGCGGAGGGTCTCGAAGGCGAAGGTTCCACCGTGAAGCGGGGACGCTTCGGCAAGCCGCTGAAACCCAACCTCACGACAAAGGCCGTCACGGCCAAAGTCGAGAAAGCCGCAAAGGTTGCAAAACCAAAAAAGGCTGCCGTGAAAAAGAAGCCCAAAGCTACAGCTGAATAGACTTTATGCGGAGGAGTGGAAGGCGTTGCACCGGGCGTGCTCAAAACTTCTTGGATGAAGAATACCCACAGACCGGCTTCTTGTGCGCCCTGATATGACCCCGGTGGTTTAAGCTAGTTGGATTGTTTTTTTTAGGGCAACCAACCCCAAAGATTAGCTCTCTACTGGCTCGTAAAGCCGAGTCCCGTCAAGATTACCCCTCCAGATAACGGCCCAACAGCTCCTTAAGGGTCGTGCGTGCACGGAAGAGAAGACTCTTCACCGAAGGAAGACTCACGCCGAGCACCACGGCGATCTCCTCATAAGGCATCTCCTCGTGCCGTCTCAGGATGACAGCCATTCTCTCTTTCTCGGGAAGGGTGGCCATCGCTGATTCAATGGCGCGATGGAGCTCCGCGTCGAGGATCTGCTCATCGGGACCGAGTGACGGGTCCGGATGCTCGGGGAAGATTCCCTCCTCACGGGACTGGGGGATGAGACGTGTACGGGACCGACGGCGGGATTCATTGAAGACGAGCCGCTTGGTAATGGTCAGCAGCCACGTGGTGAACTTGGCATGTGGCTGAGGGCGCCATCGCGAAGAGGACTTCCAGACATTCACAAAGACCTGCTGGGCGATGTCCTCGGCATCGGCGGATCCGA
>Ga0114978_10005474_pt1 | contig 10138 bp, 9 predicted proteins | sample S_140212_EF_Meta_FD_87027 | JGI IMG/M metagenome (GOLD analysis project Ga0114978, IMG submission 87027) | Freshwater microbial communities from Lake Simoncouche, Canada to study carbon cycling - S_140212_EF_MetaG | ecosystem: Environmental > Aquatic > Freshwater > Lake | place: Lake...
GAAGTGAGTAATGATACCCATTTTAATTGCATTACCAATTTTCTATTCTATCAATTAATTCGTCAAATGATATAGTTGAATTAAAATTTTTTCTATTATTATCCGTATGGATTAACAATTTACAATTTGCGGGATGTTTAATTATTTTAGGGTCAATTTTGTTTATAAACCCATCTCTAACACTATACATGTGGTCCTTACTTATTCCATTCAAATTATTTCTCTTATTTAAAGGACTATACCAACCATATTTTTCAACTAAGTTCATATCAAACTTATATTTTAATTTATTAATATTGAATATAAACTCGCAGGAAGGTCTGTAAAATTTATAATATTCCATTCTACAATCTTCACAGATTATCTTGTGTTTTTTATTTATCTTTGGTAAATTACAAAACCGACAATTACGAACAATTTTTTTGTTATTTATTAATTTTTGTTTTATGTTTTTATTTGAAAGTTTTTTAGATATTTTTTTTTTCGTTTCTTGAGATAATTTTCTGTTTTTATTTGAAAGTGTTTTAGATATTTTTTTTTTCGTTTCTTGAGATAATTTTCTGTTTTTGTTTGAAAAAGAAACCGAACAACTTTTAGAACAAAATTGTCTTTCTTCTTTGATATAACTTATAAAGACATTTTCACAATTTTTGCAATTATGTTCTTTTGTTGTAACAATTTTTAACTTTAATCTATTGCACCTGTTTGATACACTTTTTTCAGTTGTTTGTAGAATATTTGAAATTTCTATATGTTTTTTTCCTTCGTTTATTAATTCTATTAATTTATTATCTAGTTCTTTTGTCCACTTCATATATTATAAATATATGAAAAAGAGTAAAAATCCTTTTTTGAACTAATATTGAGTTCGGAGAGAATTACGATATCTCATATCACGTTTTGCAGACGTGCCTCTATCCTTTCGAGCACCCGAACATTATATTATACTTGACTATTCAACCACTCGGCCACCCGACCTTATTGTTTAACAAAGATAATGCTTATTTATTTAATATAATACTTTTCTAATATCAATATTCAAATATCTCTGTTCTTGAAACGCCTCTATTTCCCAAGGACGAGCATTGTAATCAATAGTAGATAATTCATTTACTGGAATAATTTGGTTATTCCATTTAATTAACCCATCAGATATAACTAATTTACCGTTATAGTATTGTCTTAAATGAATTAATTCGTGAGAAAGTACCGTAATAGTCTCGTCCCTACCCATATCATCAATCCAAATGACATATTGTTTACCTAATCCTTTAATATGCGCTTTCAAGTTCATCTCACTCGAAAATTGTTTTTTGGTTTCTTCCGTTAATGGCCTAATTATAATGTAAGTTCCATTAATTCCCAATTCATTCATTCCAACATGAACAATAGAATCTAAGTATGGTTTATCCGTTTTGTTTTGAATAAAGTTATTTTTTTCTATTTGAACTATTTTAAAAGTTCTTTCTTTTTGTGTTGATAATTTATATATCACAAAGATAATTAAAAGGAGTAATAAAATAACTCCAACATATTTTTTTATTGTAGTTTTCATATATTATTTGTTTAATGTTACCCGAGAAGGATTCGAACCTACCCTAAGCGCACCAAAAACGCTTGTGCTACCGCTACACCATCGAGCAATTTAACATAAATAGTATTTGGGTGAGAAATGGGGGTCGAACCCATAACCTTCCGAACCACAATCGGACGCTCTGCCTGTTGAGCTATAAACACCATAAGCTGTGGTAGAAGGATTCGAACCATTCAAAGGGAGATTCGGTAAGTAACACCCGCTGGCCAGCTTGGTGGTCTACCCCATATTACTTACCTATTTCTCTATCCCCGCCCCCGAGACAGGAGGGTGTGTTTGCCAAATTGATACACGTACCAATTATTTTTCACCATACCACAAAATAGGGTCTCAGTAACCTCGTACGCTTTCACCCACCTGAGACCAACATGGGATGAGGATGAAGAGGGAGTAGGATTCGAACCCACGGTCCTGTTACAGACTCTTGATTTCAAGTCAAGCGCGATAGACCAACTCTGCCATCCCTCCTTATTTATTTTACTATTGTTGGCAAGAGGGGATTCGAACCCATATTTTCAACCAATTACCTTACTCCAACGTATCAGATTGGGTGGATACTTGCCAATTTACCCCACTTCACCAGCTTGACGGACTGGCTGCCATATGGGAGTGGGGGTTTCCTGTTATTTCAGGACTCCGTTGTCAGGACAGGATTCGAACCTGTATGAGTTTCTCACCTCCACCCCTGGACGGGGTTGCGTCTCTCCATTCCGCCACCTGACTATGAAACAAATATACCACCAATATTTTAAAGAACAAAAAAAACCTCAGATTTTTCTGAGGCTCCACACTTAAATTTTTAACTTGTAATTAATTTAATGTATCAAGTGTTTCATTGAATGCACATAAATCAATAATTGTTCCATCTACAAATACACAAGTTCCTGCATTATCTCCAGCTTGTGTTGTTCCATTCTGAGATAATTCTTTAATTGTAGTTTGTTCTATCCACGTTCTTGTGTAAGAACCATCTTCACCTAATGTTGTTAATTTTACAAAATGACTCATAATTGTTTTGTTCAGTGACCTGTTCCCGCGTTAAAAATTTATTTGTCATAACATGACCTAAATAAATATACTACCAATATTTCAAAGAACAAAAAAAAACCTCGGAATTTTGTCCCGAGGTTTCAAATATTTTTAGTTTAAACTTTCTTATCCTAAAATGATATCTAACACACGAGACGCGTATGAGCCGTTCCAACAAATTGAATTTGAGGATTGGTTACTAAACGACATAATGTGTTGTGATGTTTTCATTATTTTATTATATATACTTCAAATGTAGTAAAAGTTTACCTAATCTCAATTATTTATGTTTTTTATGCTCAACTTTATGCATTACATAGTGAGATACAATACATGCAATAAAACATGCGGGAAATTCTTTTAATGTGTCAATTAAAAATTGTGTCATTTTATTTTATTTAATTTTTTGAGCGAGTAGTGAGAATCGAACTCACATATCCAGATTGGAAGTCTGGAACACTAACCGTTGTGCTATACTCGCAACATAAAACAAACTTATCGTACCCGTTGTACATCATAACCAACTATACTTCTACAATTGGCGGTTACACTTCGCATTGGGTTAATTACTCCCCACTTATAGTAACTCTACCCTCACCGCTCTAATATCGCGCACTCAAGACGGTTATTTAGGTTTCATATACCGAGGGGTTACACCTCAGTCGTCGTTTGTTTTGAGCTTCCAGTCGGGCTCGAACCAACGACCTGCTGATTACAAGTCAGCTGCTCTACCAACTGAGCTACGGAAGCAATTTAATAAGAGAATGTTCCAGCTACCTCCTTCTCTTATCTAACATACACTAACGGCTAAATGTAGCTTGACCGATTCACCATAGACGAACTATGTATATTGATGTATGTTATTTGTTTTACAAAGATAATTAAAATTTTGATTAGAACAAATTAGTTAGAAAATTTTTCTTCGTATAAAGTATTTGTACGACCTATTTCAATATTTTCAGAGAAATTCAATTCTGTTATTTCATCCTTGATATAAAAAACAAAACTTCCTTGAGACCCTTCATTTATTTCCCATCCACCAAAACCTTGTTCTAATAAAGTATAACAATAATTTTCAGTACGAGCTGGAACAGGAATATTAGTATTATTAAAATTTGACTCAATAAATCCCGAATCTCCACCTCCATTAAAAGTTAACTCCAATTTTTCAGGTATATTCCCATCTTCAAACAGTTCTTTTAATTCTGAAAATATTTTTGGTTCATCTTCAAAAGTATTTGTAATTTCATCATTAGTGCCATACTCTGTCCAATATTCACTTGCGGTTATTTCTTGCCTGTCTCCATCAATATCAATTTCTCCTCTAATCCAACTTGAATCTTCATGAATATCATGACCTGCTAAATCATCTTCAACAACATAGTTAATGATTTTTTTTAAAATTTTAATTAATCCTTCAGGTATTTCTGCGCCATGTCTATTTGAAAATTGTGTTATTTCTTCCCAATTAACACTGTCCCATCCACTTTCAACGTCAAATTCAATATTACCTGTATTTACCCCTAAAGATTTCAAATAGTTTGAAACACTTCTAAGGTATTTTTTTTCTTCTGGTGTTAAGATTTCTTTCATAATCTATAAATACTAGTCTTCTATTTTAAGTGTCCTTAACATCCATTGAGGTCTCTCATTTTTTAAGATGTTATTAATCCATTCCTTAGCGGATGGGACATAGTTATTACAATCCTCTTTCACATGTTGTTCACCAACATAACGAGTATAAACTATGTCACCATCACTGTTAAAAAATTGTGACCCAAACCTCTTTTCCATTTCAAATATACCTTCACTATGATGTCTGAACATTCTATGTAAAGAATCTCCCATCCATCCTTTGGTTTCATCCATCCACTCATGTAAGTGGATGTAATCTTCAGGTTTACCACCAAATTTCTTGGAGGAACTCTTTGAATGTAAATTGGGGTGTGCCATTTTATTAATTTGAATTACCTCTTATGTAATAATCTGTAGTTGAATTTAAATTTGCCTTTAATGCTTGGTCAGGATAGCTACCATAAACTCGGTATATTCCTTTAGGGATTCGGTTTCCTTGGTAATTAATAGTAGATTCGTAAATTACTCGGTCCATAGTAACCGTCCACCCGCTCCAAGAACCGTTGGTTACTAAAGTATTACCAATTTTTTCGTATGTATAAACTGTTCGTTGTCTTTTAGTGTCATTAGCCATTGCAGATACAGGAATCAAAATATTAATCCAAGCAGTACCTACAACAGTATTTTTTATAATTTTAACTGTGGTAAAGTTATATGCTATTTTTGGATTACCATATATGTCAAATCCTCCTGAAGTTTGTGGAATTTCCGATTCAATAATTGCTGGTAATCGATTATCATACCAATGCGGCATATTAATATAGTTTGAAAAATTATATTTAAATGATAACCCTGCACCAACGCCATTATAACCTAAAAATGGTAAAGGGCATAAAGGTGATTTCTGTGTACTATCTCTCAAATACCTTGATACCATTACATATTTTGATGTTGGCTCAATAAAGATATAAGCCTTTGGAGTTGTTGTTGATGGTGTGTTTGTCGCCATCGTTGCCAATTCCATCGTCTCTTGAGTATTATTTGGAGTTAATGGTACAATATCTTCTTTAGTACAAGAAAATACTAAAAACGAAAACGTAATTAGTGAGAAAATTAGATTTTTGACTTTCATTTGTGTTTGTTTTAAGTTTTTGTAAAGGTAATAAAAAAAAATAATAATACAAAATTATTTTTGGTGGACCAGCCTGGGCTCGAACCAGGGACCTACTGATTATGAGTCAGGCGTTCTAACCGACTGAACTACAAGTCCAAATTTTATTGTGGGGGCAAAAGGACTCGAACCTCTGAACCCGAAGGAGAGCATTTACAGTGCTCCGCAATTGCCTCTATGCGATACCCCCAATTATTATATGTACCCTCGGTGGGACTCGAACCCACAATTCACTTAAGAACCACGGCCTAAACGTGGCGGATATACCAATTCTCCTACGAAGGTGTTTATGCTCTCTTTCTTGGGCTCGAACCAAGGACCTATTGATTAACAGTCAATTGCTCTAACCTACTGAGCTAAAAGAGAATTAATGGTCGGGATAGCAGGTGTCGAACCTACCGCTTCTTGCTCCCAAAGCAAGCGTCTCACCCCAAGACTATATCCCGATACTCATTATCGCTTCAGCCACATCGGGAAAGACGCCCCTCCCGCGTTGTTTAAGTGTATCCACCTGCGTCGTATCTCACTGAGTTACGATAATGATTGTGATTCCGATTGGGTTCGAACCAATGACCTATTCTTTAGAAGAGAATTGCTCTATCCGACTGAGCTACGGAACCAAAAAAAATTAGGAAAGTAGAAGATGGTTCCGTGGACATCTACTTTTACGATTGGCGTTACTTTGGTGAATACCTCCAAACTCCGATTATGCCAGTCAGTATTCACTCTCGAACTATAGACATAACCATTCCCCAATCAACCTAATAAGTTTAGATGTACGTCTTAAATTTCTCCTAGCTGACCCACTTGAAGATTTCTCTTCGTGCCCGACTCGAACGGGAATGCTTGAGACGAAGATTCAGCTCTTTCCTTATGTTACAAAGGCTACATCTAAAAAATTTTCGGAGCTACGGGATTTTCACCCTCAATGTCTCTTTTCTACTTTAGCCTCAAGTAGTGAGTACAATCGCGTATTTCGACACTCCTGAGTCTAAGTTTATAACTCTTAGACATGTACTTCGGACTGGAATCGAACCAGCACTCTCTTACAAAAACAAGATTTTAAGTCTTGCGGGTCTACCTATTCCCCCACCGAAGCGTTAATTCCCCACATGTCAAAGAACAATTAGGGTAATTAACATCTCTATGTTTTTCCCCAATTGTTTTACAAATTTAAGCCATTATTTTTGTAAAACAAAAAACCCGAACTCATTTTTATTTTAGTTCGGGTTTATATTATTAAGTTAGTTTTTTCTATCCAACAATCACATCCGAACTTTTTATATACGTAAGCGTATATGCAGTCCCATTATTATAAGGTCTGTCTAATCTCGGCAATATGTTGTTTAAATTTGTCATTTGTGTTTATAAGTATATGGAAAGTTAGAAAAAAAACCACATTAAATAAAATTTATTTATCCATTACTTTACAAAGATAAGAATTGTGGTAGATATTTATTAGTAAAACAAACGAATATGCGTCTTTTGGAAATTACATTCATGTATGAGAACTCGGATAATTTGAGCACGGAAACGCTCAAACCATAAACTGCATCTAAATATTGTTTTATATAGAAGGGGGTGTATTTTCACCCCCTTTTTTGTTTTTTAAATTAATTAAACTATATTTGTAAAAAAGATTATAATGAGTGAAGTATTAGTATTAAACTATGACTACACTCCTCTAAACATTACATCAACAAAGAGGGGTTTTATACTTGTGGATAAGGGTAAGGCGGAAATTATAAAATCGGATGAGTCACCTTTGGTTACTGGATATAAGAAGTATGCACGTCCCTTGATTATTAGATTATTGAATTATATCAAATTCCGTGTTAAAGGAATTAGGGTTAATAGAAATAGAATTTTTAAAAGGGATGGGCATGAATGTGTATATTGTGGGTCAAAAAAGGATTTAACTTTGGACCATGTAATACCTAAATCCCGTGGGGGTGGAAATACATGGATTAACTTGGTTACTTCATGTTTCAAATGTAATGTTAGAAAGTCAAATAGGACACCTGATGAGGCAAAGATGCTGATGAGAAGTGTCCCTTACATTCCAACATTAATGAACGAGAATAAAACCTTGAATAGAGTGTGGGATGAATTTAAACAATCATTTATATAATTTAGGTATAAAACAAGAGGGAAAATCTTTAAAAAACATTCGTTTATTAAAATTAATTATTAAATTTAAAATATTATGGAAAACACTACAAACACTGAAGGAGCAGGTCAAGGACAACAAGCTCAGGATTTGATTAACGCATCTTTAATTTTCGCAAGAGCGTTAGGTTTCATCTTACAAGAAGGCGAAGGTATCGTTGTTGATGTAACAGGAGAAATTAACTTAGGAGAAGACGTTAAAAAAGTTATCGTATTCAAGAAAGATGAGCAAGTTCACATTTATAGATGTGATGAGGACATTGAAGAAGGTACTGCAGTTAATTTAAATACATCAGAAGAAACTGCTACTGATGAACCAACTGATTCTACTGAGGAGAACCAATAAATAGTAAATTAATTTAAGTAAATGAGGACATTAGGATTTTCTGTTGGCCATGATAAGGGTGCAGTAATTATTGAAGACGGTAAAGTGTTAGTTGGTATCACGCAAGAAAGATTAAGCAGAATAAAACACGATGGAGCTTATAGTGGAGGTAGAGTACCTTTTGAATCTATAAATTATTGTTTGAATACTTTAGGATTAACTTTAGAAGACATTGATTCGTATGTTTATAGTACAACAGAAATAGTTGATGATATTGACAAACAATTCAAAGAATACACCAACAAACAAATTAACTTAAAGTTCATTCCTCACCATTTAGCACATGCGTATTCATCATTCTTTAGTTCAGGTCTTGATGAAGCGGCGGTAATTGTTGCAGACGCATCGGGAAGTATTTTGTCTCACTTAAATAAATTACCAATTTGGTATCCAAATGTTATAAAAGACGGGTTGGACCCTGAAGAAGATTGGGCCGAAGGAATTTCAATTTATCATTTTACTAAGGATAAATTTAACGAGGTTTATAAAAAATGGATAAAATATCCAGTACCGTTAGAAACTGGTGAGGGAGTATCTTTGGGTACTTTATATTCCGAGGGTGCGTTACAATTAGTTTATGAACCAAGTAGTCATACTTGGACTGCGGGTAAATTAATGGGATTGGCTTCTTATGCCAATCCTGAAATTGTTGCAGAAGCGCCTGAATTTGTTAAAGAACTTGATGATGATATTTTTGTGTCAAATCATAGAATTTACCCTAAAGTTAAACATGACTCTGATTTTTATTCTAAAGCATGTGTTGCAGGAATCTACCAAAGAGAACAAGAAAGAGCTTCTTTAATTTTGGCCAAAATGGCAAAAAATTTAACAAAATCTGAAAATGTTTGTGTTGCTGGTGGGTCATTCTTAAATTGTAGTTCTAACGAACAAATATTAAAATCTGAGTTATTTGATAATTGTTACTTTATACCACCATCCGATGATAGTGGTATACCATTAGGTTGTGCGTGGTATGCATATCAAGAGTTATTAGACATAACTTCAGTTGATATATTATCACCATATTTGGGTAAAACATATTCAAGAAATGATATAATTGAGGCAATTAACAAATACCCTAATTTAATTTTTAATGAGACAACTAATGATGAAGAATTGTATGATACAATTTCTTATTGGTTATTACAAAATAGAGTAGTTGGTTGGTTTCAAGGAGGTTCTGAAATTGGTCCAAGAGCGTTGGGTAATCGTTCAATACTTGCATCACCAATTAATTCTTGGATGACTCCTCACATTAATTCTGACATTAAAAAACGAGAATGGTATAGACCTTTCGCACCTGCAGTCTTATTCGAACATCAATCCAAAGTTTTCGAATCAGAGATTTATTCGCCATATATGTTAGTTACCACAAAAGTTAAAGAAGAATGGAGAAATAAAATTCCCGCGGTAACCCATATTGATAATTCTGCAAGACATCAGTCTGTAACAAAGGAGAGTAATAATAAATTTTATAATTTATTAAATTCATTTTACAAAAAAACTGAAGTTCCTGTACTATTAAACACAAGTTTTAATGGACCTAAAGAACCTATTGTAGAATCACCAAAGGATGCCATTAATACATTTATTGAAACTGGCCTAGACTTTTTAGTTCTTAACAACTTTATAATTTCTAAAAAATTATCATAATCTTTGAAGATTTAATTTTTTATCATTACATTTGTAAAAAACAAAGAGATATATGAATATAGGACAAGATTTTCAAAACTATTACACAAACCATTTAGGCAAAAATTCATTAGATTTACATTACTCAGGTAAACAAATTGAATCTTCAATGACACCTTACATCTTAGAAGAAAGAGAAATGAGAGCAACTCAAATGGACATCTTTTCAAGATTAATGAGAGACCGATTGTTATGGGTTGCAGGACCTGTAGATGACCGTATGTCCACCGTAGTTCAAGCACAGTTGATGTATTTGGACTCAAGTGATAAGTCCGACATTACAATGCATATTGACTCACCAGGAGGAAGTGTTAAATCAGGATTATCTATGGTTGATGTTATGGACTATATCAAATGTGATATTCGTACTGTTAATACAGGTATGGCAGCTTCTATGGGGTCAGTCTTATTAGGGGCAGGTACCAAAGGTAAACGTAGTTCTTTACGATTCTCTCGTACCATGTTACACCAATCATCAGGTGGTGCTGGTGGTAACATCCAAGATGCTCGTGTAACATTTAAA
>Ga0114978_10005476_pt1 | contig 10137 bp, 11 predicted proteins | sample S_140212_EF_Meta_FD_87027 | JGI IMG/M metagenome (GOLD analysis project Ga0114978, IMG submission 87027) | Freshwater microbial communities from Lake Simoncouche, Canada to study carbon cycling - S_140212_EF_MetaG | ecosystem: Environmental > Aquatic > Freshwater > Lake | place: Lake...
CAAATATGTTACTATCGAATAATGGTAATGGCCTATCAGCGCCTTTTTTTAACCCTCCAACTCTCCTATTACATTGTTTTGAAGCTCACTTTAACGCCATAACTATGTAATGATACTTTTAATTTTTAAAATCAAGACGTCTACACTTGTATATTAATTTATTTTCAACGATAATGACCATCTTTTAGCCCGTGGGCTAAATCATAATGGTGATCGTATTGGTCCTCTCGCAACGATACGCTGTAAACCCCGCCAGGTCCGGAAGGAAGCAACGGTAGCAGCAGATTCGTGTGCCGGGATGTGGCTGGTACGATTACCGCCCAATATTATCACTACTTTTCGAGCCTGCCATGAATTATCAGGTTCTCGCCAGAAAATGGCGTCCTCACAATTTTACAGAAGTCGTCGGTCAAGATCATGTCGTAAAATCGTTAATCAACGGGTTACAACATAATCGACTTCATCACGCCTATTTATTTACAGGTACTCGCGGTGTAGGGAAAACCACCATCGCCAGAATCTTAGCTAAAGCAATAAACTGCGAAAATCTCCAAGACTTTAATCCTTGTGGCGTTTGTTCGATATGCAAAGCTCTTGATGAAGGTCGTTTTTTAGACTTGATAGAAGTTGATGCAGCATCCCGCACTAAAGTTGAAGATACTCGTGACTTACTCGATAATGCCCAATATGCTCCCAGCCACGGCAACTACAAAGTTTACATAATTGACGAAATTCACATGTTGTCTGGGCATAGTTTTAACGCCCTATTAAAAACACTAGAAGAACCGCCACCACATGTGAAATTTCTTTTAGCCACCACAGATCCGCATAAAATTCCTGTTACCGTACTTTCTCGTTGCTTACAATTTAATTTAAAGCGTTTGCTTCCTGCTCAGATTTTTGTGCAAATGGAATTCATACTGCAACAAGAAAACATTAACTTTGAAACAGCAGCGTTAAAATTATTATCTCGTGCGGCCGATGGAAGTATGCGTGATGCCTTAAGCTTACTCGACCAAGCCATTGTTTATGGTAATGGTAGCGTATCAGCTGTAGAGGTAAGAGATATGTTAGGCACTGTGGCACAACAACCGGTTGAGGAGATATTAATCGCTTTAGCACAAAACAATGCATCGGCAGTTTTAAACAAAATTAATGAAATTGCCGATTTAACACCTGACTTTAGTGATGTATTACATCAAATACTTCAAGTCCTTCATCGCATTGCATTAATTCAACAAATACCTACGGCAATTGATCATGACTTTGATAATGACTTAATTGCATCATTATCATCAAAACTTAGCCCAGAAGATGTTCAACTTTTTTACCAGATCGGTTTGGTAGGCCAAAGAGACCTTAACTTGGCCCCTGATCTAAAAAGCGGCTTTGAAATGGTAATGTTGCGCATGCTAACATTCAAGCCAGTATCAATACCACACAGTACCGTTAAAGCAAATACAGACAAACCAGCCCCAACAACACAACCTGCAATACAAAAACTTCCAATTGAACCTCAACAAAAGTTATCAATTGTAAATACAGACAAAAATAATTGGCTATCAATGATTATTGAAATGAAGCTCACTGGTGCAACTAAGGAATTTGCCAATAATTGTGTATTAGAAAATATTGATGAAAAAATCTGCAGTTTGATAGCAGACCCAAATCATATCAAAGGATCACGAACCTTAGAAACGCTAGAAACGGCACTCCAAAATTTCTGTGGCGCACCCATTAAGTTAATAATAAAATCTACAAAAACCACGCTTGATACACCAGCAATACAACTAATAAAAGAGCAAGACAACAAACAGCAAAACTCCATTAAAGCCATTAATTCAGATCCGAATATCCAGGCTTTAAAAGACAATTTTAACGCACGGGTTTTACCCGGCACCATAAAACCGATATAGCACTAGAGATAAAAAATGAAAAATGCATTGGGTAACATTATGCAGCAAGCACAAAAAATGCAAGAGAATCTCAAGAAGGCACAAGATGAACTGGCTTTGATTCAAGTACAAGGGGAATCCGGTGGAGGCTTGGTTACCATCATTATGTCTGGCAAACGAGAAGCGAGAAAAGTTACAATTGATAACTCGCTATTAAATGAAGATAAAGACATGCTTGAAGATTTAGTTGCTGCCGCAATTAATGATGCTGTCAACAAAGTAGCCAAACTGAAAAAAGAAAAAATGTCGGATGTAACGGCTGGCATCCCTTTACCTCCCGGATTTAATCTGCCGTTTTAATATGCAAAGAAAAGGCTTGCTTGGGCAGCTAATACAAAATTTTTGCTGCTTGCCTGGTGTTGGTCCTAAATCAGCACAACGTATGGCATTTTATCTGTTGCAGCGAGATCGTATTGGCGCGAAATTATTGGCGGATACATTATTACAAGCAATTAATAACATTCGACATTGCTTACAGTGCCGGACACTTACTGAGGATGATCTTTGTGATATCTGCACTGACACTTCAAGAGATAACTCACTAATTTGCATAGTTGAAAGCCCTTCTGATGTTTGGATTGTCGATCAAGCGACCGCATTTAAAGGACGCTATTTTGTCCTGCATGGACGGTTATCCCCTCTCGATGGTATAGGTCCAGATGAGCTGGGCCTTGACTTGTTGGAGTCACTACTTTCCAACGGAACTATTAAAGAACTTATCTTAGCGACCAATTCAACAGTCGAAGGTGAAGCCACTGCCTATTTTATTGCAGAAGTCGCAAAAAAACATCAAGTTCAGGCCAGTAGAATAGCCCATGGGGTTCCAATGGGTGGTGAATTAGAATTTACAGACAGCGGTACACTTTCACATGCTTTTAAAGGCCGAAATGAAATTTAAGGAGCAAAGATGACTCATTGTTTGTTTTGCAAAATGGTTGCAGGTGATATTAAACCAAATATAGTTTTCGAAGACGACAACATTCTTGCCTTTAGAGACATCAACCCACAAGCACCAGTTCATATCCTTATTATCCCCAAAGCTCATGTTGCTACGTTAGATGATCTTGATAATACTTTACTTGCCGGCCAATTGGTACAAACTGCTGTTCAGCTGGCTAAAGCCGAAGGCTTATCCGAGGAAGGTTATAGAACCATCTTTAACTGCAACCAAAAAGGCGGTCAAGAGGTATACCATGTCCATCTGCACTTACTTGGTGGCCGACAAATGACTTGGCCACCAGGTTAAAAACAAAGCGGCATATAATCAATCAGTCATAGATTCCAATAATAACAACTGTTGCTCCAAAAATTCTGGTATACGTTGATCCAGCCAATAAGTTGGCTTAAACGGTATATTGCCTGCTATAAATCCTACATGCCCTCCCCCTTGAGTAATTTCCAACTGAATAGTAGCTGACAATTCATCTACATCGGGAAGAACTTTTTCGGTCATAAAGGGATCATCAACTGCCTGAATCAATAAAGTAGTTATGGTTATCGATTTAAGGAATTGTCGAGAACTTGAACGCTGATAGTAGTCTTTGACGTCTTTAAAATTATGCAGTCTTGCGACTACCCGATCATCATATTGCCAAAATGACTCAATATCTGACAAATCTCCCAATTGATCAATTCGATTTGCCTCTTGAAACTTTCCAAGTCGCTCTAAGTGTCGTTGCTTTTCTTCGACGTGCTCTTTTAATTCACTGAGCAAGGTTTTTCGATATATTCTGGAAAAACCCGTATCCAGTTTTGTGGCACAAACACTTAATACCAAAGGTACAGAAACAGCAATGGCGGCAAAAAGAGATAAGTTATTACCCTGTTCACCCAACCATTTTAATAAAACATTCCCACCCAACGAAAATCCAACAGCACCAATAGGAGTTTCTGGCTCCCGTTGACGTAACCATTGGTAAAGAAAATGAATGTCTTCCGTCTCACCTGAATGATAACAACGCGCCGAATAATTTAATTCACCACTGCAACCACGAAAATTTAATGCGACACTGCGAAATCCTTTTAACAATAAAGCCTGTTGCAAGCCTCTAATATAAACAGACTGTGAACTACCACTTAATCCATGCAATAAAATGATTAACGGCTGATTACCCTCTCCACACCAATCTATATCGATAAAATCATTATCAGGTGTCGTTAATCGCTCACGCTTTAACTCAATTGACGCTAACGATTTTCGCATTAATGCGGGATATATCGTTTGCAGATGAGCGTTACTTAACCACCAAGCCGTTTTAAATTCAGTTTCGATTAACATAACTCGTAGAGTTTCTCGGATTAAACCTGCTTATTAAAAACTACTTTATCAGCGCGCCAGCATAAGACAATTGTCGCCAAGCTTCATATAAGACTATAGATACGGTATTGGACAAGTTTAGGCTTCGACTTTCTGACTGCATAGGTAAATATAAACATCTATTTTCACCCATCTCCGAGAGGATATTAGCTGGAATACCTCTCGTTTCGGGTCCAAACAAAAAGGCATCCTCATCCTGAAAAGCCACATCACTCACTATTTTTTTAGCCTTAGTAGTTAATGCAAAAATCCGCTCTGGCTTAACTGCGAGAATAAAAGCATGCAACGACGTGTGCTCTTTAACAGCCACCCACTCATGATAATCCAAACCCGCTCTACGCAATTTTTTATCATCTAACTGAAAACCCAAAGGTTTAATTAAGTGAAGTTGCGCACCGACATTTGCACATAAGCGGATTATATTACCGGTATTCGCCGGAATTTCAGGCTCAAATAAAACAATATGGAACATTATCAGTTATTGTTAATCAACACTGACTGGTGTGAGCTTCCACAATTCATTATTGTATTCAGTTATAGTTCTATCAGCAGAAAATTTGCCACTATTTGCACAATTTATAATACTCATTTTTGTCCATCGATCCTTATCTTTATAAGCTATTTCTACTCGTTTTTGAGCATCTACAAAGCTACGAAAATCGGCAATAGTAACCCAAGGATCGTGCGGACTTTTTAAAGAACCGACTATACCGTCAAAAATACCCTCTTCAAATTGGTTAAAATGTCCCGATTCCAAAAGATTGATCACTCTTTTAAGATCCTCATCTTGATTGATCATTGCAACCGGGTCATAGTGATGACGTAACTCTTCAACCTGATCTTCAGTCAAACCAAAAAGGAAAAAATTGTCATCACCCACCTCTTCACGAATTTCAATATTAGCACCATCCAAAGTTCCAATAGTTAAGGCTCCATTCATCATAAATTTCATGTTACCAGTACCAGAGGCTTCTTTTCCTGCTGTTGAAATCTGTTCGGAAAGATCAGCGCCCGGACAAATTTTTTCCATCCCGGAAACACGATAATTTGGTAAGAAAACAAGTTTTAATTTATCTCCCACATCTGGATCATGATCAATTACATCAGCAACATTATTGATTAATTTAATAATCCTCTTCGCCATAAAATAACCTGGGGCCGCTTTACCCCCGATTAAGACACACCGATCTGTCCAATTGGATGTGTCACCACGCTTAATGCGGTCATACAGATGGATTACATGCAGTACGTTTAACAACTGACGTTTATACTCATGAATACGCTTAACTTGCACATCAAACAAAGCATTAACGTTAACATCTATATCCAACTCCTGCTTTTTGTAATCAATCAGCTTTTGCTTGGCACCCTGCTGAACGCTATACCAGCGTTTACAAAATTCTTTATCGTCAACATAAAGTTCCAGTCTTTTTAATAAGGACAAATCCCTTATCCAACCATCACCAATTGTTTCTGTAATTAACTGAGCTAACTCAGGATTACAAGCTGCTAACCAACGACGGGGGGTAACTCCATTCGTTTTATTATTAAATTTCTTTGGCCATAACTCATAAAAATCATGAAATAAGCCCTGTTGTAATAATTTTGAATGTAATTCTGCAACCCCATTAACAGAATAACTGCCAACTATCGCCAAATAAGCCATCCTGACTTGCTGCTCAGACCCCTCTTCTATCAAAGACATTCTAGCAATACGTGCTTTGTCTCCTGGCCAACGTGCAGAAACTTCCGCCAGAAAATGGGCGTTAATCTCAAAGATGATCTCCATTAATCGAGGCAACAACTGTTTGAACAGGGTAACAGACCAACGTTCAAGTGCTTCCGGCAACAGTGTATGGTTAGTATAAGCCATGGTATTACTGGTAATTGACCAAGCTTGATTCCAAGTCAAACCATGAATATCCATCAATAAACGCATTAATTCTGCCACGGCAATACTGGGATGAGTGTCATTTAATTGAAAACAATTTTTAGCTGTAAAATTAGTAAAATCATGTCCATGTCGACCTATCCAAAGTTCCAGTACATCCTGTAAACTGGCTGAAGCCAATAAATACTGTTGACGTAAGCGCAATGCTTTGCCATTTTCATTGGCATCATTCGGATAGAGCACCATGGTAATATTTTCAGCAACATTTTTTGCCGCAACCGATTCAGCATAGTCACCAGCATTAAACTCTTTTAAATCAAATTCTTCCGTTGCTGTCGCTTTCCATAAACGCAACGTATTTACTGTACCATTTTGATAACCTGGAATCGGCGTATCAAAAGGAACTGCAAGTATATCGTGAGTGTCCACCCAACAGACTCGTGTATGTCCATTTTCATCAATGTGACTCTCCGTACGTCCACCAAACTTGATACGTTGGGTATATTCAAGACGCTGTATCTCCCAAATATTACCATTACGAAGCCAATGATCAGGCTCTTCTACCTGTTCACCATTAATAATACTTTGAGAAAACATCCCATATTCATAACGTAAACCGTATCCCGTCACAGGGAGTTGTAACGTTGCACAACTATCTATAAAACAAGCAGCTAATCTCCCTAAACCGCCATTCCCAAGACCTGCGTCAGCCTCAGTTTCAATTAACTCCTCAAGATCCAAACCTAGATCATACACGGCTTGAGAAACGGCATCATGGACACCCAAATTCAACATCGCGTTACTAAGCGTTCTACCCATCAGAAATTCCATTGATAAATAATAGGCTTTTTTACAATCTTGCTGCTTGTAAGCGTTATAAGTTTTTTTCCAACGCTCCGTCAGTCGATCACTAATAACCAAGGACAAAGCCTCATAGACATAATGTACTGATTTACAACTTTCATCTCTACCCAGTCTGTGGCCATAATAGCGCTTAATGTCAGCTTCAATATCTTTTACAGTCATACCAAGATCAGGTAATAAAGAAATTGAATTGATCGGCTGGCTTTTTTTAAATCGTCTATGTGGCATAGTTTTCTAAATTAGTTATCTTTTAATCTGTAAAAATATTTTAGCCTATTAAGGCTAGAATATCGCCCTTTAAAATTTATTTTATGGGTGTACCAAAGAGATAAAATCTCCCACGTTGGCTCATACCTATTCAGTCAAACACTGCAGCTTACTCAATTCGGTAGGGATCCATATAAACAGAATCAACCCGTCGACCCATCAATAAAACCTTGCCGTTATATCGCTCATTGCCGGTCGATGAAAACTCAAAAACGAATGATCGTTGTAACCGTAACTTCTGCAAGCAATCTCTTTTTAACCTCACACTACTAAGAGCCACATAGTCATCCAACATCTGTACATCTATTAAACGACAATGAGCTATGGCGGCTTTAAGTGCAATTTCTTTTGCTTTCTGAGCGTTATGCCAGTAACCATATAGCAAACACATAAAAACTATTAAAATGATATCATTTAGCATAATTTAGGATTTGATTAAAACCACTTTGACCAGCCTACCAGAAATATTTATGTCCTACCAAAATTTAAGCCTATTAATATGACTTAATTAAGTTTAAACCTAAAACATTATTTAAATTTAGAGTCACTTATGAATCTTAAATATTTTTTACTTAAACCAAAACAGGAATAGTAAGTTATAACAATGATGGAAAAACCTTATGGAAATTAAATTAAGCACAATTGAAATCAAGCCAAAATCAATTCACAAGTATTCTTTAATTTGGCTACATGGACTTGGCGCAGATGGGCATGATTTCGAAGGTATAATTCCCCAACTTCATTTGAATGCAGAAGCTAACATCCACTTTATTTTTCCCAATGCACCTATTCAAGCCGTTACGATTAATGCTGGAATGAAAATGCGCGCTTGGTACGATATTTTAGAAATGTCACTAGATCGTAAAGTCGATATACCTGGCATTTACCAATCGGTAAGCCTCCTGGAACAACTTATTAAGCAAGAAATGACTAGCGGCATACCATCCGAACATATTTTACTCGCTGGCTTTTCTCAAGGTGGCGTAATTGCTCTACATGCCGGCCTAAATTTTACGCATAAACTGGCAGGAATTATCGCACTATCGACCTACTTTCCGACCATAGAAAAATTTCAAACTGAAAGCTCAATCGCAAACCATAAAACCCCCATATTTATGGCTCATGGGACAATGGATTCCATTGTAGCGATAGAATCAGGAAAATCAGTATTTAATACGCTGAATGACTTGCAATACAATATAGAATGGCATGAATACATCATGGAGCACTCAGTTTGTAATGATGAAATAAACCATATTTCATCCTATATTAATGAGATTTTTTGTTAACTTAATGTAAGTGAATAAACTATACCACTTCTTAACGAACATAAAAAAGGGCGTGCTGATTAGACACGCCCTTTTTCAAATCAGAAACTTAAGCTTTAATAGCATCAGCCACTTCATTAAATGCTTCCACTCTTAACTTACCCACTTTTACCAGATCGATACCTGTATCAACCATCATTTTACAAAGTCCTGGCGTTTTGTAGATGATAAAACAAAGATAACCTACCACTGGAACAGCAATTAAAGCACCTATAAAACCATGAATCCCAAACACACCCATCAATTTTATTAGCAAGGCAATCGCATCAAGTGGCAGTAAAACCAGTGCACCAAAATAAACTATTACCGTGAATATAAATACTACAAAAACTACAAACTGAAGTAGTCTTATCAACGCAACATTAACTTTTTTCATAATGACTTTCAATTTCCTGATAACTTTAAGAGGTCTTTTAAAATCAGTAAAATTTACTGACTGTAGCAAATTTTGTCAAAAAACCTTACTTTCTAAAACTTAAAATTATACCTTAAAGCTATTAAATTACTTCATTTTTCTTCTTTTTAAGAAAAAACCGATACACAATAGCTCCAGTAACAAAACCACCTAAATGCGCCCACCAAGCGACACTTACCACCGTTCCCTCAAATACAATTGAGGTTGTAGCGTTATACAATTGTAACAACACCCACAAACCCAAAAAAGCGATAGCCGGCACTTGAAATACTATCGGAGGGAAAAAAACAATTACTGATTCAAGCGGATATAAAAAATAATAAGCCGCCAAGACCCCTGCTATAGCGCCTGATGCACCAACAACCGGAATCTGGAGGGCTGGGTCAAAATACCATTGCAAAAGTGTCGCAAAAAATCCACACAGCAGATAGAACATTAAAAAAGGCAATCGCCCCATCCTATCTTCTACATTATCTGCAAATATCCACAAAAACCAGATATTAAGAAGTAAGTGAATCCAACTTGAATGTAAAAAAAGATTAGTTACGAATGATAAATACCCGTCAAAAGGCAGTTTGTCATATAAACCTGAATAACGAGCAGGCACCATACCAAAACGATTTAATAAATCGATAGCCATTTGATCAGGCATGAGATTCATAGCGACAAAAATACTACTGCAAATAACAATTATCGCCCACGTTACGTAAGGTTTTGAATAACAAGGTGCGGTATCTCTAATCGGTATCATCTCTCCTACCCTTTTTATGAATTAACAAACAGCTTAACTAAGCTTACCATTTAACACATTATTAGCAATGCCAAGGTAAAATCCCTAAGAAAATCTAGTCAATTGGATAATATCCGGTATGACAAATCACATGGGTAATTTAAATCATGCCTTGAGATCAAAAAGCTTATAATAGTCCAAAGACACAGCTTTTCATCATCTGCCCTAAGGTAGTAACCAACTTAAGATTCATGCACCCTATAATTACAGATACTGCCCCCTCATTTTCAAGCTTTTCACTCGCTAAACCACTGCTCATAGCAATCAGTAAATTAGGCTTTGAACTGCCAACGCCAGTTCAGCAAAAAGC
>Ga0114978_10005477_pt1 | contig 10135 bp, 9 predicted proteins | sample S_140212_EF_Meta_FD_87027 | JGI IMG/M metagenome (GOLD analysis project Ga0114978, IMG submission 87027) | Freshwater microbial communities from Lake Simoncouche, Canada to study carbon cycling - S_140212_EF_MetaG | ecosystem: Environmental > Aquatic > Freshwater > Lake | place: Lake...
TAGCGAGGCCAAGGCATTCGAGAAAGCCCTTACCGAAGGCGTCGCCCAAGCGAAGGACTACGCCACGAAATTAGCCCTCCGGTGGGCATATTCCACAAACGGCCAAGGGATCTACGGCATCGACATGCAGACCGGGAAGGAGGGCGAGGAACCACGGTATCCCACACCCGACGAACTCTGGAACATGACGTTCGCCGAGGCCAATGCTTGGCGGGACCGGTTTGCGGCGGTTCCCTTCGAGGACCGGGGCGGATATTTCCTGCCCCGATACTACCAGGACATCGCCATCGAACGCGTCATGGAGGCCATCTCGAACGATCAGCAACGCATCCTGCTCACGCTCGCCACCGGCACCGGCAAGACATTCATCGCATTCCAGATCGCATGGAAACTTTTCCAGAGCCGGTGGAACCTCACCCGCGAACCCACCCGCCGACCGCGCATCCTGTTTCTGGCCGACCGGAACATTCTTGCCGATCAGGCCTACAACGCATTTTCGGCCTTCCCCGAGGATGCCATGGTGCGGATCGAACCGGGGGACATCCGGCAGCGCGGTAGGGTGCCGAAAAACGGGAGCCTGTTCTTCACGATCTTCCAGACATTCATGAGCGGCCCGCCGAAGGATGGCGAACCGTCGCCCTACTTCGGCGAGTATCCGCCCGACTTCTTCGACTTTATCGTCGTGGACGAATGCCATCGCGGAGGCGCGAACGACGAGAGCACCTGGCGGGCGATCCTCGACTACTTCTCGCCGGCTGTGCAGCTCGGCCTCACGGCCACGCCCAAGCGCAAAGACAACGTGGACACCTACGCCTACTTCGGCGAGCCGGTCTATACCTACTCGCTCAAGGACGGCATTAACGACGGGTTCCTCACACCGTTCAGGGTGCGGCAGATTTCCACGACGCTGGACAAATACGTTTACACCCCGGACGACACGGTGGTCGAGGGGGAGGTCGAGACGGGGAAAACCTACGTCGAGGAGGATTTCAACCGCAGCATCGAGATCCGGGAACGTGAGAAGAAGCGGGTTGAGATATTCATGGGCCAGATCAACCAGAACGAGAAGACGCTGGTCTTCTGCGCCAATCAGGCTCACGCCCTGATCGTTCGGGATCTCATCAGCCAGAGCAAGACGAGCAAAGATCCGAACTACTGCCAGCGGGTCACCGCCGATGACGGGGATCTGGGCGAGCAGCATTTGCGGGATTTTCAGGACAACGAGAAGACGATCCCGACCATCCTCACCACTTCGCAAAAACTCTCGACCGGGGTAGATGCCCGGAACATCCGCAACATCGTCCTCATGCGCCCGATCAAGACCATGATCGAGTTCAAGCAGATCATCGGGCGCGGCACCCGGCTCTACGACGGGAAGGATTACTTCACGATCTACGACTTCGTCGGGGCTCACTATCATTTCAACGATCCCGAGTGGGACGGCGAGCCTGCTGATCCGGAAACGTGTTCCAAGTGCGGTGCGTATCCCTGCGAGTGCGAACGACCCGAACCCCAGCCCTGCCCGGTCTGCGGGAAGCGGCCCTGCGAGTGCCCGAAGGAACCGTGCGAAGTCTGCGGGAAAGTCCAATGCGAGTGCAAGAAGAGGGAAAGAGCGAAAGTGAAGCTCGCCGACGGCAAGGAACGCACGATCCAGCACATGATGATGACGAGTTTCTGGCATCCCGACGGCACGCCGATGTCGGCCCAGCAGTTCATGGAAATGCTCTTCGGTCGGCTCCCAGAGTTTTTTCAGGATGAAGATCAACTGCGCCAACTTTGGAGTGTCCCGGACACCCGCGCCAAGCTGCTGGAAGGTCTCGCGGAGAAGGGATTCGGCCCCGACCAACTGTCCGAGATGCAGAAGATCATCGATGCGGAGAAAAGCGACCTGTTCGACGTGCTCGCCCATGTCGCCTACGCTCTGCCGCCGCTCACCCGCGAGGACCGAGCCACAAAGGCGAAGGTGGAAATCAGCACCCATTTCAACACCAACCAGCAGGTCTTCTTGAATTTCGTGCTGTCCCACTACGTGTCCGTAGGGGTCGAAGAACTGGACCAGACCAAGCTGACCCCGCTCCTCCGCCTCAAATACCACAACTCCCTGACCGACGCGGTGGCCGATCTCGGCAAACCGGAGGAAATCGGCAAGGTTTTCAGCGGTTTCCAGAAATATCTCTACGGCACCGCCGCATAGGCAGGTCGCCAGCGCGCAAAACCCCCGCAGCCGTTTCCAGCAGTGGGGCGACTTGCACTCCATCAACGAAATTATCAGCAATCTTTCATGATCGCGCAGATGCCATCGAACTTGTCGCGGGGGATGGCGCGGACGGTGAGGAGTGCGGCGATCTTTCCGGATTTTTTGTCCCGGTAGTCCACCTGGCCGACGACGCAGATAAGTCCGCTTCCGGTTTCGGCGATCAGCTTCCGGCTCGCCTCGATCTCCCCCGCCAACCGCTTGACTTGGCTGGGTGTCAGGGAAAGGCAAATCGAGGCGCTGAATGTGATGGGGCGCGGTGCGACGACGGGGGATTTTGCGCGGCAGGGGGTGACGGATTTTCTGAACTCTTATGCGGATGATGTGAAGAATCTGCGGACGGATATCCGTGGGGCTTTACCAGTGTCGGAGAAGTTCCAGAAATCGCTGGCTGGTGGAATCGTGGCGGGGTTTGGGCAGTTGCCGGCTTCGCTGGCGGCGTATTCGATTCCGGGGCTGGGGCCGCTGACGAGTGTGGGCGGGCTCTACGATGAGGCTTACCAGGATGCGCTGGCGCATGGGGCGGACGCGGCGAAGGCGCATGAGGCGGGGCTGTATTCGATCCCGGCTGGGGCATTGGATTTTGCGATGGATAAGGTGGTGCTGGGGAAGATTCTGAAACCGCTGAAGGGGAAGCTGACGGTGGGTGAGCTGGTGAAGACTTTCGGGGTGACGGCGGCGGCTGGCGGCACGACGGAGGGGCTGCAGCAGGGTTGGCTGAATTTCTCGGCGAAGTATCTGGCTGGCTATGATCCGGAGCGGAAGCTGGATGATGATGTGATTAATTCTGTGCTGATCGGCGCGGTGGTGGATTCCACGGTGAGCACGGCGGGACAGGCTTTGGTGGCAGAGCGGAAGTCGGAAGTGGGAAGTGGGAAGCCGGAGGTCGGCAGTGCTGGATCTGGGCCGGATGGTCTGGCTGGTGTGCGGGTGGATGCTCCCGGGCTGACTCCGGAGGAGGAGGCGATGTTTGCGCAGGGGGATGCGCCTGGGCTGAATCCGGATGCGAGGTTTGCGCCGAGGGATGAGGAGGGTGCGAGCACATTCGCTGAGCCGGCGGCGGGGGAGCCGGTGGCGGATGGAGAGGAATCCGCCGGTAGTGTGTCTGGTGAGCAGTTGCCTGTCTCGGTCCAGCCTGCGGCGGATTCCCAGGAGCAGAATAATGTGGTGGTGCTGTCGGGCAAGGAGTTTGGCGATGGCTTGGATATTTCCACGCTCCGGAAGAAGGCGGCGGATCACATGGATGATTTGCGGGGGACGGTGGTGGATCGGGCGGATGGCGGTGCGATCCTGATTGACCGGACGGGGGCGAAGGAGACGGTGAGCGGTAAGCGTCGGGCGGAAGAGTTGCAGGCTCTGGCGGGAATCACGGATCTAATTGCAGGTGCGGACTATGTGGGGCAGGAACCGGATCGCAAGGGGCGGGCGGATGTGGTGGCCTGGCACGAATACCGGGCGCCGGTGCAGATTGCGGGGAAGGATTACCGGGCAACGATCAAGGTGCGCGAACTGCGCAATGGGCTGCGCTTTTATGATAGCTATATCTTAAACGAAAGTGAGCCTGCCACCAAGTCCGGCACCGCTGATCGCCGAAGCGAAGAGTTGGGTAGTCCGAATTCGGAGGTGACAAGCTCGACTGAGACTATCGGGCCGGAGGGCGGTGCTGTCAAGGTGAAGCAGTCTCCCAAGCTGGCGAACGGCCAGGGCGGGTTCATCAACACGGAGATCCTTGGCGAGGTGGCGGACTATGGCCGCGCCATCTACCGCCAGGGGATGGGCTTTGTCGAATGGGCCGGGCAGATGGTGCAACGGTTTGGCGACGGTGTGCGGGCGGTGCTGCGCAATATTTTTGAATCGATCAACGGGGGGGGCTGGAATGAAAACATTTCCGGGTCTGTGCTGGCTGGAGATGGGGAGAACTATTCGATCAGGAAAAAGAAAAGCGATGACTTTGTTGAAAGGGCGCTTACTGAACCGTCGTTCAACGGGAGTATCGTTTTACGGAAAGTCTCTAAGAAGGAAGCGGCACAGGTCGTCAAACAAGGAGGCCCGGACATCTCTGGATTTGAGCATATTCTTGATGCCGCGCATCTCAGGCACGCGCTTAATCAACACTCTGATCCGGCAAAAGAGGCGGCTTATGCTGTGCCGCAACGTCCTTTGACCCTAGCGGACTTGAAGCGGATTCCCGATGTGATTGATTCGCCGGATACTTTCAAGGTAGAGGTTCGCGGAAAAAATCGGACATCCCTGGTTTACAGTCGCGCCTTTGATGCCGGAAGAGTGGTTTATGTGGAAAAGGTTCTCGAAACGTCCACTAGAAAAAAACCCAGACTAGTCACAAAGACCGCCTGGGTTGTTGCGGAGGCTGGCGTCAAGTCCAGCCCAACGCAGGTTTATACTCCTGACCGCATTGGAAATTTAGGGCCTGATGAGGGAGAAGTCAACTATCCCATCTCAAAAGCCAACGACATTCGCGGCACTCTCCGGGCCAAGCTGAAGAACAGCGAGGGCGGGTTCATCAACGCGGAGATTCTCGCGGAGGTGGTGGATTACGGACGGACGATCGTCCGCGCCGGCATGGATTTTGTTCAATGGGCTGGGCGCATGGTGCGTGACCTGGGGGACGGTGTGCGGGCGGTGCTGCGCAAAGTCTGGGATGCGATCAATGGGGGGCAGCTGCTCCCTCATGCCCGGGAAACCGGAGCGGCGCGGGTGCCGGAGCGCAATAGGGGATTTGTGGAATCGGCTCGGGATTCGGATGCGGTGAAGTTTGCAAAGGCAAAGCCGGGGATGAAGCTGGCGGAGGTTAGGGGGGATTTCCCGGTGGATGATGTGGTGCCTGTTTTATTGGCAGAGGCTGGTTCGATGCCGGAAAACATGCGAGCAGTGGCGGAAGTTTTCCAAGGGTTTCCGAAGTCTGTGACGGCGGCGGATGGAAGCGTGGTGCGGCTGAAGTCGAAAGAACGTGGGTCTATGGCGGCGCGGGTGCGACATTTGATTTTTGACCATGACGCAAGCAAGGTGAATGGGGAGAAGTTGGCCTGGCTGCCGAATGTGACGGCGACGGTGGAAAATGCGGCTGTGCGGCTGGTGGATGGGGAGAGTGGAAATCGAATTTATGTGCGGGCTTACCAGGATGGAACGAAGCACATGGTGGTGGTGCGTCCTGATGGGGTGGTGGATGCGCAGGGGCCTTTCACTGGAAGTCTGATTACGCAGTTCCCGAAGGGGGGCGTGAAGCAACAGGGGATGACGATTGATTGGGTGCGTCCTGAGTCCGGGCAACTGCCGCCTGCGCCGGTCTCTCCTCCTGCTGGCACGGGTGCGGCACCGGAATCCAGCGGGCGGACGGACACCTCAAAGCAATCACGGACGGCGGGGGTTGTCAATCCGGCAAATGCGCAGCAGGTGCGGGGCTGGGTGGCGGAGGTGCTGCGGACGTGGAGGACGGAGCTGCGGGTGGTGGTGCATGATTCGGCGGTGGGGATCGCTGATGCGGGGTTGCGTCAATCGGTGATGAATGAGGGTGGCGCGGTGGAGGTTGCTACGGGATTTGCTGGGCATTCGGAGACACAAGCCAAAAATTCCTGAATAGGGGAAATTAGGGTTGATGAGCGTCGGTTAGGAACCAAGAGAATGGTGCAGATGATGGTGCAGATGAGAAAGCGCTCGTAAAGCAACGACAACACAAATCCATCGTTCACATGCAAACCGAACGAGGGGTTGACAACGCTCCGCATACTAAAAGTAGCGACAACACAAATCCATCGTTCACATGCAAACCGAACTTCAAACAAATCCGGGATTACCTCTCCCGATCTCATTGTCAAAATTCTGCGAAAGCATGGGCATCACCCCTGCAACAGCCTGGAGATGGCGCAAGCGCGGCATCCTCCGCACCTCGAACATATCGGGCCGGCAATATCTTTCGCCCGCCGCTCTGGATGAATTCTACAGACGCCTGGAATCCGGCGATTTCGCCAAGGAAGCCAAGGTTCCCAAGCCGGCCGCTTCAGAATCGAGAGCCAAAACTTCCGCCCTTTCTTTTTTATGAGCGATGCCCGCGAACTTTCCGAACAAACAAAAGTCTGCAACGAAAGCGATAACCGCAAATATCGCACCGAAATCCCGAACATCGTTTTCGATATTGGCCTGACCTGTCATGAACTCGCCCTCTACGGCCTCTTCAAACGAATCGCGGGAGCAGGCAAGAACGGGTTTTGCTCCGTGTCCACCCGTAATCTCGCGAAGAGGATTGGCTTGTCCGTCGGCAAGGTGTCAGAAACAAAACGCAGTTTGGCGGCAAGTCGCCCCGAACTAGAAAATTCACCGCTCATCGCAATCAGCAAGGACAGATACTACGACGTAGTCACGATCCTCAACATCTGGGATTTGAACGCCAAATTTGTCCTCAGCAAGCGTTCACCTGGTGAACAAGAGCGTTCATCTGGTGAACCAAAGAAAGAATTATTTAAGAAAGAACCATTAAAGAAATCCCCTATAGTCCCCTTGAAAGGGGACGAAGTTACCTTTGGATTTGAGAGAGCAAGAAATCTCTTCAATATCCAGCCCTCTACACCGCTCGATTCAGCCCAAGAACGCGCCTGGCGTAGCAGTGCCCCGTGCGTGGAAGCAACAACCGAAGACGAGTGGAAGACGTTGGAGTGGTGGTTCAAGCAACCCGGCGGAGAAGGGGAGATGGGACAGTTCAGACGGAAAACCCTCTCGACACTTCTCAACCACTGGACCGACGAAATTCTGAAGGCACGCGATGCAGCCAAGAAAGCCGGGGTGCGCGTTCAGACCTTTTCACGATCCGCGAACACAGAACCTCCTCCTGAATTTTGCGAGAGTTTCCTTCGCGAGCAAGATCCCGACGCGAACGAGGAGTTCCTGACCTCGCCGTTCAGGAAGCTGCCGGATTCCATCAGGAGCTACGTCGCGGAAGCCTATCGCGACAGCCTTCGCTCCGCAGGAGGCAAGCCCATTTCTCAATTTGAACAAGAAACGCAGGCGCAGACGGCATAGCGCGCAAAAGCAGGCCTAATCACAAACACATGAGCAACGACAAAAACGACCGCGCCACATACATCCTTTACCTCTACCAGATGTACATCAAATCGAATCACACCTTGGCAAGAATCGAGATCGATCAAACGGAAGGGAACAATGACAACCAGATTTCGATGGATCCCACGCAAGCAGTCGATGTCGCCTTGGGAATAATCAGAGCCGCAGAGGAACTCGCCAGGGAAGCCGGTGGAGAAGCTGAGGCATCCGCTTTTCAAGCCGCAACAATCCGTCAGCTTGCTGATGCCTTGGGTTTTCGCAGCCAGGTCGATGATCTGCTGAAGGCGATGGAACAATCGTGACGCGAGCGTTGACCACTACCAAATCCTCGTCCCCTTCTTCGCTCGACAGTCCCCCGCCAGCTTCTTTTTCCGTCTGCGGAGTAGCCTTACCGCAACCCGCCACTTTTTTTAAGCGTAGAGCCCCGGCCATCGTGTAAGTCACCCGGTCCTTTTTTCGGCCAATGCCTTTTCGGCCGGGTGTTTTTTCCGCGAATCGCGAATGTCCTCACGACGATGAGGCCCTTTTGTTCTAAATCCGGTTTCACCGAATCAATTCAGATTCCCCACCCCCTGACCCAGGACGGACCCCCTCCCCCCTATGCCGGCAGAAATCCCGCACAAATTCGTGCTATTCAGAGTCTGCAAAATGCCCGCAGAAGTCCGCCCATAGTAGCACTCATTGTAGAACGGACAGGAATTTTCACCCCTATTTTCAGAGTAATCACCCATTCAGAGCAGGGGACTCAGACACCCATGACTGCTCGCAAGGGTGACAAAACAGCACCTTAAAAATCTGACGGCCCGCCGTCGGAAGAGTTTTACTCCCCGCACCGGCAGGCCGTCTAGTAACTGATGGCCAGATCTCCGCTGGCCAACCGAGCTCCGTAGTTGTAGGCGCGGAGGGCCGAGCTCCGGAGCTGCAGCAAATGAATCATCGGGAGACGCGACGGTCAAGAGGGCATCCCTTTTGTTTCGAAGTGTCGGCCGGCAAACCCATTTCAGCCGATCACTCGACATCGGCCAAAGGCAAACCTGCCCGGCCTTTCTTTTATACTGCTCTACAGTTCACTCGAAATCATGCCTGCGCATTACCGCTTCGCGAAGCTCGCTTCCCTCGATTGCATCAGTGGCGACAAGACCTTGGAGAGCACAGCCCAGAACCTCACTGAATTGTCGAAATTCCAAAAAAAGAAAGCGCGGCCTGGTATCTGAAACTGAGTCCGGCGCGAATCCGGACGCACCACCACAAATCGGGAACCGGGCATGATCTACTTCTGTGCGACTCACGGGACCATTCTCGCCCCGCTTGAATCTACTTTGCTCGCCGCCTAATTTCGCCCGCAAGCCCTGATTTTATAAGCCTCCGCGTGTCACCCACAGTCCAACTTTTAAACGCCATGAAATCCGCCGCCGCACATTTATGAGTCCCCTGCTCTACCACTGAGCTACCCTGGCAAAGGACTGAACAAGGTAAACAGATCCCGGCGCAGGGCAAGCCACATTTTTTGACCGGCGAAGTTAAAAAAGCAACAAATACCGGTTGCGATTCGCTGAACGTAAATACAAGGTGAATGAATATGCCGCACCTTCCCCTTCCCTCGCGTTCCTTTTGCAAAGCCCTGCTGGCCGCCGCGATTTTTTGTTCCGCGGGCGAGATGTGCGGCCAGTCAACTGATGGCTTCACCGTGCAGGACCATCCGGGCATTGCCATTGTGAAGCCCCAGACTTGGTCAAAGGAAAGTGACGCCACCGTGGTGGAGTTCCTGGCCTTCATTGACCGCACGGCGAGCGGGGCCGCCAACGCCGGGTATATCGAATTCCACCTTAAATCCGGCGACAAACGGCAGGTGGCCACTTCCAAACTTGTCAAGATGGTGGTGTATGCGGATCCGGCGCAGATACGGGATATCGTCGAACCCGGTCAACGCCAGTCGTTGCAAAACACCATCACCGATGTCAACGCCGTGACCGTAAAGTTTCCCGCAACCCGCACCTATCTGGAACCCTCGCTGCAGAAACTCGAAGCCGAGGCTGCGGCGTTCGATGCCGGAAAGGTCAAATCCGATGGCGTCTGGATCACCAAGCAAGCCTACCTCAAAGTCAAGGCCGCCAACCTGATCGAGTTGCTCAAGGCCGAAACCGAACGGGCCATTCCCCCGGGCAGCTTCGATCTGGAACACGATCCGAAATACCTCGCCCTCCTGGAGTTTTCCGAGACCAATCCAAACATCAAAACCCTCACCGCGCAGCTTGCCTCCAGCCAGGCAAAACTCGCACGCACGGAAAAACGCAAAAGGCTCCTCTCCCGGCTGACCGAGACCACGCTGGGCATGCCCGCCGCCACCGAAGCGGTCAATCAACTCAAGGCCCTCAACCCCGAGGAAGATCCCAGAAGCGCCGCCTTTGTGAAACGTTGGGATGCGGGCACCGCCACGGCGAAATCCGCTTCGGCGGATGCCGCCAAGCTGGCCGCCGCACTGGAAGGCGAACTGGCCTCGGACAAAACCGGGGAGGCCCCGCCGCAGCTTTCGCCGCAACTCGACGCGGATCTTTCCGCCCTCAATGAAAAGATGGCCCTCTTCGCCGCCGCCAAACCGCCGCCGCAACTCCTCACCGAATCGCGTCAGGCCCTGGCGGTTTGCGCCGCCGGAACAGGTTTCAAAAAACTCCAAGCGATCTTCGCTGAAAAACACTTCATCGAAGCCAAGGACCTGCTCGACAACCTCTCCCTCCAGTCCCAGTTCATCGGACCGGAGACCGAGCGGGTCATCACCGGCCTCCTGCAATTCACCGCCACGCAGATTGA
>Ga0114978_10005482_pt1 | contig 10128 bp, 9 predicted proteins | sample S_140212_EF_Meta_FD_87027 | JGI IMG/M metagenome (GOLD analysis project Ga0114978, IMG submission 87027) | Freshwater microbial communities from Lake Simoncouche, Canada to study carbon cycling - S_140212_EF_MetaG | ecosystem: Environmental > Aquatic > Freshwater > Lake | place: Lake...
GCGGGTTTGGCAGGAACGCCTGCGCTGCCGAGAGCGGGCGCTACAATCGGGTGCGATCTCGCTGGTGCGGTGAACGTCTGGACGACGCTCGCTCCCTGCTCGTGGTTATCACTACGGGATGGCCGCTGGCGGCGGCGGGGCCGCGGCCAACGACGCGGGAGGCGCGTTGCGAAGGTGCCCTCAGCCGCGTTTACGGGGCGATGGCGTTGATCTCGGTCCGGTCGGCCGCCGGATTACCCCTTGCGTGAGTGAGCAACCGACCGGTGTGGGCGTCGATCCGTACCTGCACGCCTTGTTTGGATACGACGGTCAACACGTCGTCGGCAACCTCGGCGATGGCTGCGCAGGGATCGTCGGTCAGCGGCCATTCGGCCAGCCATTGTAAGCGCAGTTCGCGATCGAGGCAGTAAAGGTTGGGAATCCCCGGGAGCAGGCCGTGGGGATGCTCCCGCACGTAGTAGCAGCGCGGTCCGCGACAAAACTCGACGACGGCGGTCGCGAGCGGCGCGTGCGCGGCGGCGCGGACGCCTTCGCGAGTGAGTTGGCAAAGGGAACCGTCGATCACGGCGATGGATTGTGGCGGGGTGTTCAAGGACGTAAGCGAACAGGGAACAGGCGCGTCGGATTTCGGCGATCATAAACCCGAGATTTTTTTGGCCTAGGATTACGCTGTTATTTTCCCGAAAAAAACGTCCCTTAAAAATGTCACGTATTACGTGACATTACCAATGGGAATTCAGGTTTTTTTGGCTATGAAATTAACCGAGTAATACGAGGTTCGAAATGATGATTTTGCTTGTTCGTAATTTGAGTGTGCCCCAACTCTTGAGCTCATCCCACCGGTGGCCGGTTCCCGGCTCTTTACCTCTATGAAATATCCCTCACTGGCGGCTCTCCGCCTCAGTCTATGTGTTCTTATCGCGTGTCTGACCGCGTCACCGGCAGCGGCCCAAGCGACCGCGCGGGGCACGATCGAGGGCCGCGTCCTCAACACCCGCAACGGCGAATATCTGGAGAAGGCGCGCCTCACGATCGAGGGCACCGGGATCGAGACATTCACCGATTCTTCCGGCCAGTATCGCTTCTCGGGCGTGCCCGTGGGCGCGTTAAAGGTGCGCGTGTTTTACACGGGTTTGGATGTGCAAACCGAGACGGTCGTCGTGGCCGCCGGCACCACCGTGCAACGTGATTTCAGTCTCGATGCGACGCTCAAGTCCGCGGTCAAAGACAAGGACACCGGGGTGGTGAAACTCTCCGAGTTTAAGGTCGGGGCCTCGAAGGAGATGGATGGCGCCGCGATCGCGATCAACGAGCAACGCTTCGCGCCCAACATGGTCAGCGTCGTTTCGGCGGACGAGTTCGGCCACGTGGCGGAGGGCAACGTCGGCGAGTTTCTGAAATTTATTCCCGGTATCAGCATGGACTACGGCGGGGGCGATGCGCGCACGATCTCGCTGGGTGGCGCGCCGTCGAACAACGTGCCGGTGACCATTGGCGGCTTCGCGCTCTCCAGTGCGGCGTCCTCCGGGGTCAGTCGCACGGTCGAGCTCGAGCAGGTCTCCATCAACAATATCGCGCGGATCGAGATTTACCGTTCGCCGACGCCGGAGTCGCCGGGCTCGGCGCTGGCGGGTGGCGTCAACATGGTGCCGCGCGGCGCTTTCGAGCGCGCGCGACCGGTGTTCAACGGGAGTGTGTACTGGATGTTTCGCGACGCCGAGAAAGGCCTGCACAAAACCCCGGGGCCAACCCGCGACGAGACCTATAAAATTCATCCGGGTTTTGATTTTTCGTGGGTCGTGCCGGTGAATAAACGTTTCGGCTTCACGCTGTCCGGCGGTCACTCCTCGCAATACACCATGCAGGATTACTTCGCTAATACCTGGCGCGGGGCCGGTAACACGACGAGCGCGCCCGTGGTGGTCGCCGGAGTCACGGTCCCAGGCGCGCTGCCCGACACGACGCCCGACAAGCCCTATCTGACGAACTACACGGTACGTGACGGTACTAAACTGACCAACCGCGATTCGCTCGGCACAACGATGGATTTTAAGCTTACGCGCAACGACATGGTTTCGTTCGGTTTTCAATACGCACTGTTCGACGCGGAGTATAACAACCGCACGCTGAACTTTGCCATCTCCCGCGTGCTCCCTGGCCACTTCGACACCCGCACGACCAATGGCGACGTCGGTCAAGGTTCCATCAGCGTCAACAGCGGCGCCCGGCAAAAAACAGGGACCACCTACATGCCCACGCTGATCTGGCGCCACAACGGCACGCTCTGGAAGGCGGACCTCGGTGGGAGTTTCTCCCACTCGAGCAATCACTATCGCGACATCGACAAGGGCTATTTCAACGGCACCAACAGCCAGCGGACTAATGTCACGGTCGCGTTCAGCGATATTACCTATATGCGGCCCGGTACGATCTCGGTCAAAGACGGCATCTCCGGCGCCAAGGTCGATCCCTACAGTCTCTCAAGCTACGTGATTAACACGGGCACGAGCGATACGCTGGAATCAGCCGACGTGCAGCGCACCGTCCGGGGTAATCTTGGCCGTGACTTCCGCGTTAGCGACATCCCGCTCGCCCTCAAGGTCGGCGCGGAGATGCGCCAGTCGATCCGCGATATTCGTGGCGCCGCCGACACCTACACGTTTGTCGGCCAAGACAAGATTCGCACCACGACGCCGAGCGGCACGGTCGCCGTGCCCGGCAGCGATGACGGCGCCGCGCTCATCCTCGACGAGATTTTCTCGAAGCGTTTCGCGCCGTGGGGCTTTCCCCGGGTCCAATACGCGAGCAACTATCGTTTCTGGGAGCTCTATAATGCGCACCCCGACTACTTCACGCGCGACGCCAATACAGAATATCGCAATGCCGTCGGCCGCTCCAAGTATGCGTCCGAGGTGATCTCCTCGGCCTTCGTCCGCGGCGATGCGTCGCTCTTCGGCGGACGGCTGAAACTTGTCGGCGGGGTGCGCGCCGAGCAGACCAACATCGAGGCGGCCGGCCCGCTCACGGATCCGACGGGCAACTACCGGCGCGATGCCAGTGGCACGGTGGTCCAAGCGCGCGACGCCAGCGGCAACCTGCTATTTACCGGCACTGGCGTGAACCGCGTGATCGTGCCCGTGCTCATCCAACCCACGACACTTCCCAACCCTGCCGGCGGCGCGGCGCTCTCCAATGCGCTCGCGGTCTCGAAACTCACGCTGCTCGACCGCGGCCAGAACACCACGAAGGAATACCTCCGCTATTTCCCGAGCCTGAACGCGAGTTTCAACGTCAGCGACAACTTCATCGTGCGCGGCGCAGCCTACCAGTCGGTGGGCCGGCCCAACTTCGACCAATACGCCGGCGGTCTCACGTTGCCGGATACCGAGCTGCCCGCGAGTCCCACGAGCAACCGGATTACGGTGAACAATGCCGGCATCAAGGCGTGGACCGCCAACACGACGCAGATCCGGCTCGAGTATTACTTCCAGCCGGTGGGCGAAATTACGATTGGCGCGTTCCGGCGCGACTACCGGAATCTCTTCGGCTCGACTGTGTTTCAAGCCACGCCTCAGTTCCTTGCGCTCTACGACCTCGATCCGGAAACCTACCAGGAGTTCTTCGTTTCCACCAATTACAACACCCCCGGTCTCGTGCGCATGGAAGGCACGGAGTTTGCCTACAAGCAATCGCTGACGTTTCTGCCCCGTTGGGCGCGCGGCGTGCAGGTCTTCGCGAACATGAGCGCGCAACGCGCGACGGGCGACTCCACGGCGAGTTTTAATAACTACCAGCCGCGGATCTACAACTGGGGCGTCAGCCTCAACCGCGACAAATACAATCTGCGGATGAATTGGAATTATCGTGGTCGCCGGCGCACCACGGAGGTCGTCGCCTCGCCGCGGAGCGTCGAGCCGAGCACGTTTCTGTTCCAATCCAAACGGCTCTACATCGACGTCAGCGGCGAATACCGCCTGACGAAAACCATCGGCCTCTTCGCCAGTATCAGAAATCTCAACGACGCGGTCGAAGACACCGAGCGCATGGGCCCCAATACGCCCGCGCACGCGCAACTCGCTTCGCGCGAGGATTTCGGCGGACTCTGGACGTTTGGCGTCAAGGGGACGTTCTGAGGCCGACGTCGGGGGAGCGGGGCCGGGCGCGATTGCCCAACGGTGCCCGGGGATTAGCCCGGCACCGCGCGGAGGGGAGCGCTCCTTACGCCTTCCCGAGACAGCACTGCTTGTGTTTCTTGCCGCTGCCGCAGGGGCACGGGTCGTTGCGGCCGACTTTCACGGCGGCCTTGGCCGGGGCGGGACCTTGGCGGATCGGGCGCGTGAAGATCCATTGGCCGTCGATGCGATGGAACTCGGATTTCTCTTCCAAGACCCCCTCTTGGTTCGCTTCGGTGTAGTAGGCGGAAAATTCGACGAAGGCCGTGTCCGGTTGTTTACCCAGTTCGTGGGAGTGTACGACGAGCTTTGTCCAGCGCACGGGCGACTCTCCGGTTTCCTCAACGTAGGGCAGCTTCGCGGTAGGCGCGTAGGTGTCGTGGAGGTAGCGGTTGTCGTCGGCGACATGAGCCGTGAAGCGCGAGCGCATGAGCTCTTCGGCGGTCGCGGCGGGACGTTGGCGCGTCAGCACCGGTTCGCAGCAGGCGTCGAAGAGTTTGCTGCTGCCGCAGGGGCAGGCTTGTCCGCGAATGGGTCGATCGAGTCCGGTGGGCGTAGTGGCCATGAGCCAGTCCTAGCGGGCGCGCGGGTAGCAAAGCGAGGCTGAAGACGCTGCGCCGCCCGCTCAGGTCGCCTAGTGAGGCCGCGCGGGGCGCTGGCCGTGTGCTCGGCTGCGGTCAGTTCACGGCTCCCGCTCGGTGCCGAAGCGTGGGACGCGATTCGCGTCGTAAAGCGGGTCGCGCAGGTAGAAGGGGCCGGCACCTTTCACGTGAGATTCCAGGTAGCTGAAACTGATCGCGAGGTTTCTCGCGGGGTCTTCGTAGGTGAGCGTCATGCCGCCGAAGCGTTCGCTGTAGCCTTTGCCAAAACCCATTCCGAGCGTGAATGAGCCGTGGATTTCGGGGCCGGTCGCCTTGGCTTCGGCCACCCGCGCGCGGATGCTCAAGGGGACAAAGACTGGTGGCGCGAGGAAAGTGCGGCTGAGGAGACTGGCCGCGTTGCGGTCGGCGAGGCTGTCGAGTTTGAGCTGTTCGGTTTCGGTCAATGCGGCCAAACCGGCGTTGCGGCGTTCGTCACCGGTGAGACGTTGCGAAAACCGACTGGGCAGAGCCGGGGCGTCGGCGCGCCGGGGGGCGGATTGGGTGGCGAGATCGCGGCGAATCAAAGCGTCGATCACGGCAATTTCGTCGGACGAGAGCCGGTCGAGGCCGGTGGCGGTGCGGTCGGCACTGGTGAGGGACTGGGAGAAACGGGTCGGCGCTGGGGTGTCCGCGGCGGTGGCGACGAGCGTGAGGGCGGTTAGAAGGGCCGGCCATCCGCACGCGATTAGTCTCACCCAAAGTTTCATCGAGCGGTGACGTTGGCTCACGGCAGGCGAAGACTCACGGATATTCTCCCGGGTTCCGTTTCTTTTTTGCGGGTTCGGGAGGCGTTGCGGGCTCGCCTTCCGTGGCGGGCGTGTGGAAGGCTGCGCGGATGAGTGCGTCGACACCGCGCCAGCCGGCGCGAGATTTTATCTTTTCCAAGCTAACGCTGGGGTGCGGGGAGTTGCGAATGGGTGGCGCTGATGGCTGTGGCTTGGGTGCGGGCGGTGCGGAAATTTCGGCCCGACGCCGTGAAGGCGTGAGGGCTCACTGTGGCGGGTAAATCGTCGATGGAAATGTTTTCAAAACGATGAACCTGCAAAAGCGTAAAATCCGCTGGGGCGTCCTCGGCTATGCGCGCATCGCGCGCGTGGAAATTATCCCGGCGATCTTGCGCGCGGAGAACTCGGAATTCCACGCGCTGGCGTCGCGTGACGGCGCGAAGCTCGTGGCGGCACGGGCGCAGTTTCCCTGCGTGGCTAAGACGTTTCACGGCTACGAGGGCCTGCTGCGAGACCCGGACGTGGACGCGGTGTATGTTCCGTTGCCGAATGCATTGCACCGCGAGTGGACGATCCGCGCAGCGGAGCACGGCAAGCATGTGCTCGTCGAGAAACCCGCCGCGCTGAACGCCGCCGAGTGTCGGGAGATGATCGCGGCGTGTGCGGCCAACGGCGTAAGGCTGATGGAGGCGTTCATGTATCGCTACACGGCGCGGACGCGCGCGGTGCTGGCAGTGATCCGCAGCGGCGTGCTCGGTGAAATCAAACAGGTGGACGCGACGTTTCGTTTCCTGCTCGCGAATCCGGCGTCGATCAAACTCCGTCCGGAGCTCGGCGGCGGGGCGCTCGACGACGTGGGTTGCTATCCGGTAAACTTCATCGGGATGGTCGCCGATGCGCTGGCGGGCGGCGCGCCGGGTGCGGGCGGGTTGCCGGAAGCGGTCGCGGTCGAATGTGTGCGGGCGGGCGGCATCGACGTGAATGTTTCCGCGGTGTTGAAATATCCGTCGGGTCTGCTCGCGACGGCGCACTGCGGGTTCAACGCGCACCAGCGCGTGCGTGCAGAAATCACCGGTACGCTCGGTGTGCTGGAAATTCCGGATACGTTCTGGGACCCCGCGGGCGCGCTCACTCTGACGGTCGGGGAGGAGCGCAGCCAAATCCCCGTGGCGGCGAGCGACCGCTACCGGCACGAGGTGGAGGATTTCGCCGAGGCGATTCTGCAAGAACGCGCGCCGCAGTTCACGCTCATCGAGACGCTGCGCAATGCGGAGGTGATGGACCGGCTGATGGCGGCGAGCCGGTGAGCGAGGTGACGCCCATGAAAATAAACATTCTCGCCAGCCTGTTGACCGCGCTCGTTGTTTCATCCGCTATCCTCGCAGCGACCGGAGATCGTCATCGGGAGGAGATCGAGGCTTGGCGTCGCGTGCGGGTTGCGGAGCTGACGAAGCCTGACGGCTGGCTCTCACTGATTGGGCTCCATTTTTTGCAGACGGGGCCGAACACGGTCGGCAGCGACCAAGGCAACGACGTCGTGTTGGCGCAGGGTCCGGCCCGATTCGGCGTCGCGACGGTCGGGGCAGAGGGCAAGGTGCGGTTCGAAATTGCGCCTGGGTTGGATGCGACGATCGCCGGGCAAGTGGTCGGGTTCGGTGACCTGCTCCCCGGTGCGGGCGCGGTGAAGCCGACGCTGGTCACCAGTGGCACGGTGAGTTTTTTTGTGATCGAACGCGGCGGAAAAATGGCCCTGCGGGTGCGCGACAGTGCGGCGGCGCGGCGGACGCAGTTCGCGGGGTTGGATTATTTCCCTGTCGATCCGTCGTGGCGGATTGAGGCGCGCTGGGTGGCTTTCGAGAGATCACGGATGATTCCGCTCGTGAATAGGCTTGGTCAGACGTCGCCGGCGCTCGTGCCGGGCAAGGCGGTGTTTGTGCGCGATGGTAAAACCGTTGAGCTGCTCGCCATTGATGAAGGACCGGGCGAGCCATTATTTTTTGTAATCGCGGACGCGACGAGTGGCCAAGAGACCTATGCGGCGGCGCGGTTTCTTTACGCTGAGGCACCGCAGGATGGCGTGGTCGTACTTGATTTCAACCGCGCGGAGAACCCGCCGTGTGCGTTCACGCCGTTTGCGACGTGTCCGCTACCGCCGAAGGAAAATCGGCTGCCTTTGGCGGTGACGGCGGGCGAGAAAACTTATCGCGGATCGCACGATTGAGGCGTGCGAAACGCGGGGGTGGATTCACGCAGCGTCGCCGCGGTGCGACGCTGGGCTCCAGAACATGCTGTCGGGGTCGAGGCAGCGGCGGTGCTCGCTGCGCTCCGACGGCGGTTCCGGCTGCGGGCTCAGCTCGGGCCAAAGGACGGGCACGAGGAAATCGTGCAGGGCTGTGTCCAACGGAATGCGGGGCCGGGTGGGCCACTCGGCGCGAAAGCGGAGCGGCGGCGGTTCAAACGAGCCTGGATTCCAGGTGGCTTCAATGGGGGGTGTTGGCATGGCGGTGTGGCGCCCGCTCCCGTGATCACACCGTTGAGGCCAAAAAAAAGCCCCCCCGGTGTGGCACCGGAGGGGCTAAAGTCGTTTTGACGTTTAGAACCCTCTCGGCGCCTTATTAATGGCGGATACGGATACGACGGAGTCTGCAACCACGGAGAGGTGGGCGAGCGTTGAAACGAGCGTCGTGTCGTTAATGTTCATGAGTCACCGGAGAACAAGTCCAAGGAGACGCCGCGTGTCAAGTTGGTGCTGGGCGGATTCCAGTCCCGCCCATGAGTTCGGCCACGACGGGGCAGGATGCTGCGCGCGTGCACGGGTGAGACGCCCCTGCCACGCCGACATCGACCCAGCTGACTTCAGTTTCAATGGCATCCGACCGGGGGAATCTCCTCGCAACCCGGTCCCGCGTTCGCACCGTTTGCCTCTCGCATGAACGACCCCCGCTTGCCACCTGCCCTGCCACCGCTCACGTCGGCCGCTCCCATGGGTCGGCGTCGATTTATGTCCACCGCCTCGGTGGGTGCCGCGGCGCTGACCCTGGCCGGCACTGCGCACGCGGCGACCGCGGTAGCGCCCGAACGGCGTCGGCCGGTGTTGATGAAGGCCGGCCACCAGCATGACCACTCGGAGACGACGCTGCGGGCGCTCGCGGCGTTTGGCGTGACGAATATCTGCAGCGGGAACCTCGGGCGCGACGTCGAGAAAGCGTGGAGTCTCGAGGCGCTTGGCCGCCTGCGGAAGCACGTCGAGTCGTTTGGAATCACGCTCGATTGTGTGCCGTTGCCCATGTCCTCCGCCCCGATTGCTAGAGCGGAGATGCCGGAGATCCTGCTCGCCAAAGATCCGGCGCGTGATCGGGCGATCGAAGATATTTGCACCATGATTCGCCGCGCCGGCCAAGCGGGTATCCCGATGGTGAAATACAATCTTACCTTCATCGGCGTCGTGCGCACGGAGCGAACGACGGGGCGGGGCGGAGCGAGTTTGAGCACGTTTGATTTTGCGATCGCCAAACAGGAGCCGCCACTCACGGAGGCGGGGCGCATCACCGAGCAGGTGTATTGGGATCGGATCGAATATTTTTTGAAGCGCGTGGTGCCCGTCGCCGAGGAGGCGAAGGTGAAGATCGCGCTGCATCCCCAAGATCCGGGCATGCCGAAAGGCCAGGGTTGGCGCGGCGTCGAGACGGTGCTGGGCTCCGTCGATGGGCTGAAGCGGTTCGTCGAGACGTCGGCGAGTCCGTACCACGGGCTGAACTTTTGTCAGGGCACGGTCTCCGAAATGCTGCAGAAACCCGGCGAGGAGATTTTCGACGTGATCCGTTATTTCGGGAGCCGCGGGAAAATCTTCAACGTGCACTTCCGCAATATCCGCGGCGGTTTCCTCAAGTTTCAGGAAGTGATGCCTGACGATGGCGACGTCGATATGCCGCGGGCCCTGCGGGCGTACCGCGAGATCGGGTTCGACGGCATGATCATGGCCGACCATGTGCCGCAGATCGTCGGCGATGTCGGCGGGCACAAGGCCTTCGCGTTTTGTATCGGTTATATTCAGGCGCTGCTGCAGCAGTTGCGTTCTGAGGTTTAGCTCGCAGCGAGCAGGCGGGCTCGGCTGAGGAAGGGGTGGACTGTCCGATGTCGGGGAACTTGGGGTGACGAGTGGGGGGCGCAACGTCGGGACGTTTGATACGTCTGTTCCCCCTCCATTCCGAAAACATACCTATGAAATCCCCCCTCACATTCCTCGCGGCGTTTTTTGCCGCTTGTTTTATCACCGTCACCGCCATCGCGGCCGACGCTTCGCCCACCGGCACGTGGAAATGGTCCCAGCCCGGTCGCGGCGACAATCCAGCCACTCAGCGTGCGATGAAACTTGAGCTCAAGGATGGCCAGCTGACGGGCGCGCTCCAGAGTTGGCAGATGGGCGATAACACGATCCCCGAGGCCGCGATCAGCGACGCCTCCTTCAAGGCCGGCACGGTGGCGTTTACCGTGACGACGGAGTTCAACGGTAATAAGCGCGTCTCGAAATACTCGGCCAAGCTCGAGGGCGACAAGCTCACGGGCACCATCGAGAGCCCCGGTCGCGAC
>Ga0114978_10005485_pt1 | contig 10126 bp, 14 predicted proteins | sample S_140212_EF_Meta_FD_87027 | JGI IMG/M metagenome (GOLD analysis project Ga0114978, IMG submission 87027) | Freshwater microbial communities from Lake Simoncouche, Canada to study carbon cycling - S_140212_EF_MetaG | ecosystem: Environmental > Aquatic > Freshwater > Lake | place: Lake...
AGAGGAAAACGTATTTTATTAGTTTCAGAATTTGAAGAGTCGTTAAAAAAACAAATTCCTATACGAGAAAAAATATATGGCATTGATCTTTTCCCAGATTGTAGTTTTGTTTTTATTAAACCGCCACAGCAAACAGAGCCGTCATCCGATATATTTAATGAATTTCAACATTTTTGTAATAGATTGGACGCATTAAAAGACGACTATGACGTAGCATTGATTTCGTGTGGAGGATATGGCAATTTGGTATGTAATTATATATATGAAACGCATAATAAATCATCTGTTAATGTGGGTGATGTATTACAAATGTACTTTGGGATTGGTAATAAGAAATGGCTAACTGACAGAAAGGATATTGTAAACATGTATATTAATAAGCATTGGACCATCTTAACAGATATGCCTAATTCGCATACTTATTCCTATTTGCATTAATGTATTGAATAAAGTTTTTAACAAACAATTGTCTGTGAAATGAATTTAACAAGGCTTTTTCATTGCGCATATTCTCATTCATGATATTAATAAAATTTTGAATAATATTACCAGTATTTGCTCTTTTATACATGGATAGAGAGTCTTGTGTAAATTCGGGTAGACCAATACGTTTATTTACGCTATTATGAAACGACCATAAATAAGCTTTTAAATTATCTTGTGATGCTGTAATAGCTGGTCTGTTTGCTCGTGACATGGCTAATTTGGCATGCGCTTGGCATGTAGGGCAAGGTAAGTTATTACATATGGCTTCAATATAGGAAAATAGCATAGGGAGTTCGCTTTTAAATTCAGGTTTTAATTTCTCGGCTAAAGTATGAAATAAGTACCATGTAGCATTGCCCCAATCTTTTTTTTTCATAATAATATATATAATATAAAGATATATATTATTATTTACTAATGAACTATAAGATTGAAGATAATATAGATTTTTATAGTGAATTAAATAAGGTAGATGACAGTGGCAACAGTGGCAACAGTGGCATATGTATGCTAACACATCAACCCTTATCTGAAAATTATATAACATTACCCTGTAAACATACATTTAATTATATTCCGTTATATCACGAAGTATCTACTAAATTTATACATAACCATTATGATTCAAACAAATTACATAACAATGAAATTAAATGTCCTTATTGTCGAACGAAATATGATACATTGTTGCCCTATGTAGATTATGATGGTATTGAGAAAAAACATGGTGTGAATTGGCCGGAAAAAGACAGTATGAAACATATGGAGTGTAGTTGGTTATATAAAAGCGGCAAAAATAAAGGTGAACCATGTCGTAAAAATGCTTACCAAAAAGGTACAAAAGTATATTGTTATCTACATTGGATGATGCTTAATAATAAGTCGGTGACCAGCAGCACCAGCACCAGCACCAGCGCCCTACCAGTTTGGACCAATGAAATGGACACCTTATTTAAAGCGAACCATATTATAGGTCTTAAAAAGATTTTGAAGAATCACAATTTACCGGTGAGTGGGACGAAAAAAACACTCGTGATGCGAATAGTAAATTCAAATATTACTCTATAAGAGTAATAATCGTAATTATAATAACATTATTATATCCTAAAAAATATAATAATGTCTACCAAAGAGAAAATAACACAAACCATTAAACAATGGATACAATTGGAAAAGGAAATACAGGTATTACAAAAAGAACTGAAAGAAAGAAAAGTTAAAAAAAACACATTATCGTCTACTTTAGTAGAAATAATGAAAACGAAAGAGATTGATTGTTTTGATAGTAGCGAGGGTAAAATTATTTATACGAAAAGTAATGTTAAGAATACTATAAATAAAAAATATTTAATAGAAAGCCTGGAAAAATATTTTGAAAATAATCCAACTATTCCAACGGATGATATTGTAAAATTTATATTAGATAATCGAACAATAAATACCAAAGAAAGTATACGACACAAACCGTTAAAAAATATATAGCTTTTAAATATAAATGCAAACGGACAAAACAACAAAGGATTTGGTATTTAAAAAATTTATAAATAACCGTCAAGAGAATCAAACACAAGAAGAAAAACATATTCATGATTTTACAAAAGATGATGTAGATAGTATACTAGATTTTACAACACAAAAAGCGATTACTAGTCCAGTAAAGGCGGCAACAAAAGACTATATGTATTATGCTGATGAATTACAATTACAAAATACAACTGCAAAATTAACAAAGCAGTATATGCATAGTCATATATGTATATATCATATCATTACAAGCCATATTAAACCATTTGTCATGTTTTTACTCTTTAAAGATACAGATAAAGATAACAACAATAACCATCGATTAACTCTACCATTAGCCGATAACATAGAAGACGCGATTAAAAAGGCCAACACACTTTTTACATCATCAGTTTCAAACATAGACTATAAAGGTTTTATTGAAGAGGGGGGTGATGTATATTTTATTATGGAGGCACATACTTTATCTGTAGTAACGCCGGAAGTGTGTCAGTGGGCTTTATCTACTGAACTAGTGAATACTAAAAAAGTATTAAATGTTGATATAGATGATTCAGTGACACATTTCTTTCTGGAAAATATCAAATTACTTTTTGTATATAATAAAGAAGGCCATCAGTATGAATGTCCTACTGTGGCGTATTGTCATAAAAATGTAGAATCTGTAAAAGAAATAGGACTTTGTAGAGCAGGACCATCTGCGCCTTATGGTCCATATTATTATTTCGATCTCGAGGTTGAAAAAGAAAAGGAAAAAGGCGGTGTTGTACGGTTCGCAGTATTTACTGGTAAACAACTCGTAAATCCGACAGGCAAAGCAGATGAAATTGCCTTTAGTAATCCGACCGCAAGTGCAAGCGAAGCAGATGGAATTGCCTACGACTCACTCATTATTAATTCGACACTAGTTGTCAACACATTTGAACAACAAGTGCTATTATCCTATAGTGAATAATTACTTTTTCAAGCAAATTGTGATAGCTGCTCATCATTATTCTCTACTACTTCTTCTTCTTCTTCAACAGATCTTTTTTGCTCTTCCTCAACAGGTTCATCCCCACCTTTTTTCATCCGTTTTCCTAAAGCCTTTTTCACGGTTTTTTTACATTTAGGGCATAATTTTATATGCGAAAGTATAGAAGCGACATCATTGGACGAAGTACTACTTTTGTTATCTTTTTTATTTTTTTTACCAACCTTTTGTGTTTTTTTTGTTTTTTTCTTACCAAAAAATTTACTCTTGCCTTGTTCATATAAAGCATGAGTTCCAGCTTTAATAGAAATCCAATCCTTTTTGGCTTCGGTCGCGACATCACTGATAGACGGATGTTCGCCTTTGGCTTTACGCGCATTTAGTTTTTGTTTCACTAGTTCTAACCAGGTAATTTGTTTTTTGGCCATATTTATTATACAATTACTTTTTATAAAAAAGTATGACAAAAACCTACTTTTTATAAAAAAGTATGACAAAAACCTACTTTCTTCTAAACGCTAGTGTGTAAATGTAATTCAGTATGAACAATTTCGCGAACTGATTTGGTTTTATAATCTTCATACATTTCTAAAGCTTTATAATACCCAATAAACAACGACGCGATAACAGTCACTAGGTTATTGATTAGCATAAGAAAACTATCAATCTCAATCGAATACGCAACCCATATAACATTGGCTACTACGCGCAAAACAATAAACACCGCACTAAAATCTCGTGTAGATTTGGTTCTATAGGTTTTAACCATTTGTGGAATATTATAAACTAAATTAATAACGTTAGCAATGATGATGAGTACATTCATAGTGACTGATACATTTTGATCAAGTATAGTAAAATACATATCAACAAGCAGTAAACAGTAAGTTAATTAAAGTGTAGTAAAATCGTTTTATTATTTATTCTTTATACATATAAATAAATAAATGTCAGCACTCACCCGACTATTAATGTTATATTTAACCGTGGCGATATTATCGTTGGTGATAACAACACTATTTGCTTTTTTTGGTATAGGGTTTGATATATATGGGAATTATCTATTATGGTTTATAGCTTTAGCTATTTTATATTCGATATTGCCGAAAGAATCGGGGACGTTGTTTAATGGGTCCAACCCGGTATAGGGTCTAACTATAACATAGTGCTGCGTCTTTAAGTATAAATCAAATCAAAATATATTAACAGGTAAAATTGAAATAGAAATAACCGTATATAAGTAAATAACCAAAGCAACACTAACAAAAATGGAAAAGACCATTAATAAGAAAATAGAAACTCATCAGATTGATTTTAAAAATCAGATTAAAACATGGTTTGAAACACATAAGGCTTGTATAAAGACCATCGATGTAAATGGTAGCAACATTAACAATACAGATACAGATTTAAAAAGTGAATTTTTACAGTTTGTATTTGACAGCCCGAGTATAGCCTTTGATACAGAAGATTTTCAAAAAAAGCGAAAACGTATCAAAAATATTGTGGCGAGCGATAATTTGTGTATAGCAAAGCGGGCCAATGGACAGCAATGTACCCGTAGTAAAAAGCATGAAGCCGGGGATTTTTGTGGGACACATATTAAAGGCACGCCCCATGGTGAAATAAATACTAAATCAGATGAAAAAGGGAAAACAATGACAAAGATAGAAATTTGGGTACAAGAAATCAAGGGATTAAACTATTATATTGATAGCACCAACAATGTGTATAAACCGGAAGACATTATGTCCGGTAAGAAAAACCCGTCCATCATCGCAAAGTGGTCATTGTCAGAGACGGGTGTATATAAAATCCCGTCATTTGGTATTTAGCCCCCCAACCTTTTGGCCAAAACCAATTTAGATAAAACATATTACACCTTTTCGAAATGAAAATACACAAAGATAAGAAAAATAACGTTTACATTATTTTTAACATTTTTTTTAGTATTTTTAACATTTTTGTATTTTTAAATAAACTTTGACAAATTACCTGTCACAAAACCTGTTAATAAAATCTCTGGTGGGAAACAGTTCATTATGCGAGTACAAAGTACAACACGATCTTTACAAGATTCAAGAGGATAATCTTGCGTGTTTAATCCCCACTTCAATGCATTACAACAGATACTTTCTGTACGTAATTCAAAAGGAATTTCTTCGATCAAAAGACCATTTTGTAACAGTCGTTCCAACAGTGGTTGGTGCTCCATTTCAGTAAGTATAATTGCCTTTTATTTCTACTATAAAAGTATTTCAATTTTTTATGAATATGAGTTAAATAAAAAAGTAATAGATTTGGTTCAACATTTTTTAAAGGTTATTTATTATAATGACATCCCTATTTCAACCTCAAGACCAATTCAAACACATTATACAATTATTAACTTTAGAACATATTATACCTATCGAATTACAAGCATTAAATGGCTTAATGATACAACGAGAAAAGCTGTTAGACGATATCACGTATGATAAAATAAAGATGAATATACCTAAACTTAAACAATTTTTTTCATCCTCGTACATGACAGCTTTACAATCGCACGCTGATACGCATCAGAAATGGCCTTTATTGAATTTAATACGACAGTTGTTGCGGTACTACGACTATAAATTAGAACCTAAACGAATATGTGATGGTTACACGAGCGATGGCAAGAAAAAATATAAACGGATGTTTATTGTTGAGAAAAAATGAAGAATAACTAAAGCAATACAAATATTACTTAAATATAATTAGTTATATTTACGTAAATGATTAAATATATTATTGCTATCGGAACAGCAGGAATATTGATTTATTATATAAAGCAAAGTCAGCAGAGTAAAATACTAAATAAAGTTATTTTACAAGATGCTCAAACACAAACAGCAACAGTAGCAACAGTAGCAACAGTAGCAACAGTAGCAACAGTAGCAACAGTAGCAACAGTAGCAACAGTAGCAACAGTAACTCCACCCAATGAAACCAATCTACCAGACTTTATCACTGTTGATAAACCAGATTCAATTGAACCATCCACAACACCACCCCGTAGAACAACATCTTTTGCTAGTTTTTTCAAAGTTTTTTAGTTTTGTAGTTTTTTAGTTTTTTAGTTTTTCTATTATTTCCACCCATATCTTTTTTATTAGTTTTATTCCGTACAGATAAAAACGACTTGTAAAAATCCTTAACAAAGTGTTTAAATAATTTATAGTCGATCGCATAAGTTCCCCATTTGGTTGCCTTTAAAATCGTATTAAATTCTTCTGATGATATAGCTCGTACAATATCATCGCCTTGTTTTCTAGATGTGATGGGAATGGCAAATAAATTTTGCGTCATTGCATACTCGCCATTGAAATCATTATAAGGATAGGGATAGCGGCCGCTATTTATTATTACTTTGGCTACATGAAAATGACCTTTATTTTTAGTATTTGAATAACGTAGATTTATTTTATTACCATTGGTGATTGAACTTATTACGGGGTATTTAAAAACCACATCTTTAATTTCTTTGGTCTTGGAAGTAGAGTACGCTGTATCGTGAAGAATAGTTAAACTGTTTTTATTTGTATTATTATTATTTGTATTTTTTGTATTTTTTGTATTTTTTCCACTTACTAACAAGTGTTGTATCTCTTTAAATTTATAATTCGGTAGAAAACTTATTTTAGTCAAATCTATACTATGTTTTTCACCTACTTCGTCAATGACAATGGTATCTTTATTAGCTGGTGTGTTTTTCAAAACATATACATCTATTTTTGTATTTACATTAAACAGCTTTTTGGTGGCGTCTGCGCCATAAATATGTAAATACATCAACTGTTTATGGGTTAGCTTTGCCCATAAATTAGTTTTATTATCGGGACTTCGCCAGCCAGGCGGATGAATAAATGCCATATAGCCATCCGCATTTAAAAGGTCTAATGATTTATCAACAAATTTTGTCCATAAAGCTACCGTTTTTTTATTATTTTTATTTGTTTCTTCATTAAAGGGTAAATTGCCAATGATAATATCATACTTATGATCAAAACGATGTGTTAAAAAATCCGCCCCTACTATTTGTGCGTCTGTACCAAAAACAGTACGAGCGATTTTAACATTTTTAGGATTTAGTTCAGTCATGAACAACATTTGTTTTAAAATATGTTGGCTACGTTTAGTTTTATTGGGTATCTTTTTAGCTAGTCCGGTCATGAGACGATAAAAAACCAACATGAAAAAATTACCGATGCCACTGGCTGGATCTAACCATTTTAAATCTGGATTTGACCAAACATCGGTTGGTAATTGATCCAATAGTTCATCTATTAATGTAGGCGGAGTAAATACCTCGCCGAATTTATCTTTTTCATTTTCACGCACCGGTAAATAATCATTTATTTTTTCAAGTATTTCATTATAATTCATAGATGTTATAAGCATGGATGGCTTACTGTTAAAATTATAAGATATAATATACTTTGGCGGGCTTTTGAAAAGGCTTTTGAAAAGGCTTTTGAGAAAAGCCGGGCAAAACCCACGTAAAAAGGCTTTTGAGAAAAGCCGGGCAAAACCCACGTAAAAAGGCTGTCAAATCCTAAAGGGGGATTTGGCTCAACCTTTTCCAAAGGTTGGTTAGAGATACAACCTCAATATCTCATACAATTGGTCATAACACACTGGATCTCGATGTTCTACATGCGAGCAGTTGGTTTCGTGTATATGAAAACCATCATTCTCATCTAAATATTTCAATCCCAACAAATCCGACTGGTAGAGTTCTGTATCTTGAATCGGAATAACATTATATTCTTCATCATAAAAACTAAATTTAGCGCTCTCTGGCGGTATAACAGTTGTATCAAGAGAAGACCATATAGCTACAAAATTTACCAATGACATTAGATTGGTTTTTTGCTTGTCAGACCCAGTTGTTAAACGCTCATTATTTAAGAGTGGCAAATAATTACACTTTGCTAAATAGGTAGGTAATTCGGTTGGGTCACGCCAATAACCTGCTACTGACAAATGCGATTGAAAAAAGTCGCTGTACATATTTAGTGTTAACCCATTCTTAACCCCGCCATGGGGTGACACCAGTGTAATTAAATTATGAACAGGATAATTATTACACTGTTCTACATAGCCTCTGGCCAACAAACCGCCTTGAGACATGCCGATAAAATCAAACCCATTTTTAAGAGCATCAATAGTGTATAGTGTATCACATAGCATATCTAACTGTGTTGGCAAAGGCGTATATAAACTAGTACTTTCACCATTTCCGATTTCTATATTAAACACTGTTCGGTTAAAGGTATCACTAATCCACTCACTAAATTCTTGCATTTTCATAGAAGAACTAGCAACGCCATGTAAAACAACTACAGGTATGGCATTCATATTATACTGTCCATCATAATCACTGTTATCATTATAACTGTCATTATAAATTACATTATTGACAATAGGATATGACTTCACACATGTTGAATTGAAAGGAATCAATAACAAAATACATAGTTTTATTATAATCATTTGTCGTATGAATAATTATAATAGAGTTCATTATTTAAGTTAATTTATCAAAGTGTTAGCATACAATCGTACCATTAAATATTAAATATTAAATATTATATATTAGTTTTGCTAAAAATATTAATGGCGTCTTCAGTATGTGCCATATTTTCTAATTGTTGTTCCCTTTTTAATTGGTTCAATTGCTTTAAATGTACTCTCATAAATAAAGGAATATTGCTATCATCTATTTCGTCATCTTCATTCTTATCATTAGTTTCATTAGTTTCATTATGTTCATCAATAACGTCGTCATTCATGTGTTCGTTTGTATTATCATTATTATTGGCATTTTTAACAGTATACACAATGTTGGTTTCTTCATCTAATGGGGTAACAACCTTATAATTACAAAATTTACAATCTAACCAAGTAGGGCATTTGCAAAATTTATAGGTTTGACAGTGTAATTGTGATTGACATGGTTGTAAATCTTTTATAGAGTGTATTTCAATTGGTGGATTTTTAGTTTTATTATTAAATGCGCCATAAGGATAAGGAATACCGCTTTTTTCTTTACACGCATCTATAATAGGTATTATTGTTTTGCCATTACACGGGTTTATATTATATGTTTTATATAAATTATTATAACATATTTCACTTTTTAAACCATCATTTAATTGTGTCGGTACATCAGCACACAAGTTACATTCGGGATTCAAATAACTAGCAGTTTTCGATAAAATGATTAATGTCTGGTAATCTTTATACTTTGCAATGCCCTTGCTATTTTTACAATTGTTAATATCTATATCTTGTATATTATGATGTAAATGATTGTTGTCATGGTCATGGTCATGGTCATGGTCATGTGTTGGTATTGAAACATTATTCATTAAAAAATTGGGATTGATCATATTATTATATTCTACTGTATGAGTTCTGGCATATTTATATATAGTCTCACCATTTTTCTTATTATAATACTGATTAAAATCTCTCGGTTGGTCATTGGCAAATGTGCGAAATCTTCCCATACACTATACTAATATAATATCATACTTTTATGATATCATAAAGGATAACTAATGCCCTACTTTTTCCAAAAGTATTTTTGCCCTACTTTTTCCAAAAGTATTTTTGCCTACTTTTTCCAAAAGTATTTTTGCCCTACTTTTTCCAAAAGTAGTTATATAATATTATTACGTTCATATAATAATTCGAGTTCTAGAGAAAAACTAAAATCCATAAAATTAAGATCTACAATATTACCATATTTATCCAATAGTTTAATTTCTAGTTTAGTTATATTAACTGGACCATTATATTGTCGTATCTTTACTAGTGGATTGGAATCATTTTCGTCAATAATCATTGAAAACTTACCATTTAACAAAGATATTTTTGCTAATGTATATTGGTCAATACTAGATTTATCGAAACAAATAATATTAGTTTCATTATAATTGTACTGATAGTCATTTATACATAGATATATATAACGGTCACCTCCCGCATCAAATAATCCTTCGGATACAATCATACCTTCTATTTTTAAATACCTGGCAAGACGAAACCCTAATATCCAGCCAAACGTTTCCATCATATTGGTCGTGTTATCTGTTGTAAAATGTAATGAAA
>Ga0114978_10005486_pt1 | contig 10125 bp, 19 predicted proteins | sample S_140212_EF_Meta_FD_87027 | JGI IMG/M metagenome (GOLD analysis project Ga0114978, IMG submission 87027) | Freshwater microbial communities from Lake Simoncouche, Canada to study carbon cycling - S_140212_EF_MetaG | ecosystem: Environmental > Aquatic > Freshwater > Lake | place: Lake...
GTTGATGAAACTACCAAAGCACTTTCAATAGCAAGGAGAGAAACATTGTCTTTACAAGATAAACGCATTGACTTTATAGTTAAAGCAATTTGCGAATCTTTTAATGTTGGAACTGATGAAGTTTTCATTTCAAAGGATAGAAACACTAATAGATTATACGCATTTAAGTTTATTGCTTACTACTTGTATGAAGCATTTGATTTTTCTTATCCCGAAATCGCTTTAATAACAAAGAAAGATGTAGCATGGGTATATAGAAAAGTTAAAGAGTTAGAAGAAGTAAAAAAAGACAAAAAGGATTCTTTACAAAAGAAATTTCAAAAATTTGATATATTAATTAACGAGTTTAAAATAACGAATAAAAATGGCTAATTTTCAAGAACCCGAAGAAATGGAATACAACCCATTGGGGGAATCCGTAAATGAAAAGTCTTACACAAGACCTAATGTAGTAATTGATGCAAATGAGTTAAACACACCAATACCCGAACCAACTTATCAAGCAGAAAATATTACACAACAAAAACCAAAAGAAGAAAAGAAACCTATTCAACAACTCAATCCCGAAATGGAAGATTTATCTGATAAGGATAAAAGGGATAGTTCAAGATATGTTGCAGAAACTTTAATAGGTGGATATGAGTTTATATGTTCTTTGGCTAATAAAGGTTTGTTATTTAATGAAGGCAAGTTAAAAAAACTTCAAGCAAATGGAGAAGTTGATTTAAGTATGCAACTACCTATTGGTGGTGGTCAATACATGACTATTTTAGAGTTTATTCAAGAGTATAACGAACAAAATAAAGATGCTCTTGCAGTAAGCAAAGAATTTAAAGATGAAGTAAAACCCGTTCTAACAAAAGTATTAGAAAAGCGTGGTATAGGAATGACAATTGAACAAAAACTAATGTTCATTGTAGGTAAAGATGTTGCAACGAAAGCGATTATAGCGTTTCAATTAGTTAATGTAATGAAAGAAATGCAGAATGGTTGGAAGGAAATGGCAAGTATGAATAGACAAGCACAAGCACCGCCACCACCGCCACCGCAACAACCACAACAACCTTATAATCCACCACCGCAAGATACTTATGTTCCTACTGAACAAGTTGTTGAAGATGAGTTTGATGAAGTGGAAGAAGTGAATGAGTTTGAAGAATCATTAAAAGTAAATAATATTGTAGAACAAATGGTTAACCCGCAACCAAAACAAATTAAAAGAGGAAGACCAAAAAAAAATAAATAATTATGGGTCGTGAATGTCGTATTATAGTTGCTTGTGGCAAAAAAGGTGTTGGTAAGTCAGTCGAAACAATTCGTATGATTTATGAATATGTTAATGGCAACTTTGAAAAAGGTGTACCACCAAGAAAAGCATTGATATTTGATGTTAATGATGAGTTTTCTGATTTTTGGTTTTTTGGAGAACAACACAAAGTAAAATCTTTAGCAATAAAAGATATTCAAAAGTTTAGTGTTTCTCCTTTTATTGAAGTTCGTAGAATAAGACCTTATCATGATAACGGAAAGAGAATGACTATATCTGATATGGCAGAAATTCTTTCAATCATTTTAGATACTTATAGAAATGGTTTGTTACTTGTAGAAGATGTAAATAAATATACGGGCGATTATATGCAAACCGATTTGATTGGTGCTTTAGCAACTGCAAGACATATTGGAGTTGATTGCGTTATGCACTTTCAAGGAGTGGGTCGTTCTGCTAATCCTAAAATCATTGGTAATTGTAACTTTATTCGTTTGCACAAAACAAATGATAGTGTAATGCGACATAAAACAAAGTTTGAAGAAAAAACTGAAATTTTATATATAGCAGAAACTATTGTAAACAATCGTTATAGAAATGGCGATAAAAGATTTTTTGTTTATGTGAACATTGATGATATGAAAATCATTGGTAAGTTTAAAAAAGAAGAAATAGATGTTGCTATTGATGATTATATTGAATTTAATAGAAGTAAGTTATTAAAGCCACTACTTAATAAAAGGAATGTGCAAAACGAAAAAGTACATACCAACGAGAGTGCAATCAAAAAAATTCATGATGACCTATATGATGACTATTTTAAAGTATAGACAATAGTCTTTAACATACAAAATTTGTCAAAGTAACCTTTAAACAATTGATTATCATTGTTTAGAGGTTATTTTTTTATATGTAAGTATGTAATGCCTTGTTATATTTGTATTATAATCTATCTGAATAGATTTTTAAAAACTTAACTCTATGTTTAGTACACAAAACTTAAAGCAAATATTACAAGACCTTGCGGTTGTCGTGGTAGGTGTTTTAATTGCACAAAAAATCAAAGAACAAATGAACAAAGTGAGGGTAAATCCACCCACACAAGTAACCGAACCAAAACCTTAATTTTCTAACCCTTAAATTTTAACAAAATGTCTTTAATCAGAAAATATATGCAAGAAGCAAACTTCTCTGCACATGAAAAATGGAACAACGCTGATGGATTCGTAGATTCAGATTTACAATTCACTGCAAATGATAACTATATGGGTGCTGATGCACAAGGAATGGGATATTCTCCCGCACCACAAGCACAACCTTACATTATCCAAGTATCAAACGCTTCTGCAACTGCGGTAGCAAACTTCGATGTATTAGGTGCTTATCAATATATCAACAATACGGGTTTCAATAATGGTAACTTAACTATTTCTAACTGCGTGATTAGTTCTGCAATTTCAAATGTTACTTACCAAGAGTTTTTATACCAATCAATGAACTCTCCGTTCAGCGTAGGTTTAACTTACCTTGAATCAGTTACATCAACTGCGGGTCAAGTAACCCAAACCTTAACGCTTAACACTCGTGATGCGAATGGTAACCAAGCGTTGAAAACTTTAGTTCCAACTATTGACCCATACCAACAACAAAACTACATTATCGCAATGAAGCAAAACTATCGTATTGATGGTTTTACTAAATTAACCATTGCGAGTGTATTAGGTGCGGGTGCAAGTGGAAATGTTTTACGCATTCACTTCTATCCTGCTGACAATATCAATATTGCTCGTGGTTTAGCGGGTAACGCAGTAAGTCGCCAATTTGCTTCTCCTAACATCGTTCGTTCAAGCGTAGCGGTTGTAGGTGGAGAAACAATCCAAGCAAGACTTGGCTAATCAAACCTAATAATAACTAAAAAGGAAGGGTGGTGTCGTTTTTTCGCCCACCCTTTTTTTCTAAAAAGATATTCTATGAGTGTTTATAATTACATTGCTGAAAGCAACCCATACTTTGCAAAAGGTATTTGTCATAAATACGGGTACGAAACAACCAATGTTCGTAGCAAAGCAGATTTAGGTCAATGCCTTAAAAGATTAGTCGCAAATGAGGGAGAACCCGCTTTTCGTGATATTATGGAAAACCACCCCGACAAAGATGTTATAATAGAAATGTTTTCAAATGCAAAGAAAGCAGATAACTTCTCTAATATGGATGGTAACGGGAATAGAGGTTGCGGATGTTCTTCTTGCAACAATAAACCTAAAGACCATTATATGTACGCTGATGGTTCAAGTGCAAATAATACAAATTCTTTAACAAGTGTAGCACTTATTGGTGCTTCATTATTATTAGCAGTAGCAATAATCACTAAAAATAAGTAAGATGAATCAAGTATCTACTCAACAACTAATTGATATTACAAGAAACTCTCTTGTAGTATTAATTCAAGAAAAAAAATCGGATGTAATTGCTATTGTAAGAAAAAATGGCATTAATATTCCACAAGATATTAACAATGATGAACTATTTGCAGTAGTAATAAAATCTATGAAAGATAGTGTTTCATTTAGAAAAGACATCGCAAAAGCGTTAAAATCAACTGCAAGTGAATACTCAAACTATGTTGATGAAAACTTATATGCTGATGCAACAACTAAAACTCCTAAAAAACCTTATGAAGATACTTTCTTCGGTAATATTTTCACAAAAGAAAGAATTGGTAATATAGTAGATACGGGTGTTGCTCTTTATAGTAGTTCTTTGGCTAACAAGCAACAAAGACAAGGAGAGCAAAACGCTATTTCTTATGAATTAGCAAAAGCACAAAGTGTTTCTACGCAAGATGGAACTAAAGATACGAATCCACCAAAATCATACACTTTACCAATAGTAATTGGTGTATTGGTTTTAGGTTCTATCGGTGCTTATATGTACTTTAAAAACAAAAAATAATGGCAACTCCAACTGACTATTTAGAAAAAGCAAAATCAATTAGAAGCACTAACATTTTTGATAAAACGAAAGGTACTTTAACTTCTTCAGCAATTGGTGCGGGAGTTGGTATATTAGTTGGATATTCAAGAGGTTATAACATTCTTTTTAGTGCTTTTATAGGTGGTGCTTTAGGTGGTTTAACTTCATACTTTTTAACTAAAAACGATAAATAAAATGAACTCTAAAAACGATAAATACCTTTTCTTACTATTAGGTGGATTTGCTCTATATTTTATTGTAAGAACAATACAAAATGCTAAATATAGAAAAGATGCTCAATACACCAACTTTGGTGGATTTTTAAGTGGAGATATTGTTGAAGAAGACCCACATAATTTAATTCCTTAATAAATTTTTACTAACTTTAAATAACCCTTAAATTCAAAAAAAATGAACACTAAAAAAATCTTAACTTGGACTGCAATCGGTATTGGTGCTTATTTGGCATACCGCTATTTCACTAAATCAAAAACTGCAAGTTTCGTAGGTAACGAAGATGCTTTTCAAGTACCATTCGTAGGTAACGAAGATGCTTACCAAGCACCTTTTACGGGAAACGAAAATGCTTTTAGAAACCGCCCATCGGGTTTTGCAGACTTTTCGGGAACAATTGCGGTAAATAACGGAGGCAAAAACCCTACTGATGTTAAAAACGCAGTAAGAGCAAACTTAACTCGTAGAAGAAATTTCTAATAAAATGAACAAATCGGCTAATCAAATTTGGAAGGAAAGTGGTACAACACTATCTTTTAAAGATTGGCTTTCAAGGGAAAAGGAAAAGTTCTCTAATGCGGATGGACAAGTTGATAACTTTATCCAAAATAAACCGCTAAATGATAGCATTCAAAAGACTTTGGAAGCGATGAAAAAGGATAGTGGTTTGAAAGAAGACATTTCTAACAAAACTATTTTTGGTATTAACCAAAATGTGATTATTGTTGGGGGTGTCATTATTCTTGGTGCTATTGTTTATAAATTTTATCAAAGCAGAAAATCGTAAAAAATGAAAAACTTACTAACAATAGCGGGTGTTGGGTGGATTATATATGCACTATATAAAAATCAACAACAAGATAAGCAAATAGCAGAACTAAAAACTGCATTGCAAAATGCAAATACTGCATTAAGCCAACCACAATCAAAAAGTGTTGAATCTTCTTTTCAAGTATCAAAGCAAGTTATAAATCCTAAAGCGGATTTTTTCCCTAATGATATTATGATTAAAAGATTTGATTCAAGCAAAAACGCAACAACTTCTCCCGCACCAACACAAGTAATTCTATAATGATATTTAGCGTTCCAACTAATTACGAAGAATTTACTTTACTTGTTAAGGTAAAAACTGATAAACCCGAAAAGATTCGAGTTATCTTCAAGGATAGAACTTTGCCAAATACGATTTTCACTAATCGTTGGAAAACTATCAATGGAGAAACCGACTTTTTCATTCGTGTTCCCGTAAGCGGTAAAAATGCCTTGTTATTAGTATATAATGACCGAATTGGTAATGTTCCGAAAGATAGCGATAAGACTTTCGAAGTAGTAGAAGTTAAAAAAGTTCCTTTAGAGAAGAAATTGGATGTAGTGGATTTGGGAAACCCCGTAATCTCTGCATTTGTTGAGTTTTGTACTAAATTTTGTTTCAATGCGGGTCATTTGACAAGCGGAAACTATGTAAGCAAACCTTTTACTTATACTAATAAAGATGGTAAAGTAGAAAATAGCGAGTTTAAAATTGAGTATATCCCAACTATTATTTCTCAAAAAGGTCAAGAACTTAATACTCCCGCAAGGATTTCAAAAACAAGTGGTCGTATTCAAGTAAGTCAAAAGAAGATTATTCCAATGACTATACCTATGCGTATGGCAATTATGCTTCATGAGTTTTCTCACTATTACATAAATGATGATATTGAGAATGAATCAGAAGCGGATTTGAATGGTTTGATTATATATTTAGGTTTGGGTTATCCAAGAATTGAAGCGTATGAAGCGTTTACAAAAACATTCATAGGAACTCCAACCGAAACAAACAAAAAAAGATACGATAGAATTAATCATTTTATTGAAAACTTTGAAAAAAACAACATGATAGTTTATGAATAGTAATTTAAAAGGAATTATAGCAGTTGGTGTAATGGGTGCAATAGGTTTTATACTTTATAGAACTATTTTACTTCCAAAATCAAAAAAAGTACAAGTGATTATCAACAAAGGATATAGTAGCGGAACTGAAACGCAATTAATGTCTTTTGATGACAAATTTATTAATGCTTGGTATAATTCAGCAAAGCATGATTATCAAGTATTTATGATTGATGGTATTACTTACAATACCAAAGGTGGTAAAGCAAAAACAACTAAATAACTATGAAATTCTATAATGATTTACCAAATTGGGCAAAAGGTGTGGTTGCAATAGGAGGAGTTCTTATTGTAGGTGTTTTTGGCTATAAGATATATCAAGATGTAAAAAGAAAAAAAGATTTAAAACAAGCGGGTCAAAGTGCTGATGAAGCCGATGTTGTACTTAAAAATCTTGCTTCTAATGGCATTAAACCTAATATAACTTCAGCACAAGCATCAAACTTTTCAAGTTCTTTAGTTCAAGCAATGAATGGTTGTGGAACTGATGAAAATATGATTTATGGTGTTTTTTCAAAAATGAAAAATGAAGCCGATGTTTATTTATTAATTAAGCAATTCGGTGTAAGATATTATACTCCATGTCCCGCTACAAATCCTATTTCTTATGCTAAATTCTTAATAGATGATAAAGCGTTTGGTGGCGATTTAGCAACATGGTTGTCTTATGACTTAACTTCTTCAGAGATAGGAAAAATAAACTCTATATTGAGTGGTAAAAAAATTAAATATCAATTTTAAATTATAATAAAATGGATTGTCAAGAAAAAGGTATGTTTCAAACATCGGATGCTGAATATAATAACTTTTTAGGAATTGGAAAGCCACAAGGTTTTTTAGGTCTTAAAAAATTATTTAATACACAAGGGTATCAACAAGCAATGTTTCAGCAAATGCAAAGTAATCGTGTTGAACTAACTCCGATACAAAGTATTGGTTATAAACCACTTTCAGTAGATTATGGTACTCCTACAAGAAGCACTTCAACATTAACAAATACTGCAACAAGTTCAATAAACACTTCGGATTTATTAAAAAACTTGTTAGATACTGCAATTGTAATTGGTAAAAACAAAGCACAACAAGCAAGTACAAAACCAACTCCAACTGCTGATACAAATCCTACACAACCCGTAGTAGGTGCTACAACCGATGCAAAAGGTTATAGTAAAGACCCAAGAGAAAATCTACCAAAAGATAACACTATGTTATATGTTGGTTTAGCGGGTGCGGGAATTTTATTAATAAGCGGTTTTGCTTACATGGCTTCAAAAGGTAAATAATATGAATTACGAAAATCAATTTGCAAATTTCAATAGTGCGGTATTAGCGAATGTCAATCGTGGTACAATGACTACGCAAGACTTTTCAATGCCTAATATTCCACAACAATCCGTTGTCGTAAGAGGAAGTGCATTGTCGAATGTAAATAGAAGTAATGTTACTTCTCAATCTTCTATGGGAGAAGCACCGCAAGATATTTCTCAAAGTTCAGTTATATTAAATCAAATTGGTGCAATTGATGCTCAAATCAATCAAATAAATCAATTAATTACCGATACTCAAAATACACAAGTTACTCAAAAGGGTATTTATGATGATTTGAAAGCACAAATTGAAGCAAGTGATAGAGCAAGTTCTCTTGACCCAAGAAAAATGAATGCTTCTCAAAGAGCAATTGCGGTTCAAAATATGGGTAGAGCATGGAGTTCTTATCAAACTGCAAGTGCTTCAATAAGAACATATTCAGAGCAAATAAATGGTTTATTATCACAAAGAAAAGTTATTGAAGACCAATTAGTTGCATTAGGAAGACCCGTTCCAAGAAGACCAAAAGCGGTTATTGAAGGTCGTGGTACTGCTACTTTATTAGATACTGCAAATAAAATTGCTGATAATGTGAACGATGCAATAAAAAACACTTTTAGCGGTGGTTTTGGTGGCGGTGGCTTTGGTGGTGGAGGTGGTACTGATACGGGCGAAGATTCGGGTGCTTCACAATCATTTTTTCAAAAAAACAAATTAGCAATACTTGCATTAGGTGGTGTTGTAGGTTATTTACTTATAAAAAGATAATATTATGGCAATAGACATGATTGAAAGCAACGAATTGTCTGCATTAGCACATCAAAGAAGTGGTTTTAAAAACGACTTACAAAGAGTTCCAAAAAGAAAAAGAGCAATATCTTTAGATAGCGAATTTTCTAATTTTTCTATTACCACAAAAGGCGATAGACAAGAACAAGAAGTTTACTACAAATATGGTCAACCACAAATCGATTTTTCAGTAAGTGGTATGGAAGAAAAAGGCGATTGTCAAGGTGTTGAAAACATGATTACCAAAGTTCAGCAAAGACTTGATTTAATTGCAAGTGAAAGAGGTCAAAGTAGCAACAAAAAGCAAAGTAATGCTTATAATAATGTTTATAACAATACTCAAAGTTACAAAAACGACTTGGACAACTTATATAAAAGAATGGGTTGTAAGGTTAAAAAAGAACAAGCAGAATTAGATAAAACTAAAAAAGAGAACATTGATGCTATTATTAGTTCTACTACTGCAAGTCAAATAGGACTTAATCAAGCAGAAGCGATTTCAACTACTAAAAAGGCGGGTTCTTCAATGAACACAATTTATATTATTGGTGGAGTTGTTTTGTTAGGTGTAGTAGGTTTTGTTATATTTAGAAGAAAATAAAAAATGTATAAAGAGATAGTTAAAGAATGCGATTACGAGCAAATAGTTCGTAATACTTTTGAGGATGATTATGAACTTTTTGAGTTTTATCACTTCATAACGGGAGATAAAGACAAGGCATTAAATGATACAATTGAAAAAATTGTAAACTTTAAGGATGAAGTTCCAAATGCTTCTTATGAGTTCTTTGCAGTAAAAGATGAAGGTGGTACTATTGGTTACTTTTCGGTAGCGAATAATAAAATCTTACATAGTTTTGGATTGGAATTGAGATATAGAACAAAGCAGAATTTGACTGATTTTGTAAGACTTATAAAAGAGCAAAAGGTTGAATTGTGTATGTTGTATAGCAAAAACACAAGAGCAATAAATTTTTTAATAAAAAATGGGTTTGTATTTCAGAATGAAATTGAATACGAATCTGATAAAATAACAATACTTAAATATTAGTTTATGCCATTAGGAGGTGCAATAATAACTGCGGTTGTAAGTTTAGCGACTGCAATAATTGGAACTGACCAACAAAAGAAAATTTCACAACAACAAAATTTTCTTGCTAATAAAGCACAAGTTGAAGGTCGTGAGGGTGGTATTAAGCAAATTGAAGCACAAGCATTGGCTTCAAGAAAAACTGATATTTCTAATTTGATGGGTGGTGTGGCAAGTGTTTATCAACAAAGTCAAATTAACAAGTCAAAAGAAATTGAATTAGAAGCACAAAGACAAAAATTTTACTATTTAACGATTGGTTCGGTTGCAGTTGCAATAGTATCAACGAGTTATATAATTTTTAGAAAAATAAATTCTTAATTATGGATATGCTTGACAAATACGCTAAAAGTTCTAACATGGGCAAAAAAGATATGTTAGATGTTTATGATAGCGGTTTTAAATACGGGGATGGCTCTGAATCGGGTGGAAATGCGGGTGCAATAGCACAAGTAGGTGGACAAATAGTTGGTCAACTTGGCGGGGCATTAATACAAAAAGGTACTGATAAGTACAAAATACAAGCAGAAAA
>Ga0114978_10005490_pt1 | contig 10121 bp, 17 predicted proteins | sample S_140212_EF_Meta_FD_87027 | JGI IMG/M metagenome (GOLD analysis project Ga0114978, IMG submission 87027) | Freshwater microbial communities from Lake Simoncouche, Canada to study carbon cycling - S_140212_EF_MetaG | ecosystem: Environmental > Aquatic > Freshwater > Lake | place: Lake...
CAGTGAAGTCGTCTGGGGTTAGGCATCAAAGTGAAGTAACTTCTCAAGGGTAAACCTTTAGTTTACTTTTTCCTTAAAGGGGTACAATAGGTGTGAGGTTAATCCCTCAACTCTCACCTCTTGCTTTTTGCCCTGAGAATCATGACTAACACCGCTCTTGTTCGCAACCCCCTGTACTCTGAGTTCAATCAACTGTTTGATCAGTTGGCTCAACTCAACCAGGCTCCAGTATCGCGTAACACAGCACTGAACTATCGTATTTTAAGCGAAGATCAAGCTGCCGTTGCAGAAATTGAAGTGCCTGGAGTAGAACCTTCGGACGTAAAAGTTCGAATCGAGGGTCGTTCACTTTCTGTAGAAACTACTCGCGGAAACGCATATATCACAATCGGACAACGTCTCTCACCAGACGATGCCACAGCTTCTCTGAAGCACGGTCTATTGACAATTCGTATTCCCAAACGGGATGCTAAGATTGTTGAAGTAGTAGTTTCTGAAGGTTAATAAGTCACAAGTTAGGAGGGGGTAAAACCCTTCGGGGCCACCCCTCCGACTTCGTTGCCTAGATACCATGAACTTAACAAGTGTATTAGGATCAGGAGATCCAGGTGCATTCTTAAAGCAAGAGCTGGAAGAAGCCATCTCCCCTGTAACCAATCGTGTAGATGCACTTGAGAAAAAGTTAGATCTGTTAATTTTAACTGTGAAAAGAATAGAGGATTTACTCAAATCTTTTGCACCTATAATAGGTTTAATAAAGAAAATACCCTTCATAAAATGAAGCACCACTACGTCTATCACTCCTACGAAGAATGGGGCAGAGAGTATATAGGCATCCGAAGATGTGATTGTTTGCCAGAAGAAGATATAAAATACTTTGGCAGTTTTAGGGACAAAACTTTTAAACCCACAGAAAAAGTAATTCTTTTTGTCTGTGAGACACGCGAAGAAGTAGCAGAGATTGAAATAAAACTCCACGACTTTTTTGACGTATCCGTTAATCCCCAGTTTGCCAACAAAGCCAAAGCAACAAGCACAAAGTTTGATACGACGGGGATACCTAACACCGAAGAATGGAAAAAAGCACATTCTGAAAGAATGTCCGGCGAAAATCACCCACAATTTGGTGTTTCCTGGACCGAAGAGCGGAAAAAAGCAATGTCCGGCGAAAACAGCCCGATGTTTGGTGTTCCTAAAACCAAAAAGCAGAAAAAGAAACAAAGTGTGGCAATGTCCGGCAAATACACTGGCGAGAAACACCCGAACTACGGTAAAACCGGCGGATTAAGCCCTAAGAGTAAAGCAATCATTGCCATCAAACCGGGTGGTACTCAATTACATTTTGACAGTCTTATTGACACGATAAAAGAGTTAAGAATTAACGGTGGCGTTTTGTGGAGCATCTTAAAATTCGGCAAATCACCAAGACGGGGTAAGTTCGAGGGCTGGCAGTTTATTTACGAGAACCGCTAGGTTTAGTCGGGTAAAATCACCTAAAGTGCAATAACTCAAATGACGTGCGGTGCTTTGATTGCAGCCTTCATGGCGAATAAAGAATTACTTTTAGTGCTCTGGCTTGTATTTGAGCAATGGCTGGCCAGTACGAAAAAAATCAAAGCTAACTCAAGTTTACAACTGTTGGTGAACTTAGTCAATGCCGGCTTAAAACAAAATAAAAACTCAAATCAATCTCAAACAGGACGTTGAAATGACAATATCTTTACGCGATGTTTGTAAATATTACAAAGGAACCAAAGAACAAAATACAGCTCTTGACTTCCTACAAAATCACACCTCTGAAGAAACACTTGCAGACTTTGAAGCACTGTGGCGGAAGCGCCCTGATATTGTAGTTCCCACTACCTCCACTGGTAAAAGACCTCAAGATTTTGGGTTCAAAACTGGTGACACTCACATTGTTGTGAATGGTTTGGCAAATTCTGCGAAAGCATATTCTACCTCTGGCAAGTTACTCTGGGAAGTAAAATGTCTACCACATGGTCAAAATAATAACTGGAAAGCAACGAATGGTGACACTCCTCAAGGTCTGTATAAAATCGGTGCAGTGTATAAAGATTACGAGAACAACCCCAACCCACCCTACAGCCCAACTTTAGCATCCTATGGTTGGTACTCCTTCGACTTAGTTGAACTCGAGAATCAAGAAGCAGGAAATGGTCGAGCAGGGATTATGATTCACGGTGGTGGTTCAGCTCTCGGTTGGCCAGGAGCATGGGCGCCTTTCCAAGACTTATTAGCTACGCTTGGTTGTGTTCGTTTCCACAACCAGGACCTTCGAGATAAAATACTACCTGTGACCAAAACTGGTACAGTTTATGTAACAGTACGTCAAGAAGCTGAGAAACCCTCTGGGGCTACTACAGAGTATGTTACTAAGGATGACTTAGCCTACATTTGGAACTGTGACAAAGGGTTGATAAAGGATTGGGAAATCTCAGAACTTAACCAGTGTCTTAAAAAGTTTAACATTACAACTCCCACCAGGATTGAACATTTTCTGGCTCAAACGGCCCACGAAAGTGGCGGTGGCAGATATGTGAAAGAGATATCCTCAGGAGAGGACTATAATGGTAGGGAAGACCTGGGAAACACGCAACCTGGTGACGGACCCAAATACAAGGGGGCTGGGTATCTACAAACTACGGGAAGAGCTAATTATCAACGATTGGCAGACTACATAAAAGATCCACGAGTTATGGAGGGTGTAGATTATGTATCGACCCATTATCCTTTTACTGCTGCAGGTTTTTGGTGGCAAGATAATAATATGAACGCCCTTTGCGATCAGAATCCTACAGTCGCCCAAGTAACAAAAAGAGTTAATGGTGGTTACAATGGTTTACAGGACAGAGAAGACTACTATAATAGGGCAAAGAAAGTTATTTGAATGAAACACTTTTATACCTACTATTCGTATGAACAATGGGGTAGAGGGTATATTGGAAAAAGAGAATGCGAATGTTTGCCAGAAAAAGATTTAAAATACATGGGAAGTTTTAAGGATAAAACATTCAAACCTACAGAAAAAATAATATTGGGAGAGTTTGCTTCTCGTGAAGAAGCGTTCGAAGCAGAAATAAAACTACACAGTTTCTTTGAAGTTGATAGAAATCCACATTTCGCTAATAAAGCAAAACAAACTTCTACTAGTTTTTTCTGTGACTATAGTGTCTATCCCTCCCCCTCCTTAAACCCTGAAGTCGCTAAAAAGATTTCAGTTAAAATGAAAGGTAACAAAAATGGAGTAGGGCATATAAAGTCTGAAGAGTGTAAAGAAGCAATTGGATCTTCAAGAGTGGGGAAACCCCGATCAAAAGAAACAAAACAAAAAATAAGTCAAAGTCTAATGGGTAATGTTCCCCACAATTTAGGAAAACCGTGCCCAGAGTCTCAAAAAGAAGCAATTAGTGAGAAATTAACAGGAAGAACAATATCCTTAGAAGTTAGAGAAAAAATGAAAGAAGGTCAGAGAAAAAGACGAGAAAAAGAGAGAGCAAAGAAAGTTATTTGAGTTCAGGGTAAAATACACTTACGAAAGGATTAAACACATGAAAGGATATTTTGACGAAAAATCTCTAGAAACCTACAATGTGCTAGTTGCGAATAAAACCGGAGTTGATTTCTCTGAGTCTGACACTTACGACTTTACTCGTTGTGTAATGCCAGGCGGTAAGACATACGGAACAAAAGGTCAGTGTAAAGTTGGAAAACAAATCGCCGAAGCCCCTGTTGCAAAAGCAGGAAAGAAAGGGGAGAAAGTGGACACGGATAGTATGATTTCCAAGCTAAAAAGAAAGTTTTTGGAAAAAATCGGTCGTGAAATGTCACCTCGCGAAATAGCTCAAGCAGGAAATATAATGGGTTGGCCTATACCGAAAGGTCAAACAGCAGAGGATGTTCTCAAGAAACTGTTACCAAAAGGAAGTAACGTAGGTGTTCCAGTTAAAACCGCCTAAAAATTGAGTACAAACACTTACTGAAAACGGTTTACAAATCTAAACACAAGGGTATACTTATAGTGTAGGTGTTCAAATGAACACCGAGTCATAACACTCACCCTGTTCTTTTATGTCTAATGTCCGCTTCAGTTCTTTCACGTCCTCAAACTAACGTTTGGAATAATTTTTGTGAGTGGGTAACTTCCACTAACAACCGCCTTTATGTAGGTTGGTTCGGCGTTCTGATGATCCCAACCCTCCTCGCCGCTACAGTTTGCTTCATTATCGCCTTTATTGGTGCACCTCCCGTTGACATCGACGGTATTCGCGAACCAGTCGCTGGTTCTTTGCTTTATGGAAACAACATCATCTCCGGTGCGGTCGTCCCCTCAAGCAACGCGATCGGATTACATTTCTACCCAATTTGGGAAGCTGCTTCTGTTGACGAATGGCTCTACAATGGTGGACCGTTCCAACTCGTTGTCTTCCACTTCCTCATTGGCATCTATGCTTACATGGGACGAGAATGGGAACTTAGTTATAGACTAGGTATGCGCCCTTGGATCTGCATTGCATACAGTGCTCCAGTTGCTGCCGCCTCTGCTGTTTTCCTCGTATATCCTTTTGGTCAAGGTTCATTCTCTGACGCGATGCCACTTGGTATCTCAGGTACTTTCAACTATATGTTGGTGTTCCAAGCTGAGCACAACATCCTTATGCACCCCTTTCACATGTTAGGAGTTGCTGGTGTGTTCGGTGGTTCACTGTTCTCTGCAATGCACGGTTCCCTCGTAACCAGTTCACTGGTTCGTGAGACCACAGAATCCGAGAGTCAGAATTATGGTTACAAGTTTGGTCAAGAAGAAGAGACCTACAACATCGTGGCTGCCCACGGTTACTTCGGTCGCTTGATCTTCCAATACGCATCCTTCAACAACAGTCGCAGCCTGCACTTCTTCCTTGCAGCCTGGCCCGTGGTTGGAATCTGGTTTACTGCCTTGGGTGTAAGCACAATGGCATTTAATCTAAACGGTTTCAATTTTAATCAGTCGATCATCGACAATCAGGGTCATGTCCTGAATACTTGGGCCGATGTGCTCAACCGCGCTGGTTTGGGGATGGAGGTAATGCATGAGAGAAATGCACATAACTTCCCACTTGATCTTGCCGCTGCTGAGTCAACTCCTGTTGCTCTGACAGCTCCTTCAATCGGTTAGTTCGTTTACTTTACACCTCCATCGCTATAATTGTGGTGGAGGTCTTTTTATATGTCTGCAATAGTATTGCTTCCTAAGGGTTCTTACCGGGCCATAGCTCAGAAAAACTGGGGCCTTACTGACGACCAAATGAAAGGAATGCACGTCCACCATAGGATCCCTCGATCTAAAGGAGGGACGGATGCACCTGAAAATCTTTACGTTTGTTCCCCCTCTTTTCACGCTAATGTTTGGCACGATGGCCGTTACAGACAAATTATAGTCGCCAACACCGCAGCTGTTTCTGGAGGTCTGACTTCCAACGCACTACACAAACAAAGGGGCACATGGAATTATGACCCCGAGTTTCACAAAAGAGTAGCCGCCATTCGGCACACAGTGTTTAGAGAGTCAGAGATTCAAAGAGTCCTGGGCAAAAGGGGAGCAGAAAAATGCAGAGAGTTGGGGGTGAATGCTTGTTTCGACAAGTCTCTTCACGAAAAAATGAGAGACCCTGAATTAGACAAAGACCGACGTCAAAAAATAAGAGAGAAAAACTCTTGTGACTGGGAGGTTACTACTCCCGAAGGTGAAATCCTCTCTATAACCAACATGTCTGCTTTCTGCAAAGAAAACAACCTGTCTCCACCAAAAATGACAGCAGTCGCCCAGGGCGAACGAAAACATCACAAAAGGTTCAAGTGTAAAAAATTATGACTTCTTCTGTTTTATCCCCCACTAACACCCAACGGGGGTGGTTTGATTTACTAGAGGACTGGTTGCAACGTGACCGGTTCGTGTTCGTTGGCTTCTCAGGTTTACTTCTATTCCCCACTGCTTATTTGGCAATTGGTGGCTGGATGGTAGGTACCACTTTTGTCACTTCATGGTACACTCACGGATTAGCTTCCAGTTATCTCGAAGGAGCCAATTTTTTGACCTCTGCGGTAAGCACCCCGGCCGATGCCATGGGGCACAGTTTGCTGCTGCTCTGGGGACCCGAAGCCCAAGGTGACTTTGTTCGTTGGTGTCAAATCGGAGGGCTTTGGGCCTTTGTTGCTCTCCACGGTGCATTCGCCCTGATTGGTTTTCAACTCCGTCAATTTGAGATTGCTCGTCTTGTCGGCATTCGGCCTTACAATGCCATCGCATTCTCTGGTCCTATCGCCGTATTTGTCTCGGTCTTTCTCATCTATCCACTCGGTCAGTCAAGTTGGTTCTTTGCTCCGTCTTTCGGCGTAGCAGCAATCTTCCGCTTCTTGTTATTCCTGCAAGGCTTCCACAACTGGACACTCAACCCCTTTCACATGATGGGAGTGGCCGGTATTCTTGGTGGTGCTCTACTCTCAGCAATTCACGGTGTGACCGTGGAAAACACACTTTATGAGGATGGCGAAGGTGCAAACACTTTCAAAGGTTTTGACTCAACTCAGGAAGAAGAGACCTATTCAATGGTTACGGCCAACAGGTTCTGGTCTCAAATCTTCGGTATTGCTTTTAGTAATAAGCGTTGGCTGCACTTCTTTATGCTTTTTGTCCCAGTTATGGGTCTCTGGGTGTCTTCTATTGGTATTATCGGCCTTGCACTTAATTTGCGTGCGTACGATTTTGTATCGCAGGAGATTAGAGCGGCAGAGGACCCTGAGTGGGAATCGTTTTACACAAAAAATATCCTTCTTAACGAAGGATTAAGAGCATGGTTGGCAACTGCTGACCAACCCCATGAAAATTTTGTATTCCCCGAAGAAGTTATGCCTCGTGGTAATGCCCTCTGATGGAACACTTTGAAGTTACTGTCCTTGTTCTACTGTTGATTGCGGCCATCTTTTGGCCGCATGATGCAGATGATGATCAAGGACCTGGTGGCGGTTTGATGAATCCGGTGCAGTAATGAACGGGTAAAAACCTTTACCTAACCTTTACCTTGATGGAACAAATCCCCGGAGTGCTACTATCTGCGATGCAAATCATGGGTATCGCAATCAACCCTGTCGATATAAGCTGCCTTGAACATCCTCTAAACATGGGTGCTTACAATGTAGTTACAAACGAAATGGCACTCTGTGTGGATAATGCTCAAAGTCAAAAAGTCGCTCTGGATCGCGTGGTTCGCCATGAGATGATTCACGCGATTCATCAACGTTACCGTCTCGATTCCAGGGCTACCCTAACACCAGAACCTCGCTTCACTAAAGAAATAAAGAAAGAACTTTCCTCAGAGGAAGTTTTAAACGTTCTGTCAATCTATGACAGAAAACTTGCACTCCAAGAGTTGGAAGCTCGCCTTCTTGAGAAAACTCTAAGTAATGATGAAGTAGCAGCTCTTGGTGTTGCTTCGCAAATATTCTACAATGCCTCCAAACCCTAGCGGGTAAAAGTACACATGTGGGGCTTCCTGAGTGACCATTGAAGAAGCAAACTACTCACTCAAACTTGAGTGTGCTCTCCGCGAACTAAGTTTTGTTGAAATTGGTTGGCAAGCTGTTGCCTTGGCAGGAGTCTTTTACGTGATTCCCGTCTCCCACCTTGTTGTTTGTCACAAAAATGATGATCTTTTGGGGTTCCAGTTATCAAATGATCGCGACCTTGATCCTAATCACCTCGGTCTCCGCCTGGGTTGTCGGATTGTCCAAACCGCCAAAACAGCATTAAACCTCGCTCTTTCTTTGTCTTAACATTTTGACCGACTACTTTAGTGTCTGGCCTGCCATACAGGGCTTCTTTATTTCTTCTCTAATACCGATAGCAATATTGATAATGATCCTTTGAGTTTACAACAAGGCTCCTTCGGGTATAATCAATATACTGGAGGAGTTGACCATGGTTCTTGACCGTAATCCAAAATTTGCAGAAAATACTTACTTTGAAACCAGTGCTCGGAAAGTAACTGACTTACTCTGGGAAACTACAGGTGGAGACCCCTCTAAATTTCCAGTCTCTTACCTTGAAACTCTGCGCCACGATTACTCAGATGGCAAAGTTTCAATGCTTGAGTTGATGGACCGTATTGACCTCGGAGAAAACGCAACTTACGAAGATTATTGTGAGGTTGTGGATAAACTTATTTGTGTAGACAGCTCTGCCTGGCCTAACCCTTCAAGTATAACCGAGGTTCAAACTTCCAAACTTCTTTACGAAATTGAACCAGAATTTAACTTTTCTGAGTTTGACTTTGCAGACGAGGTTATCGAGGAAGAAGTTGCAGTTGGAGAAGTTGATACAATGAGTGACAAGATGGAGACTTTTCTGAAAAAAGTAATCTCATCTGTTTACCTTGATGGTGTTACAGAAGTCACAGATGTCGAAGGTAACCCTCCCAATTCTCAAAACAATTATTTACTTTCTGAAGACGGAAAAACATTCCAAGGTATCTTTTATGACTCTCCCCCAAATGAATCGGCAAAGAAGTTTCCTTTCCAAATAACAGAAGGGGCAGATAACAAATGGTCAATCAAGTACTAACATGAGTGACTCAGACGTAAACTACAACCCGAACATCTCTTGCGAAAGTAACGAAGATCTCAATGGTAAAGATGCGTCAACACGTAATGCCTCGATGATTTCAGCATCCAAACTTATACAGAAACGTAGGATTCGGGGTGCTCTTGTTCCAATGCCCAGACAGACATGAGACACTTGTTTGAAAGTTTTCAAACTCACACGGGTTTGCGTGGTGTTCACTTCTATAGCGATGAGAAGTGCAACTTCTTAGATTGGAAAGAAGTTTTTAGTTTTCTTAACTCATTGCCTGAAAAAGACTCAAAAACTTTCTCAGAGAAACTCATAGAAACACTTTCAAACTATGACCCTGACACAGAGTTTTTAGCAGTGCAACAAAATGAAAAGTCCATCTCAGTTGAGTTGTACTCTCAGCAATCCTTAAGTCGTCTAGGGTAAAACCCTACTGGGTGTGAGTTTACCACATGAAAACAGATAGTTTTAGTGAGGCTTCTTTGCGGTTTGCCTATGAGCAAGCAGCAGAGACAGTAAATAAAACCTTAGAAGAATTTGTTGAAGAAAGTAAATTCTTTAGTTTTTCGGTGACAAACTTAGGGGGTGGTCTTTCGATTGATGTCGAATGTGACACTTCCCTCCCTGTTTCAACCCCTGCGGAAAAACGAGAGCAGTTATTTCAAAAAAGGTTGAGAGACTCACAACTCAAAGCAAATAAAATCGCAGACAAAACAAGAAAAATTCAAGAGAGAAACACGAAGAAACTTGAGCGTCAAATGCGTAAAACCCAGAGGAACTAGAGATGAACGAAGAACTTTCAGTTTTTTCAAACAAAATCGTAAAGTCATTGAACGATGCCACGATTGTTTCCCGATTGGCACACTGGAACACAAGAGGTGCAAACTTTTACGAATGTCACTTAATGTTTGGCAGAATCTACGACGATTTGTCAGACTTAATGGATCCTTTAGTCGAGCAACTTCGTGCCTGTGGGTTTTCTCCAGACTTCGACCTTTTCAAAGGTCCAGGAATAGAAATGGAGTACTACGATTGTCACTCTCTTGTTGAGTTGACTCTTGACTACACAATGTCTTTACTCGGTACAACTGGAATGTTTTACCAGTTTGCCGAAGAAAATAGTCATGACCCTCGTCTTGTCGCTGTCGGTAATCAGATGCAGGCGATGTCTTCCGTCATTCTCAACGACCAGTTCCTCCTTCAAGCTTATTTAGGCCACTGAGTTTACAACCCTGATCTGGGGCTATACTAGATCAGTTACTCAGGTGATCAACTCGTGGTTATCGTTATCGACTCTTCCGGAAAATTTTGGGACGGATTTGGTTGGAACGTTCAAGGGAAAGAGTTTTTCTCAGTTCCTGCTGCCACTCGTTCTCTTCACGAACAAGGTGAGGATGCCGAAGACAAGTTGTTTCTAGTTTCAGACACTTTTCTGGAGAATCATGAATCCGCCGCGTAGTTTTCCAGAGGGTGTTCTCCAACTCTACCGAGTGGA
>Ga0114978_10005491_pt1 | contig 10121 bp, 7 predicted proteins | sample S_140212_EF_Meta_FD_87027 | JGI IMG/M metagenome (GOLD analysis project Ga0114978, IMG submission 87027) | Freshwater microbial communities from Lake Simoncouche, Canada to study carbon cycling - S_140212_EF_MetaG | ecosystem: Environmental > Aquatic > Freshwater > Lake | place: Lake...
AAGCCCATTTCACTTTTTGCAAAGCACCATCAAAAGAAATGGTTTGTTTCAATGTAGAAATAGTTGAAACATCTTGAAGTGTTTTATTTGTAGATGATAAAACAACTCCGTTAGGTGCAAGAATTCTAATGGTAACTTCTTCGTCAACTGGAGTAGTAACCATTGGGTTTTCTAATACATCAAAAGTGATTTTAAATCGATCAATTTTACCTGCTTTATACACTTCATCACCTTTGGCATTGTATGACATAGTAATCAACGTACCAAATTGTGGCATTGCCCCTTTTTCCAAACGTTGTTTCAATTCTATATTTTCAGATTCAAAAACACGCTTTGCATTGGTTTCGTTTTCTAAATCAGCAACAAGTTTTGTTTTTTGATTGGTTAATGAATCGATTTGTGATGTCAACAAAGTAATTCTCTTTTTAGCTTCAGCCAATTGACGACGCAACTCATCCATATTTCCTTTTTTACCAGTACCAAAATTACTGGTTCCTGAAGAACTTGATGAAGATGTATTGTCGGTAGTTGTGTTACTACTTGAAGATGAACTTGTATTTAACAACAACCTGCGTAATTTGTTGATTTCTCTATAAGCCATTAAAATCTTAGGATTTTTATCGCTTTCTAAATCACCAACTTTGGTAGTTAATGTTTGATTCTCAGTTTGTAGATTTTTAACAACGTTGTTTAGAGAATCTTCTAATCTCAATAATTCTTTTTGTAAAGAATCTTTTTGATTCATCATAGCGAGTTCGCTCTTGCTTTTCTCACCATTTTTTGTTCCTTGTAAGTATAGGAAAGTGTTTGTTCCTGCTGATAATAGTAACAAAATTACTAGTATAACAATGGCTGCGGTTCTTTTCATAGTTTAAGAATAGATTACAATATTACAAAATATTTTTTGTAGTTGTTAATTGCTTAATGTGTTTTTTGCGATAAAACGCTGAATTTGATACGCATTCATACCAATTTTGACTATTTTTTGATGTTCATCTAATACAAATGACTGAGGCATACTTTGTAATTTTAACTTTTTCGCAACCTTTGGAGAACAAAAACCTTGAAGGAAATTCACATCATATCGTCGATTGTATCTGTAAACATACTTACCACTTCCACCGTGATTTAACATCAATAATTTAAAATTTGAAGGCAGTGTTCTTTGGATTTTATGTAACAATGCAGAGTCTTGAATGAAAACAGCATTTTCAGCACTCCAAACGTAAACTATTAGAAACTGACTTTTGATTTTTCTAATTTGGTTTTTGTGAACTGGCTTTTCTGCCACACAATATCGAAAACGCGGAAATTTCTTCCCAACAGATAAAGATGCATCGTTTTTTACTGAAGCAATTTTCTTTATTGTTGCTTTTCCTAAAAAACCATCCAAAACACTCAATGAAAATGAATTACCCATCCAAAACAATATGGTTTCCTTTTTCAGAGAAACCGCATTATTGCCTTGAAATTCAGTTGAATTGGCCGACATTAAATAAACCTTATCAATGCCCAAATCGTTATACAATCCATTGCAGTTTACATCTTTAATACCCAATCTCAATGTGTCTCCCTCAAAAACAAAATCGCTGTACCATAAATTCCAACGGGTTTCCCTAAATGAATACCTTGTTCCTGCATAATTTCGATTCCCTTGCGACATTTGAATGGCTTCGTCAGACATGGCAGCAAACTGACGAAATTCATTAAACGGAAATAATTTAAAATCAATTGCCAAAGATTTGGCATTTGATCCCATTAATATTGGCTTTTTGGTAGCTCCATAAATCAAAGTATCTGGAATCTCATTTTGAAAATCGAAATCGTGATTCCTATCTATCCAAATTAAGGAAATCTTTGTTGATTTCAATTTGGTAGGATTTCCAACAAGAAATAAAGTATGATTTGGAGAAAACTTATTTTGCAAATGATTCTCATAAATATACCCATAAGCAAGATCAGTTTTGTGAGATGAAGGCAAAACAATGGAATGATAGTAAATGCTATCTGTTGACAATGCAGAAGAAATATCTAAAAAGGAAGCAATTTGATTCCCGTTCAAATAAAAAAGTGGAGACAATGCCATTGATTGCTGTTGCTCCGCATCAATGCCTCTGTTTTTGAAATCGAGTTGAATTGGTTGCTTATCAATCAATTCAACCTGACAATGTCCCTCATGAAAATAAAAACATGTCAATAATGCAATACTTTTTATGGCATTTTGAAATATTTTCATTCTGAAATTTAAAAACTTTTTACAATTCTAATGATCATTACAATAATGGCAACGAAGAAAATCAATATTGAAATTCTGTTCATTCCATGCATTGCACGTAAATTAAAACTTGCTTTTTGACCGTTATCAACCTGCTTTTGGAAAGTCAGGTACGACATAATTTTCTTGAATATCATATTTTGATTATCGCTTATTTGTTTTTGTTTTTTTCTTTCAAAGGCTTCATTATGTCTATTGGGTGTTTCACTTTTTCATCTAATAGTGCAATATCCAATACTTCAAACATATTTTTCACATAGTGGAATGTCATGCCACTTAAGAAATCTTTCGGTATATCTAAGATGTCTTTTTTGTTTTGCTCACAGAGAATAATATCTTCAATTCCAGCCCGCTTAGCAGCCAAAATCTTTTCTTTAATGCCGCCAACTGGCAATACCTTACCACGTAAAGTAATTTCACCCGTCATTGCCAATTTGTTTCTTATTTTACGTTGGGTAAACAAGGACGCCAAAGAAGTCAATACCGTTATACCTGCCGAAGGACCATCCTTCGGAATAGAACCTGCAGGAAAATGCACGTGCACATTCCAATAGTCAAATACCGCCGAATCGAGTTCTAGATAATCAGAATGTGATTTCAAAAAGGTATGAGCCAAACTTACACTTTCCTTCATCACATCACCCAATTGACCGGTTAATTTAAATTCACCTTTTCCTGGGGTCAAAGAACTTTCAACAAACAATACAGAACCACCCATTGGGCTCCATGCTAAACCAGTAACAACTCCAGCTGTTAAATTGTTTTCATATAATTCTGGTTCCATTTTTTCAGGACCCAAAATTTCTTCAACATCTTTATTTGTTAATACTTTTTTGAAGGACTCTTCTGCGGCAACCAATTTGGCATTAAATCTAGCCAATGATGCAATTTTCTTATCTAATCCTCTTACTCCACTTTCTCTTGTATATTGCTCAACAATCAATTCAACCGCTTCGTCATTAATTTTAAACTGAGATGATTTTAAACCATGCGCTTTGCGTTGTTTCGGAATCAAATATTTCTTGGCAATTTCAATTTTCTCTTCCAAGGAATATCCGTTGATGTCAATAATTTCCATTCTATCAAGCAATGCCGGTTGAATGGTATCGAGGGAATTTGCTGTCGCAACAAATAAAACCTTACTCAGATCATAATCCATTTCAAGGTAATTGTCGTAGAATGTAGAATTTTGTTCAGGATCCAAAACTTCTAGCAGTGCGCTACTTGGGTCACCTCTAAAATCTCTACCTAATTTATCTATCTCATCCAAAACAAAAACAGGATTTGAAGATGCTACTTTTTTCAGGTTTTGAACAATACGACCTGGCATAGCACCAATATAGGTTTTACGGTGACCACGAATCTCTGATTCGTCGTGCAACCCGCCCAAACTCATTCTAATATATTTCCTATCTAAAGCTCTGGCTATGCTCTTGCCCAGTGAAGTTTTACCAACACCTGGAGGGCCGTATAAACAAATAATTGGACTTTTTAAATCGCCCTTTAATTTTAATACAGCCAAATATTCGATGATACGTTTTTTAACTTTTTCCAAGCCAAAATGATCTTCATCCAAAACATCTTGCGCATGCTTTAAGTCGAAATTGTCTTTTGTATAACTATCCCAAGGTAATTCTAAAAGCAATTGCAAATAATTTAACCCAACAGAATAATCAGGAGAAGCTGGATTTATGCGTTGCAAACGATCTAATTCTTTGTTGAATTGATCTTTAACTTCTTTTTTCCAAGCTTTTTTCTCCCCTTTTTCTCTTAAATTCTGAATTTCTTTATCGGGAGTATCGCCTCCTAATTCTTCTTGAATTGCACGAATTTGTTGTTGAAGGAAATATTCACGTTGCTGCTTATCCATATCAACCCGAACCCTACTTTGGATTTGATCTTTCAATTCCAACATTTGAAGCTCTTTGGTAATATGTTCTAATATTTTTTCAGCACGTTTTTTCGGATGAATTATTTCTAAAACTTCTTGCTTCTCACCTACTGAAATATTCATATTGCTCGCCACAAAATGAACCAAGAATATACTTGAATCAATATTTTTGATTGCAATTGAGGCTTCTGAAGGAATATTGGGCGCCAAGTTGATGATGTTGTAAGAGATGTCTTTTATGGAGCTTACAATTGCCTTATATTCTTTGTCTTCCTTGAAATTAGAATCTGAATACGTAGAAGCGTTTGCCCTAAAATACGGTTCAGCAGAAACAAAACGATCTAATTTTATTCTTCTTTTCCCTTGAATAATAACCGTTGTGGTTCCATCGGGCATTCTCATCACTTTGATGATTTTTGCCAAGGTACCAACCGTATATAAATCTTCTATTTGTGGATCTTCAATTTCTGGATGTATTTGGGAAACTACAGCAATGATATTGTCTTTTTTACTCGCATCTTTAATTAATTTGATACTTTTGTCTCTGCCAACGGTAATTGGAAAAATGACACCTGGAAACAAAACTGTGTTTTTAATAGCAAGTACCGGAATTTCATCAGGAATTTCCATTTTATTGCTTTCGTCTTCTTCTTGTTTCGAGAATAATGGCAAAAACTCTGGAGATTCATCCACTGTATCTTCCTCGCTATTAAATCTGATAAATGTATTTTTATTGTTAAACATCTTAAGGGTTAACCTATATTCAATGGTTGTGCCAAAGATAGAATAGTTAATGAATATTGTTCAAAAAAAAGTTAGAATGACAAAAAATATTCAAAATGATTAAAAACGACTGACAACTAAAAACAAATGCGACATTTTGACATATTCAGTGATTTAAGTTGGTTGCTTTTTATGAAATATATAAAAAAAACAAATGAAATTTGCATTTGTCGATGATTTAACGAAATTTGCACAAAACAATCATAAAAAACACTATGAAATTAAGAAACATTATTCTGTCACTGTCAATTGCTTCAATGGCATTTTTGGCATCTTGTGGCGACAGTTCATCTTCAAATCCAAAGCCTACTATTTCTTTGAAATCAGTAACTGGCTATAACAGTACAACTGGTACAGTTAACATGGGTTCTGTAATTACGTTTAACATATTGGCTACCGCTGGTTCAGATGCAATGAAAAGCATTGTAATTACCGCTAAATTGGCAAATGGTTCAACAAAAACGCTTTTGGATACCGCTTTAATTACCAAAAATATTGATTTTACAAAATCTATTGCAAGTCAAGGTGGTGTAGGCGATGTTGTAGTTTACACATTTACTGCAAATGATAATAACGGAGAAAGCGCTTCAACGAATCTTACAACTTCAACCATCCCTGAAGATTTGCCTTTAGACGGTATTGCTGATCAAAAAGTGTATAATGCACTGGCAACTGGATTTAACAGTGCTTACAACCTTGAGTTGTCTGTTCCTATTTCCTCAGGTTCTCCAAATGTAAAAGATTTGTTAGACAAAACTCCAACCGGTGCAGCTCAGTGGGCGAACATAATTGGTTCTGGCAATGGATCTAAGTTTGTTAGATGTACTTCAAACGATTATAACAACGCGGCTAGCACTACTTACCTTTACAACCTTTGGGTTGCTGGTAAAACCAAAGCAACGGATCAAATTTCAGGATTGAAAGTTGGTGATGTGTATTTGGTAAAAACTGGACAATCAGTAACATTTGGTTTGTATTTGCTAAACGTTACAGCTGTAGTTGATTTACCTGCTGCAGGCAATCAAAACGACTATTTTGTATTTGATTACAAAAAATTTACTCTGTAATATTTTTTGCACATATCACAAAAAACCCCCGACATTCGGGGGTTTTTTGTTTACTTTGAAAATTATTTGCTGTTAACTTAAATTATTATATCTATCGTGAAAAGAATTGCTGTTTTAACTTCAGGTGGCGATGCCCCAGGAATGAATGCCTGCATCCGTGCAGTGGTGCGCGCCGGTGTGCATTTTGACCTTGAAATTTATGGTATCCATGGCGGCTACCAAGGACTTATTGAAAATAACATTACCCCAATGGATGCTTCTTCCGTTGCAAATATTATTCAATATGGTGGCACCATTTTAAAAACTGCACGAAGCAAAGAGTTTATGACTCCTGAGGGACGTTTGAAAGCCTACAATAATTTAAAAGCATTAAATATTGAAGGACTCGTTTGTATTGGAGGTAACGGAACTTACACCGGTGCAATGGTTTTTGAAAAAGAGTTTGGAATTCCAAGTATTGGTTGTCCTGGCACTATTGACAATGATTTATACGGAACAGATTATACCATTGGCTACGATACTGCAATCAATACCGCAGTTGAAGCCATTGACAAAATACGTGACACCGCAGATGCCCATAATAGGGTTTTCTTTATTGAGGTAATGGGCCGACATTCAGGCCATATTGCCCTTTACGCGGGAATTGCAGGTGGTGCCGAAGGAATTTTTATCCCTGAAAAAGAACACGAATTTGAAGATATTGTGAAAATCTATGAGAAAAAATCAAGAACCAAGCAATTTTCTATTTTTGTAGTTGCTGAAGGCGATGAAGATGGACATGCATTTGACGTAGCTAAGAAATTTCAAGAAAAATTCCCAGATACAGATAGCAGAGTTACTGTTTTAGGACATATTCAAAGAGGTGGCAAACCTTCAGCAAACGACAGAATCTTGGCTTCTAGATTGGGTGCGCATGCGGTGAAGGCGCTATTAGAAGGACAAAGAAATGTTGCAGTTGGTGTAATTGCAAATGACATTGCTTTCACTTCTTTTGAGGATGCGATTTATCATAAAAAAAATATCAATGAAAACCTTTGGGTGATGAATGATATCATAACCCGTTAAAACAAGCCAAAAATGCTAACGAATCTCCTCATAAAAAATTACGCCTTAATCAAAGAGCTCAATATTTCCATTGATCAAAATCTAACAACAATTACGGGTGAAACTGGTGCGGGTAAAAGTATTTTATTGGGTGCTATTGGATTGGTTTTAGGCCAAAGGGCAGATAATTCTGCCATTGCCGACCAATCTGGAAAATGCATCATTGAGGCTACTTTCGATATCAAAAATTTAAATCTAAAAGCTTTATTTGAGGAAATAGAAATAGATTTCCATGATGAGTGTGTAATTCGAAGAGAAATACTTCCAAATGGCAAATCTAGGTCCTTTATCAATGACACTCCTGCCAATTTAAATCAATTGAAGCAGTTGGGCGCTCAACTCATCGAAGTCCATACTCAAAATACTGGATTGCTTATTTCTAATCCCGACGAACAAATACATTTGTTAGATGATTTTGGGGGATATAAATCCTTGATTGATGATTACAAAAAAGCATACTCAAATTATTCAACTTCAACAAAAAATTTAAACACTTTACTTTTAAGTCAATCTCAATTTATCAAAGAGAAAGAGTTTGTTCAGTTTCAATTCGATGAGATATATAATTTCCAACCTGTTGATAAAGAAGAAACAACAATTGAAGAACAGATAATACTCCTCACCCAAGCATCAAATATTACGCAAGCTTTGGGTCAAGCAAATAAACAGATTAATGAAACTGAAAATAGTTTGGTAGATCAACTCAACTATTTAAAAAATCAAATCAAACCCATTGCCCAATTGAATGATTCTATTTCGAGTGTATTTACAAGATTAGAAACCACAATTGTTGAATTAAAAGACATTGGTTTCGAAGCAGAGACCATTGCTGAAAAAATTGAAGAAAATCCAGTCGCACTTGATAATTTAAATGACAGATTATTGAAAATGCAAAATTTATTCAGAAAACACCAAGTTGAAAGTGCCGCTGAATTAATGCATTTACAAAATGAGTTGGAAATCAAATTACAACTAAGTCAAAACATTGACGACGAAATTATTTCCCTCAAAAATGAAGTAAAAAACGCCAAAGAAAATGCGCTTATTTTGGCTAAAAAACTAACAGAAAGTAGATTAAATGCGAGTAAGTTATTGGCTGAAGAAACCAAAAATATTTTGGTAAATTTGGCTATACCACACGCTCAAATTGAATTCAAAGTGAATACAACCGATACCGAGTTAGGTCCATTGGGAATTGACACTGTGAATATTCTATTTTCTGCCAACCTAGGAAAGTCGCCGCAATTGCTATCTCAAGTTGCATCTGGTGGTGAAATTTCAAGATTGAATTTTACTTTTAGAAGTTTAATTGCAAAAAACAAAAACCTACCTACCCTCATTTACGATGAAGCTGATACCGGCATTAGTGGTGAAGTTGCTTCAAAAATGGGTGCAATGATGCGTCAATTGGGAAATTTACATCAGGTAATTTCGATAACACATTTGCCTCAAGTTGCTGCGGCAGGACAAAATCAATGGTTGGTTTATAAATCCGTTGCCGAAAACAAAACACTTTCTTCTGTGAAGAAACTTGATTTTAATGAGAGAATTACTGTTTTAGGACAAATGCTTAGCGGAACAAATCCAACAGATGCTGCATTAAGAAACGCGAAAGAGTTATTGGATCAATACACTTTATAACAAGCTATCTTCTTTAGATTGTTGTTCATAAAAGGTATCAATATTCATAGGATTTGCCTTAGCTGCTGTGGTTGCTAAATAATCACAACGTTCGTTTTCAGGAATTCCTGCGTGTCCCTTAACCCAATGAAACTTTAATTTATATTCAGTTTTCATTTTGTAAAACATTTGCCACAAATCTGGGTTTTTTACTTTTACATACCCTTTTTTGCGCCAATTTTCCAGCCATCCTTTTTCAATGGCATCGCAAACATATTTACTATCTGTATAAATATTAATTGAATGCGTTTTGTCTTGAATCAATTGCAATGCCTTTATTACAGCCAATAATTCCATTCTGTTATTGGTTGTTAATCTAAATCCTTCCGAAAGCTCTCGTCTGTGGGGACCAAACATTAAAACAGCTCCATAACCTCCAGGACCAGGATTTCCTAGAGCGGCACCATCGGTGTATATCACAATTGAGGGACTTGACATTTGCCGCAAACATAATTCGAAAAATCCAATGCTCCTTTAAAACAGATAATTTTAGTATGATTTTGTTTGGTACATTTGTAAGATGAATGCTGAAATAATTACCATTGGCGACGAATTATTGATAGGACAAACAATAGACACCAACAGTGTTTATTTGGCTAAAAAATTCGAGGAAATTGGCATTCGAATTTCACGCAAAACTGCAATTTCTGATGAGAAATCAGACATTATGGAAATGCTTCAAAGTGCATCTCAAAGGGTTGATTTAATTATTATTACCGGTGGATTGGGTCCCACAAAAGATGACATTACTAAGAAAACACTGGTTGAGTACTTTCAATGTGGATGGAGAATTGATCAAAATGTAATTAATCACTTAGCGAACATTTTCGAAAGCCGTGGTCGTCAGTTTCTTGAAATAAACAAGGTTCAAGCTGATTTACCTGCTTGTTGCGAAACCCTTCACAATGAAGTAGGTACTGCTCCAGGAATGCTTTTCAGTGAAAACGGCAAAATCATAATTTCGCTACCCGGTGTTCCTAACGAAGTGGAATATTTAATTGAAAACCAAGCCATACCAAGACTAATTGAAAAGTTCAATTTGGCCAAAATTGAACACCGCACTTTAATTACATTGATGGTGCCGGAAAGTATGCTCAGTAAACAATTGGAAACATTTGAAGCGTCTTTACCTGAAAATTTAAAATTGGCATACTTGCCGAGTTTTAATTGTGTAAAATTAAGACTTAGCGCGAATGGGAACATAATTTCATCGGAATTTCTCGATGAATGGTTTTTGAAATTACAAACGGCTACCCTCCCACATGTTTTTTGTAATTCAGATATTTCTCCAGTAAACTATATTTCTAGTGTATTGTTAGAA
>Ga0114978_10005493_pt1 | contig 10119 bp, 10 predicted proteins | sample S_140212_EF_Meta_FD_87027 | JGI IMG/M metagenome (GOLD analysis project Ga0114978, IMG submission 87027) | Freshwater microbial communities from Lake Simoncouche, Canada to study carbon cycling - S_140212_EF_MetaG | ecosystem: Environmental > Aquatic > Freshwater > Lake | place: Lake...
CTGGCAGCGGGACTCGTCACCGTGGCCACGCGGCTTTTCTGGCTGGCGGCGCTGAAGCGCTATTCGAGTGCGAGTTCGTAGGGCACTCTCACGCGGAAGCCTTGAACGAAGGGATCGCCATTTCGCCAGGTGAGACGTATACTTTTCCCATGATGACCAACGTTGAGCCGCTTCTGCGTCTACCCAAAAAGGAACGGATGGAAGTCGCCGAAAGGTTGTGGCTTTCTGTTGCGGACGAGCCCAATTCAACGGTCGAAATCAAGATACAAGTCCTATAATTCACACATTCAAACTTTGTTGTCGGCGTGGAACCCGATGCGTTTACGTGGCGGATCGGGAGGGGCAAGGAGTTGGCGGATGGCATCGAAGACGATTTTGAATTGCTCATCGTAGCGGTGTTCCAGGGCACCGACCTTGCGGACGAGTTCCTCGGCGGAAAGGGCCATCTGGCGCAGGCGGATGAACGCCCTCATGATGCCGATATTGACGGCTACGTCGCGGGGGCTGTGGAGGACGCTGAAAAGCATGGCAATGCCTTCTTGGGTGAACGCGTGGGGCAGATAACGGCGCCCGCCGCGGCCTTCGTTTGGGGTGCCAGATTAGAACCTCAAAGCGTCGGCTTCTTCGCGAGTCAGTTTTGACATTACCGTAAGAGGATATGTCGCTTGACTGTTGGCAGTCCGAGCAGAATACGCGAATGCAACGCCATCATTTTACAGCGGGATTCAGTCCGACGCTCCGGCTTCTTTGAGCACGCGTTGCATATCTTTTTTTGTGCCACGGAAGGCGACGAGGAAACACGTACCGCCCTCTTCGCGAACGGCCAGCACGGTGCGATCGGCCTCGGTGATGCGCCAGGATTTTTCCGGGCTGATAGTGATGCCCAGCGGCCCGGCGGCGAAGGAATAGAAATACATGGTGTTTTCCGGCACGGCCGCCTGCGCGACCGCTTTATTTTCGACCTTGAAATTGCGCACTCCGACCACGCCGAAATTTTCAAATCCGGGCGGCACCCGGAAGTTGTCATATCCCTTGAGCATGAACCAATCCTGCAACTCCCCGGCTTTCTCCTCGACCGGCTCGAATTGATCCGGACCCGCTTTTGCGCCAAGCGTGGCAATTTTGATGGCCTCCTCGGGAAATACCCCGGCCTGGCCGAGGAAAACCCAGACGAGAACCGCCACCAGCAGCAAAAACCCGAAACCAACCGCGAGGGACGCCGGATTGCGAAGAGAGAGAGATAACCCGCCATGACCACCGGTCAGGGCGATTATTCCCTCCTCGATTTCGGACATGGCCTCTGCGCTGAGCGGAAGCGACCGGACTTCCTGCGAGAGATAGGCATCGGCTTGCTGCGACACATTCGCCACGAAATGGTGATCAACGCCAAGCAGGTGTTGGAGGCTCTCCGGCGGAAGAACATCCAGAGAAAGAAGCACCCGCGCGCTGCGGTCCGGCTCAAGCAAGCGGTGCAGCGGCGCGAGCGAATCCGTGAGTTCGCATCGGGAGGGGAACTTCAGGCTGCGTTTGCGGAGAATATTAAAAAGCAGCGGACGGGCGCGATCCGGTTCGTCCGCATCCGGGTGGCGCAGCAGTTCCTCCAGCGAATCCTTGAAAACCTTCGAGGCGCCCTCATGGCAGCCAGTCAGCACGTAAGCGAAACGCCACGCGCCTGTTAGAAAGCCCGACTCAGCACGAACGTCGCTCATAAGGGGCCTTCTCTTAGCCGCCAGCAAAATTGTTCACAAGGTTATTGCCGGCCCCGAGAGGCCAAAATCCGCAGCCTCCCGCGATTGACTTGACCGTCGGTCGCCTCCATTTTATGGGACTCGATTCCGCATGAAACACGTCCTCTTTGTTTGCACCGGCAACATCTGCCGCAGCCCGATGGCCGAGGGGCTTTTCAAAAAGCTCGTAGGCAGACGCGGCGATATCGTCGTGCAGTCCGCCGGTGTGAGCGCCAGCCGGGGTTTGCCCGCCAGCAACGATGCGGTGAGCGCACTGGCCCGTGACGGGATCAATCTCTCCACCTTTCGCAGCCAGCCCGTTTCCGATGAGTTGGTGCAGAAGGCGACTCACATCTTCGTGATGACGCGCGATCACAAACGCCTGCTCGAACTTTTCTATCCCGAGGCCGCCGGAAAAACCCGCCTGATCCGGGAATTTGAAAGCGGCTCCCCCGATGTGCCCGACCCCATCGGCCTCGGACGTGAAACCTATGAGCGGTGCCGCGACACCTTGAAAAAAGCCCTCCCGTCCGTCCTGAAATTCATAGAAAAAACACCCATGACCACCACCGCATCAACCACCACTTCGCTCGACGCCGTTGATCCCGAAATCGCCGAAGCCATCAGCAAGGAACGCCACCGTCAGTTTGAAAACGTCGAACTGATCGCCAGCGAAAATTACACCAGCCAGGCCATCAGGGAGGCGCAGGGGTCCTGTCTCACCAACAAATACGCCGAGGGATATCCCGGACGCCGCTGGTATGGCGGCTGCGAGTTTGTGGACATCGTGGAATCGCTCGCGATCGAGCGGGCCAAAAAGCTTTTCGGAGCCGAACACGCCAATGTCCAGGCCCACAGCGGTAGCCAGGCCAACATGGCCGTTTACTTCAGCGTGCTCACCCCGGGCGATCGCATCCTCACCATGGATCTGGCCCACGGCGGACACCTCACCCATGGCCACAAGGCGAATTTTTCCGGCAAACTTTACGAAGTCCATCATTACGGGGTGGACCGCGAAACGGAGTGCATCAACTACGACGCCCTCGCCCGCCTCGCCGACGAAGTGAAACCCAGAATGATCACCGCCGGAGCCTCCGCCTATCCGCGCACGATTGATTTTGTGCGCATGCGCGAAATCGCCGATTCGGTCGGCGCCTATCTCTTCGTGGACATGGCCCATATCGCCGGCCTTGTCGCGGGCGGAGCGCATCCGAGCCCCATTCCCCACGCGCATTTCGTGACCACCACCACGCACAAAAGCCTGCGTGGGCCACGGGGCGGCCTTGTCCTGTGCAAGGAGGAGTTCGCCAAAAAAATCGACGGCCAGATTTTCCCCGGCATTCAAGGCGGACCGCTCATGCATGTCATTGCGGCCAAGGCCATCTGTCTGCACGAGGCCCTGCAACCTTCCTTCAAAAACTACGCCCGCCAAACCGTCACGAACGCCAAGTCGCTGGCCGCGCGCCTTGCCCTGCTCGGCTACCGGATTGTTTCCGGTGGCACGGACAATCACCTCATGCTGGTTGATTTGCGCGCCCGGGGACTCAACGGCAGCGAAGCCTCTCACGTCCTCGACCAGGCCGCCATCACGGTGAACAAAAATGCCATTCCGTTCGACACCGAACCGATCACTAAAACCGGCGGCATCCGCGTCGGCACACCCGCCATGACCACGCGCGGCCTCAAGGAGGAGGACATGATGCAGGTCGCGGACTACATCCACGCCGCCCTCGTAGCCCGCGCGGACGACGCGAAGCTGGCGGCCATCCGACGCGAAGTGGTGGCGTTTACGAGCAAGTTTCCCCTGCCATAAACAGGAGGAACTTCACGCAAAGGGTGGAAAGGATGAGAAGGGATTAATCTAAAAATCCGAAATGAACCACGGAGAACATGGATTGCAAATAAAAGAGGGACAGGGGTTTACGAAATCACGCAAGGCAAAGGGAGGTCTCACCCAAAAGGTGATTGCTTACCCTTTCCATCCTTCTCATCCTTTGCGTGAGGCAATCTAGCGCACGACGCGACCGGAGCCGCTGCCCATCATCAGGGACTCCACTTCGGCCCGCGACGCATAATTGATGTCGCCCACGACGGAGTGGCAGAGGCAGGACGCAGCCACGGCGAAGGCTATGGCTTTTTCGGGCGCGCTGAGTTCCGGGGTATTCAAAGCGAAGATGAGACCGGCGCCGAAGGAGTCGCCGCCACCGACGCGGTCCACGATGTTTTTGATCTGATAGGCCTCGTATTGCCCGTCCCGTAAGGGGGCGAAGGCGACGGTGTTCGCGGTCACGTCGAAGAGCATCGCGCCCCAGTTGTTGTGCGAAGCGGAATGGCTTTCGCGCAGAGTGATGGCGATTTTCGAGATATTCGGAAACTGTTTCGCGATCTCGCGGGCCACGGCAGGGTATTGGTCAACGGACAGCCTGCCCGATTCAACATCGGTCTCGGCTGCGTGAATGGCGAGCACGTCCGCCGCGTCTTCCTCGTTCGCAATGAGCACATCAACGAAGGGCAGGATGGCCCGCATGGTCTTTTCCGCGAGAGCCTTTGCGTCGGTGCCGGGTTCCCAATCCCACAATTTTTTGCGGAAGTTAAGATCGCAGGAAACGGTCAGGCCCGCTTTTTTTGCGGCTTGGACGGCGTGAAGCGCGGCTTCGGCGGAAATTTGAGAGAGGGCGGGCGTGATGCCGGTGGTGTGCAGCCAGGAGGCCCCGTCGAAAATTTTGTCCCAGGCATAGTCCGCCGACTTACTCAGGCTGACGGAAGAATACGCCCGGTCGTAGATGACATTGCTGGGGCGCTGGTTCGCGCCGTTCTCGAAGAAGTAGAGTCCGAGCCGGCCCTTTTTCGTGCGCAGAATGCAGGAGGTGTCCACGCCGAGACCGGCGAAGACGCCCACGCAGGAGTCGGCGATGGCATGCTGAGGCAGGGCCGTGACGAAGCGGGCGGGTGCGCCGAGTTGCGCGAGCGATGCGGCGACATTGGCCTCCGCTCCGCCGAAGGTGAGATGCAGCGGTCCGGGTGCGGCCTGACGGAAACGCAGGACGCCCTCCGGCGCGAACCGGCCCATGACTTCTCCAAAGGTGACGATGGTTTTCATTTTTGACGGGTGGATTTGATGATCTGAACCGCCTCGGCGGCGAGGGCGGTGATTTTATCCCATGCGCCGGCCTTGATGAGTTCGCGTGGCGCGAGCCAGGAACCGCCAAGTGCGGCGATGATCGGATCGGCCAGGTAAGAGGCCATATTTTTGGAGTTGAGGCCGCCGAGGGGCACGAATTTCAGTCCGAGGTGGGCGTATGGCGCAGCCATGGCCTTGAGATAAACGAGGCCGGGGGATGGTTCGGCCGGAAAAAACTTCAGCAATTTGCAGCCGAGTTCCACCGCCGCCTCGATATCGCTCGGGGTGAGAATTCCGGGAGCAAAAGAAAGGCCCGCTTCGCGCGCCGCCTGCATCACGCGCGGATTTAAACCCGGGGCGACGCCAAAGGCCGCACCGGCCTCGACGACTTGCTTCACCTGATCCGTTGTCAGAATGGTTCCCACCCCGGCGACCATTTCCGGCACGCCGGCCCTGATGGCCTTCAAGGTCTCAATGGCAGCGGGCGTGCGGAGGGTGAGTTCCATCACATCCACGCCGCCAGCCAGCAGGGCTTTGGCGAGCGGGACGCCATCCTCGGCGCGATCCACCACCAGCACGGCGACGATGCCGGTGGTTTCGATGCGGCGGGCGAGAGCGGGATCAAAAGCTGGAGACATGGCGGAACGTTAAGCGGAGAGGGCGGGGACGTCGAGCCACGCGCGTTTGGCCCAGCTTTCCAGGCCGAGTTCGGCCATTTGCACCCCGCGGGCGCCTTCGAAGAGGCTCCAGCGGAAAGGTTCGTCGAGCACGACATGGCGCAGGAAAAGCTCCCATTGCACCTTAAACGCGTTGTCGTATGTTTCCTGCTCCGGCACCTTCGACCAGCCCTCGTAGAAATTGATCGGCTGGGCGATGTCGGGATTCCAGACCGGCTTCGGCGTGTTGCCGTAGTGTTGGGTCCAGCATTCGCGGAGTCCGGCCACGGCGGAGCCATGGGTGCCGTCCACCTGCAAGGTGAGCAGATCGTCGCGTCGCACCCGCACGTTCCAACTGGAGTTGAAATGGGCGATGACGCCGCCTTCGAGTTCAAAGGTGGCGTAGGCAGAATCGTCCGCCGTGCATCGGTAGGGTTTGCCCTGCTCGTCCACGCGCTCGGGGATGTGGGTGGCACCGAGGCAGGAAAGGGACTTTACCTCGCCGAAAAGATTATCCAGCACGTAGCGCCAGTGGCAGAGCATATCCACGATGATGCCGCCGTCGTCTTCCTTGCGGTAATTCCAGCTTGGGCGCTGGGCGGGAATGGTGTGGCCTTCAAAAACCCAGTAGCCGAACTCGCCGCGAACACTGAGGATTTTACCGAAGAATCCCTGCTCCTTGAGGCGCTGGATTTTCAAAAGTCCAGGCAGCCAGAGTTTGTCTTGCACGACGCCGTTCTTCACACCGGCCTTGGTCGCAGTGCGATACAGGTCGAGCGCGCTTTCGGTCGAAACGGCCGTCGGTTTCTCACAATAGACATGCTTGCCCGCCGCGATGGCCTTCTTCACCGCATCCGCGCGGCGGCCGGTGGTCTGGGCGTCGAAATAAATGATGTTGTCCGCGTTCTTGAGTTCGGCCTCGAGGTCCGTGCTGTACCGGACGCCCTCATCCATGGCGGCGAGTTTCTGCAACTTGGCCTCGTTGCGGCCGAGCAGGACGGGTTCGGGCCAGATGACCTCGCTGTCATTGATTTTGATACCGCCCTGTTTACGGATGGCGAGGATGGAACGGATGTAATGCTGGTTCGTTCCCATGCGCCCGGTGACGCCGTTCATGATGATGCCGACTTTGTGTTTTTTCATAAGATTTTGCCTCCGCAAAGGGTGGGAAGGATGGAAAGGGTCAGAGGTTATGGGAAATTCGTTCGAGCCCATCGTTAAGATGGAGCGCGCCGAAATTCAAAAGGAGGCCGAGTTTTTTGCCACTGAGGCGCAAATAGGAGAAGAGTTGCTTGGAATGGATTTTCTGGAGCGACTCCACCGACTTGAGTTCAAGAATAACCTTGTCGTTTACGATGATGTCGGCACGAAAGGCCTCTTCAATGGCAATGCCCTCAATAAGAATTGGCACCGGAACCTGACAACGAACTTCAAACCCTTGTCGCGCCAACCGAATCGCAAGAACTTTCTCATAGACCGACTCCAAAAGCCCCGGCCCAAGTTCCGTATGCAAAGCAAACGCGGTATAGAGCACCGCTTTCGACAAGGCATTTTCATCCCAATCCTTCCCATCCTTTGCGTGAGGCAATTCCTCTTCCGGCTTCTTGGTGCATTGCGGTTGCGCGCCATCGGGAAGGGGTGGGGTGTCGCCGACTCCGGCGGGGGGCAGGGTGCCGTCGAGTTCCTGGCGCCAATGGGCGACGTCGCCGGCCGGGCCGTAGCAGTAAAGCATGCGCAAGGGAGTGTCGCCGATGTTGGTGAGTTGATGAAAGACGCCGGGCGGGATAAAAACCATCTGGCCGCTGGTGACGGTCTGACGCTCCTCACCGAGACACATCTCGGCAGTGCCTTCGATGACAAGGTAAACTTCCTCTTGCGCATGATTGTGCCAGGGAACCTGTCCGCCTCTGGGGTCCAAGGTGACGTTGCCCAGGCTGAAATTTTTCGCTTGGATGGGGGCGACACCCCCGGCGAGGTTTTGGGTGCGGCGGCGTGCCGGGTAGCGGCGGCCTTCGATTTTTGCGAGGTCTGAGATGATCATGGGAATTGCCTCACGCAAAGGGTGGGAAGGATGGAAAGGGACGTGGTCATTTGAGTCCTCCGAAGAAGGTGTAGTAGGGTTTGTTTTCGATGATGCGCTGGAGATAAAGCGCGAGTTCGCGGGCATGGTAGTCGCCCCACATGGAGGACTCACCGCGGGGAATTTTGCTGCCGGCGGGAATGTAATCCCAGCCGTTCGGGCGATGATAAATCGAATGCAGGATGAGGCCCTGATGATTCGGATCGGTGGAGAGATAGGGTTCGCCCAGAACCGTGTTGGCCACGGTCAATCCCGCCTGCCAGTACTTCGCGCCACGCTTATCGCCCTTGCGATCGAGGTAGCGACCGAGGCGCAGCAGGCCCTGTGCGGCGATGGTCGCGGCGGAGCTGTCCACCGGCTCGAAGTCGTTTTCGATCTGCGCGGGTTTGTTGAGATAGTCACCGAGGCGGTGGAGTTCCGGCGCTCCGGTATCCCAGTAGGGAATGCCGTCGGTCGGGGTCTCCGCGATGTAATGGTCGCAGGTGGCGAGGGCGGACTTGAGCAGGAGTTCCTCCACCGCTTTGCGGCCGCCGAAGGGCTCCAGCTCGGAGTCTGTCAGGGTCTCAATCCACTCGAGTTGCTCGGGATAGCCGGCGATGATCCATGACTGTCCGCGCGTCCAGGTGGTGAAGGGTGAGTAGCCTTGCTGGGAGTTCGGACAGCGAAAGTTCCCATCGTTGAGATTAAAGATGCTCTCATGCGCGGTCCGGCCCCGGATGTCGTAGGCATCGCGTCCTTCCCCGTAAAAAATCGCGTAGTCCGAGGTCGTTTTTGCGTGCTGAACTATGCGCTCGAGCAGGGAGATTTTTTGATCCCGTTCGCCCATGAGCACGTGGCCCAGGGCGTGGGAAACGGAAAGCGCCCGCAGGGAGCGGATGGTGTCGGCGAAGAGCGAGTGTGGGCCGTTAAAGGAATAAATATAGCCGCCGCCGCCTGCGATTTTTGTCCAGCGGGCGGCTTGCACGGCCCCGCTGCATTTGAGGGCGAGTTCGTAGAAGTCCCGCTCGCCGGCGTTGGCCGGAATGCGGCCCTCGACCATGAGGCGAAGAAGGTTTCCGTAGGTCGAAACATTGTTGAATCCGTGGTCATGCACGCCCATATGGGTGATGTGGTGGGCCATGCGCCCGCGGGTGCGGTCGCGTCCGAGCTGGAGAAATTTTTCGTCGCCCGTGGCGTCGTATTGCAGGATGGCGGAGCCATAAACGAATCCTTGGGTCCACTCCGTCCAGCCCCGGGCGGTGTATTTGCCTGCGACGGTGAAAACCGGTGTGGCCGTGCCGGGTTTTTCGCCCGCATCAATGGAAAGAATTTTGAGCGCTGAGGCTTCCCAGAGTTTCTTTAACTTGGGGGAAATGTCCTCGGGTTTGAGATCGTGACGAATGGTAATCATGGAGAAATTTTTTAGAGCCGGCGCAGGTGGAATCCGCCATCAATGTTGATGACGTCTCCGGTGGAAAACGGGAAATGCCCGGCCAGGATGGACTCGACGGCGCGGCCCAGATCGGCGGGAGCGCCCCAACGTTTTTGAGGCACGATGCCCTCGGCCAAAAGCCGGTCGTATTTGTCCTTCACGCCGGAGGTCATGTCCGTGGCCATGATGCCGGGCCGGAGTTCCATCACCTGGACCCCCTCGGTGGCCAGACGCACGGCCCAGAGCTGTGAGGCCATGGCCAGAGCGGCCTTGGAGATGCAATACTCGCCGCGATTGATCGAAGCGGTGTTGGCGGAAAGCGAGGTCACGAAGATGAGCTTGTAACCGGTCGAAAGCCGGGAGGCGCCGGGATGGGCCAGCCAGTAGCGCGCGGCCAGTTGGGAAAGAAAATACGGCCCCTTCAGATTCACCCCGATCACCTCATCGAAAATTTCCTCCGTGGCCTCGGTGAGGTCTGCCCGCACGCGTGGCGCGATGCCGGCGTTGTTGACCAAAGCATCGAGGTGACCGAAGGCTTCGAGGGTTTGATCGAAGAGCTGCTGGCGATCAGCAGCCAGGGCGATATTGCCGCCGACGATGGCGATTTTTTGCGTGCGGTCAGCCGCGAGCTTCCGACAGGCCGCGGCCGTTTCCTCGGCCGCTGCTTGGTTGTTGGCGTAATGGATGGCCACGCTGTACCCGGAGGCGGCAAGCGACTCGGCTACACCACGGCCAAGTCCGCGACTGGACCCGGTGACAAGGACAACGGCGGGGTATGACATGGCAAAATGTTAGCACGCCTTGCGTGGCGCCGTTATGACAGCGGCGGTCATATTAGCACAAAAACGACTTTATTTCTGTCTCCATGACTGTCTTGATGTTCGGGTGAAACATTATCGTCCCCTGCTTCTTCAGGAACTGGACGTGCGCCTGCCCGGCCTGCACCTTCGGCGTTTGCGCCTGAACCGCCATCTGCCCGAAGTGGACAGGTTGACCGAGCACTCCCATACGTTCGGGCAGATTCTTTGCTATTTGAGCGGACGGGGAACCGTCTTCTCGGAAAAACAGAGCCTGGAAATCGGGCCCGGCGCGGTGGTTTTTTTACCTCCGCGAAATGTCCACAG
>Ga0114978_10005496_pt1 | contig 10117 bp, 12 predicted proteins | sample S_140212_EF_Meta_FD_87027 | JGI IMG/M metagenome (GOLD analysis project Ga0114978, IMG submission 87027) | Freshwater microbial communities from Lake Simoncouche, Canada to study carbon cycling - S_140212_EF_MetaG | ecosystem: Environmental > Aquatic > Freshwater > Lake | place: Lake...
AGCTGGTCCTGCGTGTCGAGGATCTGGAAGCCCTGCGGCAAATTGGCCATGCGATAGTGCGCGCGCAAGAACCGGTTGCACAGCCCGTGGAAGGTGCCGATCCACATGCCGCGCGCATTCACCGGCAACATCGCTGTCAGGCGCGTCATCATCTCCTTGGCAGCCTTGTTGGTGAAAGTCACCGCCATCACGCCGCCGGGCGAAACCTGGCCCGATTGCAGCAGCCAGGCGATGCGCGTCGTCAGCACGCGGGTCTTGCCCGAGCCCGCGCCCGCGAGGATGAGCGCGTGCTCGCAAGGCAGCGTGACCGCGGCGCGCTGCTCCGGGTTGAGCTGCGCGAGCAGCGCGTCGGGCGGGTTGGATTCTGGAAACATCGGCTGATTGTAGGAAGCGGCAACCGGCTTCGCTGCTAAACTCGAGCACCGGACCCCTGCTGGGGAATCCGGTTTTTTTTGGACTCCCGTCAGGCGCATGATGGAAATATTCGACTACGACAACATCCTACTGCTGCCGCGCAAATGCCGCGTACAAAGCCGATCCGAGTGCGACGCAAGCACCGAACTCGGCGGCCGTCGCTTTCGCATACCGGTGGTTCCCGCGAACATGAAGACCGTCGTCGACGAAGCGACCTGCGTCTGGCTGGCGCAGCAGGGCTATTTCTATGTCATGCACCGCTTCGATCTGGACAACCTGCGCTTCGTACAGGACATGACGGCGCGGGGCCTGTATGCGTCGGTGTCGCTGGGTGTCAAACCAGCCGACTACGATACGGTCGACGCGCTGGTGGCGCTGAAGATGAGCCCCGACTACATCACCATCGACATTGCGCATGGCCATGCCGACAGCGTCAAGAACATGATCGCTTGCCTGAAGCAAAAGCTGCCGAAGTGCTTTGTCATCGCCGGTAACGTGGGCACACCCGAGGCGATCATCGACCTGGAAAACTGGGGCGCCGACGCGACCAAGGTCGGCATCGGCCCGGGCAAGGTTTGCATCACCAAGCTCAAGACCGGCTTTGGCACCGGCGGCTGGCAGCTGTCAGCGCTGAAGTGGTGCGCGCGGGTCGCCACCAAGCCGATCATCGCCGACGGCGGCATACGCGAGCACGGCGACATCGCCAAGAGCATCCGCTTTGGCGCGACCATGGTGATGATCGGCTCCATGCTCGCCGGCCACGAAGAAAGCCCGGGCCAGACGGTAGAGGTCGACGGCCGGCTTTACAAGGAATACTACGGTTCGGCGAGCGACTTCAACAAAGGCGAGTACAAGCATGTGGAAGGCAAGCGCATCCTGGAGCCGATCAAGGGAAAGCTGGCCGACACCCTGCGCGAAATGGAGCAGGACATCCAGAGTTCGATCAGCTATTCGGGCGGAACCAAGCTAATGGACATCCGCAAAGTGAACTATGTCACGCTCGGCGGCGACAACGCCGGCGCTACAGGGGCCAATATTATCGGCTGATTTCAAATGTAGTTCCATGTAGCATGGAACTACCTGGACGTTTCAAAACGCATTGCAGACTATCTCTATCGGGTGGTCTATCCAACTCAAGGCTTCCTTGAAGGCAGAGGTTTCGGGCGGGTCGCCCACCTCCCATTCATCATGGATAGTCGCCCCGGTTTCCACCGGATCGTCAATCAATTTCTTATTGATCTTGGCTTAGGTGAATGGAGTGCCGGGACACAGTCTGAGAGACTTAGGCTGTGGAGGTAGCCGTTTCGCAGCTGGCGGCAGGACTTGGCTTCGACGTTTGCCATGAGCGGCTGGCCGAAGGCCAGTCCGCTCGATGGAAGGGTTGGGCGTCTCGTGCATGCAGCGCTACTTGCCCGCCACCGCCAAGACCGCCTTCCGGTTCGTGCTTGCGATGGCCAACAACGTGCGAGCGGCACCGCTTGGTTGCTTGCGGCCTTGCTCCCAGCCCTGCAAGGTGCGGACTGATACGCCCAGGAGCACAGCGAACTGCGACTGGGACAGGCCAGTCTTGTTGCGCGCCTCGATTACGGGGGACGAGACGACATGAAGCTGGCCCGCTTTCATTTCGCGTACCGACTGTAGAAGCTCAGCCGCGAGGTCGCGTTTGGCTTCATAGGCAACCAGTTCAGCCTTCGTGAGGGGTTTAGCCCCCTGCGCACGCTCGCTTGAAAGCTAGCATTTAGAACCGTGAACCCGGCTGACTCAAAAACTCTACTTCCTCTTGCGTGGAAGTACGCCCCAAGATTTCATTTCTGTGTGGATAGCGACCAAAGCGATCAATCATTGCCTTGTGCCGCAACTCGAAATCATAGTTTCCAGGTGGCGCAAAGTCTTTATAGAGCGACTCCGCCACAACGTGCATCTGCTTCGACTCGCTGTGCATATACGGGAGCAGCAGAAAGCTTATCTGCGTGGGATTCAGCAACTTCAAAGCGCCAGAAGATACTGCCTCCTGGGCAAGAACAAGAGCAATGGCGTCTTGGGCGAATGCTTGCGGCGTGTTGCGATATACGTTACGGGAGAACTGATCCAGGACTATGATTTCCGCGAGGCGCCCTTCTGCCGTAGCCCGCCACGAGTACAACTCCCCGACAGCAGCCTGCTGCATTACCCCAAGAAAACGCTGGCGAATAAGATCATCAAAGTTTTAGTCCGAAGCGAACCAAAGTCTCGCTTCAATTTCATGAAACCAGAATGACAGGACTTCCGTGTTCATTTTTGCCTCCTGCGCTTTCGATTATTCAGGGGGCTAACGCCGGCGATGACCGGCGCACAACAATCGCCGCGAAGCGGCCACCCAGTGCTGTGCGTCCGTGTCGATCAACCTGCTATCCCTCATTGGTGCATGCTTCGCAGCACGCTGGGGTACTTTGCGGCAACCTTCAGCAGCATTCGCGCTGCTCCGGTTGGTTCGCGTCGGCCTTGCTCCCAATCCTGTAGCGTTCTAGATGAAACCCCCAACAAGTTCGCGAACTCTCCTTGGGACATGCCGATACTTGCCCTGGCCTCGGCGCATCTGCTTCACGGACTCCAGCAAGTCCTTCTGGAACTCTTCGACTTCAGATGGCATCTTCAACTCCCTGCTTCAACTGGGCCAAGAACGACGTGGGAAGGGTGTCGCACTTGGCTTTGGTGTAGACGATCAACAACCCTACAACTTCATCTATCGCCACAAATTAAACGATACGGGCATTTTGCGCTGCGGATGACGGATAACGTTGGCGATGACCCGCACCAGTCGGGGGCGATCAACCAGTTAAACCGAAGCGTCACGAAACGCCCTCAAAACTGTATTTATACGCGTTTGATAGCCAGTCCCTTGTGCCTTGAACCATTCGAGCACATCTTGATCGACTCGTAGCGAAATGGAGGCTTTGGCAGGTAGCGGCTTCACACCTTTGCGAACCAGACCGCGAACGATGTGCCTGACATCAGCCTCTGGGTGTTCCGACGTTGCCTTTGCGTCAGCGGCGCCGGACTTCAGGCGTGCCCAATCAGTTTTGGATTTCATCGAAGTAGATTTGCGACTCGCGCGTGGTAGCTTTTCGGAACGAGATGACGCGGATTTCATGTTCATTCTCCGTATGTACGACTGAAACAGGGATGCCAGCAAGCATGCCCAGCGTGACGAAGCGCTGCTCGCCGTAGGAGAAACGGTCATCCTCGAAAGTGAACGTCACACCTTCAAAAACGCTTCTGGCATCCAGGAAGTCAAGGCCGTGGGCCTTGATGTTGGCAGCACGTTTCCCTTCTGACCAAGTGAACTCCATGTGCCAAGTGTATATACGAAACGTATTGGCATCAAGCAATATCTCTTCTGCGGTTTAACTTCCGCCATGAGCCGCCGGACAACAGCAAGCGAAGCGCCACTGTTGGGCGGTCGGCTCGATCGCGTGGTTGGGCGTTATATCAACTCCACTCACCAATCTCGCTTCTGTGGAGAAATGCGTATTTTGTTGCTCAGCGCCTGCGCTCCGCTTCCGGGGCGGAGCGGCGGGATGCGACCAGGCTTGCCGCCACCGACACCAACAGGATCAATCCGACGGCTCCCAGAGCGATCCCCACAGGGATCTTGTAGACGTCGAGCAGTAGCATTTTCACCCCGATGAACATCAGGATCACCGCCAGCCCGTACTTGAGCAGGTGGAAGCGCTCCGCCGTATCGACGAGCAGGAAATACATGGCGCGCAGTCCCAGGATGGCGAAGATGTTCGAGGTGAAGACGATGAACGGGTCGCCGGTTACGGCGAAGATTGCAGGGATAGAGTCCACTGCGAAAATGAGGTCGGTTACCTCCACCAGCACCAGCACCACGAACATTGGCGTGGCGTAACGCATCCCGTCCTTCAGCACGAAGAACTTCTCGCCATGATACTTATCGGTGATCTTCATGTGGCCACGCATCCAGCGCAAGAGCGGGTTTTTCTCCAGATCGGGCTTTTGGTTTGCGAAAATCAGCATTTTCACGCCGGTGAGCAAGAGGAACAGGCCGAAGATATAGAGAATCCAGTGAAACTCAGCGAGCAGCAGCGCGCCGACGTAGATCAGTGCGGCGCGCATGACGATTGCGCCCAGCACACCATAGAGCAGCACTCGCTTTTGGAACTCTGTGGGCACCGCGAAGAAGCTGAAGAGCGTGATCCAGACAAAGACGTTGTCTACGGCGAGCGATTTTTCAATGAGGTAGCCGGTGAGGTATTCGAGTGCCTTTTCGTTGGCCAGCTCTCGTCCGAAGCGCCCATCGAGGTACCACCAGAACCAAGCGCAAAAGGCCAACGCGATGGTGATCCAAACCACTGACCATCCTGCCGCTTCGCTCACGCTCACCCGGTGGGCGCCCTGGGTCTTGAGCACCAAAAAATCCACTGCCAGCAAGATGATGACGAGCAGCGTGAATCCGAGATAAAGGGTCGGGGTGCCGGTTGATTCGATAATCATCCCTTGCTCTCCAGTTCAGAATCGCCACTCTCGCGGCGACTGCGCCGCATGACGTAGTAGCCAAGGGCAAGTGCAATCACCAAGGCGGCAATCCCCAATAGGGCCCCTTCCGGCAACTCTTTCGGCTCCAGGACGATGATCTTGCGGGCCACTGCAATCATCGCCACCGTGAGTACCGTCTCGAGGTGAATCTCCCGGCGAACGATGTAGGTTTTCACCGAGTGAAGTAGCTCGATTCCGATGAGCACCAACAGGAACAGGCCGAAGAGCTCCAGCAACTCGTGGACCTCCAGTAGGAAGTAGGGCGGGGTGAGCACGTCCTTGACTAGGATCCACGCTAACTCGATGGTGGCAAGCAGCACTACACCGGCCATCAAGACGAGCAGGGTGTGAGTTATGGCCCGCTCAAATTTTTCTAGGTACGGCAACAAGGGGCTGCTTCTCCTACATTGATGTCGCATCGAAGGCGAGGCTGCAATGACGCCCAACGCTCGACGTAAGGGGCTGGCCGCAGGCCAGGCCCCCTGACGGAGGGGTTAGGTTTCATTCACGTACCCTCGCTCCATGGCTTCGCCTTGGTTCTCGAATATCGCCATCGCGGTGCTCATTCGCTTGAAGCCGAATTTCTTGTAGAACGGCTCCTTCCCTGGTACGGCGTACAGGATAATTTTCTTGTGACCGATTGAAAAGCTTACGAGATTGGAAACGATCTGTTTGCCAAGGCCAAGGCCCTGATGACTTGGTAGGAGCGCGACGTCGCATATATACGAACAGTCGACTCCATCCGCGAGTGCACGGCCAACGCCCACAAGCTTGCCCTTCTCGTATACGAAGCACTTGAACATACTGTTCGTGAACGCGGTTCTCAGCCCCTCGGGAGTCTTGTTTCCAAGCGGTGCCGCACGATAGAGCGCGGCAAGCTCTAACCAGTCGAGGTTGTCGATCGAGGATGACCAGACTAATGGCATTGAGCGTTCCGCATAGCACTTAAGCACCTGTTGATGTAGGTCTACGCCAGTCCCAGCAGCTCCCGCGCGATCGCGTTGAGCCTGCTGTCGCACTGTATCAGCGCCTCCAGCACGCTGAAATGATGCAGGCCGGGAAGCACTTCGCAAACCGGCACCGCCCCGGCACCCCAGGCGCTGCGTATCAGCGCGTTGTGACGCAGGAACTCTGCACTCTCGTCACCACCAACCACGCTGGCCAAGGTACCGGCCGCAGGAGGCGCCAGCCAGGCCGGGCTGGCCTTGCGCACCTGCGCCTGCGTCAACCGGAGGTCTGCCTGCAGCGAGGGCGATCGCCGTATCGACTCCAACTCGTAGAGTCCCGAAATCGACAGGGCGTTTCGGACCAGCCTGGGCGGCAGGTCGCTGGCGTGGCTGCGCCAAAGGCAAGTGAGCATCATCGCCGCCAAGTGGCCGCCTGCCGAGTGGCCCGCCACCGTGATGCGGCTGGGGTCGCCGCCGTAGGCCCCGATGTGCCGCCAGACCCAGGCCATGGCCTCGACCATTTGCAGCGTGATGTCGGTCACGCCAACCGGCCGGCCTTCGGTCTGCGGACACAGCGCGTAGTTCGGCACCACCACGCAGGCGCCGCAGCGGGTGAAGGCCGGCGCCAGAAAGGAGTGGTCGGCTTTGTCCAGCGAACGCCAGTAGCCGCCATGCATAAAAACCAACACCGGCGCGTTGGCACGCGGGCTCGGAAACACATCCAGCGTCGCACCCGGACCGACGCCGTAGCGCAGATCCAGGGTGCCATTTTCCAGCTCGCGCACCCGGGCCGAACGCTCGGCCCACAGCGCCAGATGGCGGCCAAAATCGGGAACCAGCGCGCGGTTGTTGTACATCCGGTCAAGCCACTGGGGGTCGGGTTTTCGCGCCATGGGTCTCCTCGTGCGGTCGGTATCGACCAAGGCCCTCATCTTGGCATAGAAGGCGCCCGACGCCCTGCTCAGGGCGCCGCCCGATCCCTCGGCACCCGCTCCCCCCTGTCCGGGCGTGGGCCCCTACCCGGTCCATCGGCGCGCGGCGGCCGATGGTCGCCGCGCGCATCTCCGGGTAGTAGCGGGTGCCCGTCCCGGGGACGATCGGCGCCAGGGGGACGCGGCGGCGGACCTGGCGAAAGTCTCGGCGTGCCTGCGGGCGGCGGCCGACGGCCCTCGCCCGGAAGCTTTCCTTCGCCAGGGCGATGGCGGCTATCGGGCATCAGCCGGGGCCCGGGCGGCGGCGGCATCAGCCAGCGATCGATCCATAACCGGCGCTGCGTGTACCAGGGGTCGGCGGGGTAATACCGGTCCCAATAGCTACCAACGCTAAAGCCCACGATGCCCAAGCCCAGCACCGCACCAAAGCCCAGAATCGGAACCTGCCGACCCTGGTAAGGGTAGACGATATTCGCTGCGTATACCCAACCCCTGCTGGAGCCGGCGACGACATCGCACCAGCGGTAATCGGGCACGCAGCCTTCGACGGTGACCTGTATGCCGTCGCCCAGGATCGCAACCACCGGGAAGTCGCGCGACGGACCGGCACGCAAATGGACGTCTTTGACGGTAGTGGCCATCGGCTGGGCGAAGGCACTGGCTGTGGCCAACATCAGGGCCGCCGCTAGTCGCTTGTGTTTGTTCATGGAAAGACCCTCGTCCTGGTTGCACAGGACTCCCATGCTAGGTGCGCAGGTCCGGCGCAGACAACCCCATCTCAGCCGCCTGGGCTCGGATCTTGCGGCGGGTCAAACCACCGTTCGGCACGCCCGTGCTGCCACCCGTCCATGCGACGCTCAGTCAAGCTTTATCTTGGCAGCCGCGATGGCCTGCGTCCAACTCGCGATTTCGGCGTCCAGCAGCCGCGTCATCTCCACCGGCGCCAGAAAACGCACCTCGATACCCGCCTGCTCTGCCCGCTGGCGCGTCTCGGGCGCCTCCATGGCGCGCCGGACTTCCTGCGACAGTCTTTGCACCACGGCGGGCGGCGTTGCGCTGGCCACATACAGCGCAACCCAGGACTCCAATTCAAAGCCGGGAAGCCCCGCCTCAGCGACCGTGGGCACATTGGGCAATTGCGGATGGCGCGTCTTGCCGGTCACGGCCAGCGCCTTAAGTTTGCCAGCCAGCACATGGCCCATCACCGAGGGGGGCGTGGTGATAAACACCTGTACCTGCCCCGCCAGCACATCCTGGATCGCCTGCCCCGACCCCTTGTATGGGACATGCACCATATCAGCACCGGTCTGCTGCTTGAATATTTCAGTGCCGATGTGCGAGACCGAACCGCTGCCTTGCGATGCATAGTTCAGCTTGGCCGGGTTTTGCTTGAGGAACGCGATGAACTCCTTAAGCGTGTTGGCCGGAACCGACGGGTGCACCGCGATCACATTGGTGGCCACCGTGATCAGGCCAACGGGCACCAGATCCTTGAGCTCCCAGCCCACCTTGTCCATCAGGATATGGTTCGCCACATGGTAGCCCGAGTAGGAAACCAGCACCGTATGGCCGTCCTTGGCCGAGCGCGCTACGTTCTGGTAAGCCAGGTTTCCGCTGGCGCCCGGCTTGTTGTCGACCACCACGTTTTGCCCGAGCAGCCGCGCCAAGGGTTCCGCGACCAGCCGCGCCGAGGTATCCACGAGACCGCCCGGGGGATTGGGAACGACCAGACTGATCGTGCGGCTCGGAAAGTTCTGGGCCAACACCGACAACTGGCACAGGCCGGCAATCAGCGCGACAAGCGCGAGGCGCAACGGGATTGGCATGGGACTCCGATCGGGGTGTGGTGTGGTCTGGGCGGAACCCATTATTCCCTGTTTCGCGGGCCCAAGCCGGCTTAAGCCGGCTTGGGCCATTCGACCACTCCGGCGTCCTCCACCTGCGGAAAATGGCGGTAGAGCTGACCGATCGCCCAAAAATCGACCGGCAGTTCCAGGCAAATGACGGCATCGGCCATGCCGGAGATCCTGTCCAGCGCGTCGGGCGGCGACACCGGCACTGCGCAGATCAGCTGCGCCGGCGCGAACACCAAAGGCCCGCGAAAAACGCGGTGAACAGACGCGATGCCATGCCCGGGCAGCGTACCCAACGCGCGGTCCAAAGCCTTGACGCCCGGCAGCCGACGGCGCGCAGACCCAAAGGCACTATCATCCGAGCGCCTACCCCGCGAAAGGTTTGGATGGACAGAGTACGTATCGACAAATGGCTTTGGGCGGCCCGTTTTTTCAAGACGCGCACGCTGGCCACCGACGACATCCACAAGGGCCGGGTGCAGGTCAACGCGCAGGAGGCCAAACCGGCACGTGAAGTCCGTGTCGGCGACAGCATCACGCTGCGCCAGTCAGGCCTCACCCGCACCCTGCTGGTCCGGTCGCTGAGCGACAAGCGCGGCCCGGCCCCGGTCGCGCAGCAGCTGTATGAGGAAACGCCCGAGAGCCTGCGCCTGCGCGCGGTGGCGCTGGAGCAGCGGCGCATGGGGACCGAGCCAGGCCTGAGCCAAGGGCACGGCCGGCCTAACAAGCACGACCGCCGCGCAGTAGCCAACGCCTGGGGCGAGCGCTGGAGCGCGTCGCTCGACCCCTGAGCCGGAAGCTTTGCGCATCCGGCCGTGGTGTAATTCAACCCGGTCCTGTTTTGGCCGGTCGTTTATTGGGAAGACAACCATGCATATCAAACATCTGGCGCTGGCGCTCGTAGCGGCCATGGCCATCGGTGGCGCCAACGCGCAGCAATTTTTCCGCATCGGCACCGGTGGCACTGCCGGAACCTACTATCCGGTCGGTGGAATGATCGCCAACGCGGTATCGCAGCCGGGCAAGATCATCGCCACCGCCGCGGCAACCAACGGGTCGGTCGCCAATGTCAACGGCATCGCCGGCGGCTCGCTCGAGTCAGGCTTCAGCCAGTCCGATGTGGCGACCTGGGCGCAAAAGGGGACCGGCATGTACGAGGGCAAGCCCAACGTGCCAGGCCTTCGCATGATCGCCAACCTGTACCCCGAGACGATTCATGTCGTCGTCAAGAAGGGTTCCGGCATCAAGACCATCTCCGACCTCAAGGGCAAGCGCGTCGCGCTCGACGAACCGGGGTCGGGCACGCTGATCAATGCGCGTTTGGTGCTCGGCGCTTACGGCATCAAGGAGTCCGATATCAAGCCCGAGTACATCAAGCCCAATCAGGCCGGCGACAAGATGAAGGACGGGTCGCTCGACGCCTTCTTCTTCA
>Ga0114978_10005497_pt1 | contig 10116 bp, 3 predicted proteins | sample S_140212_EF_Meta_FD_87027 | JGI IMG/M metagenome (GOLD analysis project Ga0114978, IMG submission 87027) | Freshwater microbial communities from Lake Simoncouche, Canada to study carbon cycling - S_140212_EF_MetaG | ecosystem: Environmental > Aquatic > Freshwater > Lake | place: Lake...
TTCCAGAAACATTTAACTGTTGAGATGTTAGATTTATTGTTGATGTAACTCCAAGAGTAGAAATACCAGAAACATTTAACTGTTGAGATGTTAGATTTGTTGTTGATGTAACTCCAAGAGTAGAAATACCGGAAACTCTAAAATTAGTAGCAGTAATAAAACCTACTGTTGTAATTCCAGAAACATTTAACTGTTGTGATGTTAAGTTTGTTGCTGATGTAACTCCAAGAGTAGAGATACCGGAAACATTAAGTTGTTGTGATGTTAGATTTGTTGTTGATGTAACTCCAAGAGTAGAAATACCAGAAACATTTAATTGTTGTGATGTTAGATTAGTAGCAGTTAAGAATCCTACTGTTGCAACTCCAACATAAGCATTAGTAGCAGTTAAGAATCCTACTGTTGTGATACCAGTAGAATTTAAATTAGTAATTGTTCCTTGTCTTGCTGTTATTTCATCAACTGATAAATCATCTTCAATAACCAAATCACCAGTAACTCTTACATCACCCTTAACATAGAGTGCTGTTTGTCCTGTAGAAACTGGAGAACGAATGTCTAATACATATGCTGGCAATGCAGTTCCAAGACCAACAGAACCACCAACTCCAGTGAGAGTTGTTCCATTAGTTCCTACACTTAACTTAGTTGCAAAAGTTCCAACACCAACCGTATATAAATTATTTCTTACATAAACATCTGTTGCACCAATACCACCAGCAACGTCCAACAAATATCCTGGTTGACTTGTAGCAATACCAACTCTTCTTGTATCTGAATCCGCAATAATGAGGTTAGTGGAAACCTCAAGACCATTCTTGACTACGAAATTTTTATTAATGGCCATGGGTGGAGAGCGCCAACCTGTTAAGTGTTATTATTTATAATAAAAACTTTATGTAGCAGCAATGTCTATTGAATATACATATGTCTCATATCCAGGAGCAGTAATTGTAACGTCTATAGTACCTGCACGATGTGGATTATTTATGGCAAGTGATGCACGGACGATCTGGCTAGTAAAAGTTCCTGAAGGTGAATTTCCATTCAAAGAATCAAATGATCCATCACTAAAAGTAACAGAGTATGTGAATGTTGGCGATGCGCTTGTTCTATTTACTCCAACTTCAAAATAATCACTAAACCTGCCACCACTCGTATTAGTTCCTGAGCGATAAAAATAACCAGGAACTGTTGGTGCTGTTTGTTGTACTACTGGTGCTGCTTGTTCTACTACTGGTGCTGGTGTGAGGTAAATTACAACTTTTGCAGCACCATTATTTCCGCCCAGACTATTGGAAGAAACTGTCACACCAGCAGCACCAACAGTTCCAGGATACCCAGAACCTCCACCTCCACCTGCTCCGTTTGTTCCCCCCTGGCCACCAACTCCTCCTCCGCCACCATTACCACCATTATTAGTTCCGGCACCTGCTGTTGTAAGAATAGAATAACCTGCTTTAAAACCTCTGGTAATTGTGGCAGTATTATCTATAACACTTCCATCAGGCCGATAGAATTGAACTGATCCTACATCTGCACAAGGACTAAATCCTTTTTGGGTCCAATAAGGTCCTTTAGAACAAGTAATGGTACGTCCTCCATTTGGTGCTGTTGCTACACTATCGCCAGGTAATGGAGTAGATGAACTGGCGGTGGATCCAAAAATTCCATTAGTGGTGAATGGGCCTGCACCACCACCGACGGCACCAATGTTGGTGATAACTCCACCCCCTGCAGCACCATTTCCTTTTGTACCAGCATTTCCTCCAGCTCCACAAACAACAAGTAAGGTTGATTTTCTATATAAGAAGAGTCCACCATTTTCACCTAATTTAGGAATACGAGTAATTACATATTCTTCATTTTTTTTCATTATAAAAGAAATTGTTGATTTTCCACCTGCTCCACCTAAGAATGAACTATTACCTGAACCTTTTGCACCATAAAGTTCCATAGTAACATTAATATCTTTTTCTGCTGCATACAAAGATGTTAATTCTAATGTATTATTAGCATCAAGAGTTTTTGTTTTAACTACATCTAAATCTAAACTTTCCAAAACTGCATTATCTGTTCCAGTTTCCTTAAATGTTTCAATATTTAATATTGATCTTGGAGCAACAACAATAAAGTTTACTGAATTGGTATAAATTGGAGAACTACAAGAAGTTGGATGAGTTATTTTACATCTTATTTGATTTAATCCAATAGTATTTGAAGAAATTGTAAGTGTTGGAGTTTTTGTTCCAGATGCTGTAATCTCAACATTTGTTACTGAAGCAGAAACTAAATCAATCTTGAATGATCCATCAGTATCTGGTCCTCCACCACCTGCACTATTAGTAGCATCAAAAGATCCATTTGTAATTAATGTTGGGTGGATATATCCTGATCCACCACCACCAGCCCCATCCGCTAAACCTCCCGAAAAATATCCTGCTCCACCACCAAAATACCCTCCTCCACCACCAGCAGCAATTCCACTTGCCATTGCAACAGCTCCAGTTCCACTTCCTCCCTGCAATGCAGATCCGGAAGATCCACCTGTTCCTCCAGAAGATTGAGTTCCTCCAGTGCCACCTCTATCCGGTGCATTACTACCATTTCCACCAGTAAGTCCACCTCCAGATCCACCGGTAGCAGGATCATTAGCTCCACCACCGCCGCCGCCAGCAATTAATATTGCATTTGTTTGTGATACCGAATTTAAAAATAATCCAGTATATCCTCCACCCCCACCACTATTACCACCTGCCCCTGCTGGAATTGGAGAACTATTACCACCTCCACCATATCCACCAGCTACTCCAATTGCTCCACCACCAACAATTAATTTGTATGTTTTTCCTTGTTCAAATATAAATGTCCCTTGCGCTGCACCACCTGATCCACCAGGTGATTGTCTATAAGTATCTGTTCCTCCCCCACCACCAACTGCATATATTTTTGTTGTAATGTTTTTATTTGATGTTATTGTATATGTTCTTTCAGTAATAAAATTTGAATATGTTGCTAATTTAGTAAAATCTACTGTTGTTGGTCCACCAAGATTACCAGTAATCGTTAAAGTTGTTGCATTTGGTGTTGAAGAATTAGTAGTGACCTTACTTTCTGCAAGATCAATACCATTTAATTGCCATTGATAAGAAACACCACTTCCATCACTTGCAGATGCTTGAGCGGTAAAGGTTGTTGTGTTACCTATTACAACAGTTGTGTCATTTAGTATTGATCTTATGGAAATTGATGGATAAACAGATAGAGTTGCAATACTACTATCTAATGTATCATTGATTGCATTTGGCGTAGATCTTGCAGTACTAACTGTAATTGGATCTTGTCCATATGCAGATGGTATATAATCTGCTTTCAAAAATACTTGACGATTAGTTGAGTTATTATACAATTCTAAAGATGTAGTTCCAGAACCGCTTACACTTTGATTGTCAGTTAATGGTCCATTTTGATCATACCACTGATAAGAAATAAATCCAGTTGGTGTTACAGAATTTGATGGAGTTTGAGTTGGAAATGTTGCAGTTGCAATACCAACAAAAGTGGCAATTCCTGCATTACATATAGTTAATGAAGTTGGTTGTTGAACAAATGATAGAATAGGACCATTAAGATCTAAAGTAGTCTGCTTGTTTATCATTTTAAACTCCTTTAGTTAAAGTTTTGTCCAACAACAACTCCATACCAATTTGAACCACTATCAAATGTTCTAAATGAATAGACATCAGATCTACCTGCAGTTGTCGTTACGATTGGTAAGACACCACCACCAGGCCAGTAAACAGGAATAACGGCACCACCAGAAGTCTTGAAGGTATCAATTCCAACTGCATATCCACCCGGTGCATTTTGAACAATTTTAATTGTAAATGAACTTGAACCTGTTGGAGGGTTGGCGATTGTAAAGTGATTAACTGCTTGAGTTAGAGTTAAATTAAATGTTTGTGCTTGAGAAAGGTCCAAAGTAACAACATTAGAAGAACTTGAAACTGTCTGAACTTCTTCAACATATGTCTTCAGTCTTGTTAAACCTTCAACATCAAGTTTTGCTCTTGGTGTAAGTGTACCAATACCAACATTTACACCACTGGTTGTGATTGTGGTTCCACCAGTACCAACGGACAAAGTAGTTGTTGTAACAATACCAGCAGTAATTCTTCCTGTTGCTGATTGTAAATCAAATCCAGTTGCTGTTAGCATTCCACTTACAACTACATTATTTGCAGTAATAATGCCAACAAATACTGCTTGTCCGTTTACATAAAGTGATGTTGAAGAAGAACCAACAGCACCAACCTCAAGATTAAATCTTGGAACTGATGTGCCGATACCAACACTATTTAAATTGGTGTTATAAATTCCACCAGAAATAACAGACCATCCAAGTGCTGATGCATTTAGATTTGTTAATCCACTACCATTACCGGAGAAGAAATTGGCATAACAAGTACCAATAATATTTGTATTACCATTTACATGGAGTTTAAATTGATTTGCAGTGGTTCCAATACCAACACCATTGCTATCAACACAGAGAGTTGACGAGATCTTAAGTAAACAATCTCCAGGAGATGTTGTTGCAATACCAACTTGATCAAAGAGACCAATATTTAAATTTTTGGAAAGACTTACTGCACCGAAACGATACCAGTCATTGTTGGTTGTATAGATCCACCCAGCATATCCTCCAGCAGTTGGGTTTTCATAATAAACAATATCTCCAGGGTTTCCAGATAGAATAGGAGTTGCAATTCCGACAGTATATTTTCTGGAAACCGTTGCATCACCTTGCAACAGAATTGAATTAGCTTCAATTCCTTTATCAGATATTGACGTAATCTTATTACTGAAGATAACAGGTCCACCAAACTCAGATGTTGATTTACCATCTATACCACCTTCAACACGAATTAGTCTATTGAAATTACCTTCAGTTGGATTGATAATATTTAATCCAGGAAGTCCTCCAATATCTTCTCCAGTTACAGTTTGAACAGGGGTATCAAATATTTCTTCTTGACCAGTAATGGAACTTATTCTCTTATTACCAGAGTATGAAATACCTTTATCATTCATACCAGTATAGAAGTTAATTCCACCTTCTTGTCTGGTTGATTGAGCTAACAGTTCTTCTGTTGGTGAAATCTGACGATCTTGCTTATCAGGGAATGCTGTCGAATAGTTACCAGGACCAAATCCAACATACTCAAAGGTATGTCCAGATGCACGAGAGATAGAATGTCTTCTTAATTCAATTGGATTTACTGAAATTCTTCTAACAACAGAGTTAATTGTATGAATACTTGCTCTGGAACCTAAAACACCACGGAAAACATAAATTGGATTTGTAGGTCCTGTAATGCTATTTGTAGAAGTTGTGGTTTTAACTCTTACAATTTCATCATCAATTGCCAAGTAATCTCCAATATTGATATCAAGGTTTGAAATTCCTTGAATATTAACTTCATCAATGATTGCGTTTGATATATCAGCTGACAGTGTTGTTGTAATTCCAGCATATTTTGGAACCATTCTACCATTCAAACTTTCATTATCAACCGTAAGTACACCTCCGTTAGATGATACACCTTCACGATATGCATAAAGTGTACCTGTTGCTGCTGGGGCGCTGGCAGTAATACCAATTCTAACAGAGAATGATGTAAGACTTATGTTTTCGGTAACAACAAAGTCTCCATTATAAAGACTTTGATTTGCACCAACCAATCTTACTTTATTATCAACTTTCAATCCATGATAGTTGGAAGTTGTAATAATAGCAATTCCAGTTGTATTATTATAAGTAAGTGTGCTAATTCTAATTGCTTCGCCAGTAACATAAACAAATGCATTTTGAGTAAGAGTTGCACCAACACCATCAGTAGTGTTTGCAGATCCAACAGCAGTTGTAGAAGTTACATCAAATTTCTTAGCACTTCCAACTGGAACATCAGTAATTCTATAGAGATTATTATATCCGGCATATGATACAGATGATACACCAGAAACTCTAACAGTATCACCAATATTATTATAAGTACCCGTTACTGTTATGACTGCTCCAGTATATCCTGTGGTAGTTGCAACCCCAACCACAGCAAGAGTATTGCCAATACCATATGCACTACCACCATCCATAATCTTAATGCTGGTAATATTACCTGATGCATTGACCGAAATCTTTGCTGTTGCATTACTGCCAGTTGTTGAACCAGCAAATCCTACAAGGCGGGCATTATAAAGATCCGCAGCAGTTCCAGATCCATATCCAGCACCACTATTAGCAATACTGACTTTAGTAATTCTATTCAGTCCGTGGTCAATTGAGGTATGAATTGTATGAGCAATTCCCGAAGAAACTGAAACAATATTAGTAATTCCAATACCAATATTAGTATCATTAATGACCTTATTGATAGTTTCTTTAGTAAGACTGTTACGAACATCATTTACAACAACCTCACCAATCAATTGAGATGTTGCAAATGATTTAGTTTCATCTGGATCTGCCTGTGGATTATCCTTATTAATTTGCGGATAAAGTTCTTTTACGGGTTGTGAATACTTTTCATTGTTAAATGGAGAAACAGTTGGAGAATTTGATGCGTTTAACAATGTTAAGTAGTAAACTCCATCTTGCTCACCAGCAACATAGTTCTGCACCTCCTGTGTTCTATGAACATAATAGGTGTCATTATATCTCTTTCTCTTGAAGTATGGAAGAGAAGTAGTTCTTGAGGAAGTATCATTCGTAAATGTTCCAGGATTCGTAGAAAGTTCTACAGAAAATTGTTTTGCACTACTAATTCCTGTTACTGAATAAGTTCCATTAAATCCAGTATTGCTTGCTGCTGTTGTATTTGTAGAACTCTTGATATTTACAAGTTCAACCTGAGATCCTACAGAAAGATCATGAGGAAGTTCTGTTGCTATGTTTGCAGTTACTCCACTCCAAGTAGCATCAGCAATAATTCTAAAATTTCTTTGTTGATTTACATTTGATAGTGAACCAGTTCCAAAATAAGTTTGAACTTCAGCATTAGTAGAACCAATAGAAGTATTAGATTCTTGAAGAATAAATCCATCACTTGGAGGTCTTGCATTGACACCAGCATTTGATGGAAGTACATATCTAACTCTATAAACAGTATCAATAGAGTTTCTATTATCTTGAAGTCTGGTAATATATGTTCTTGGAGTTGCTGCTCCTAAAGCAGTTGATCCAAGACCTACGATGGTTGGATAGATGGTATTATCAGTTGCTGCGGTAGAGACCTTAATATACCATTGTCCAACAGTTCCATCATATTGAATTGGATGTCCAATGTCTCCAGAGTTCTTATCAGAAACTCTACTTACAATACTTAAAATTCCACCTTTGCTATTGATTGTAACCGCAGATGCATTAATTGCGTCATTTTGTGTCTTTGCAATCTTAAGTTTAGATGTTGTTGTAAGACCACTACTTGCATTGGTACTTGTAATTGCATAATAAACAGTATTATGAGAAATGCCATCAGGAAGTTGACCACTATCACTCAAAATACGAATAGATTCTCCATTAAAAAATGTATGATCTGATGTAAGAGTAAATGTATTACTTGTAATGCTATTGATACCTGTAGCACTCCTACTTACATAAAATTTCTTTTCGGAACTTGACTGAGAACCAGGCATTACAATTCTTGAAGAATACTCAGTAACAGTTCCAGCATAAGAGACCAATACCTTGATTGTATCATTCTCTTTAGCACCTACTCTATATCCTTCAATAACATTTTCAGGGTGAACATCTGAGTTCGTTTGATTATACAAATAAAGATGTCCTGTTGAACCAACTCCAATTACTGGAGAAGTCCGAATTACATCAATCGCATTGAATTCAATAGCAGTGGTTTCTGTTCCAGGAAGTTCTCTTGGTGGAATAATGTGTGTAATATATCCTACATCATCTTGAGGAAATGCAGTATTTCTAAATCCTGATGCAACAAGTGCTTTAGCACCAAAGTTGGAGTTGGAGTTGGTGATAGACATATCACCTCCACTTTCTACTGTAAAGTGTTCGGCATAACCAATTGCAAAGATTGAAACACACTGAATAAACGCTTCATTTGTTGCTTTAATGTGAAAGTTTTTATATTCTGGTTTAAATACTGCTCTTGAATTATTACTAATTGTCTCATTTCCAGGAACTGTAGTGTCATTATATACCCCACTATCCGGATTGAATAATACAAATGCATTATCATCTTTCTGAAGTCCAATACCCGTAAATTGGGCAACAATCATTGACTTAAATCCAGATGCCTTGGATCCATCAGCAAGAAGACCACACATTCCATATACAGAACGCAATGAGATGTTAAAGATATATGGAGATGCTGAAGTTACTGTATCAGAAGACAGTGATAAAATTGATCCAGTTACTGATGGAAGTGCTACAGTAGGAGCATTTTGAGCTTTATAAGTAATTACTGTATCGCTTAATTTTTCTGTTACAACAAACTGTCCATTATATCCAGTTGCTGGAATACCTTCAATTCTAAATGGAGTATCCACATCTAAACCAGCAACTGCAGAAGTAGTAGTTACTGTAATAGTTGATGATGAAATGACACCATTACCTGCTTTAATACTTGAGATACCAATGGATTCTCCAGTAGAACCTACAATACGATACTCATCAATTTTTGGTTGAATATCAAGAGCATTATCTGGATAGTCTGGTTCAATTGCACGTCCAGAAGATTGTCCATAAGCCAATCCAACTTTTTCATAATACATATCCAGATCAGTACGATCCGTTGAGTATACTTGGAAGTCATCATTAATGCTTACATTATTTGCTCCATCAGCATACTCAAAACAAGAAAGTTTGTGATGAGAGAAGTTAGGAACAAATAAGTTTGTTGTATAATCAATGTAACACTGACCATTTGGATCAGCATCGAACATAGAGAATTGCCAGAAGTAACATCCACCAGTTACACGGAATATTGTTGATCTTTCAACATTATCATTTGTTGGGCTTGGAACATACTTAGGGCGAATTTTAGTCTTTCTTAAATCAAGACCAACAATTGAAGTTCCTCTTGGAATAATTACTCCACCGTAAATACTATTGAGTTTATAAAGTTCATTATCGGATGTAGTTAAATCAAAGTTTGATGTTAAATCAAAACCTTCTGAAGGAAAACTTGTTGATGTAGTACCGTTTCTCAGTCTGTAATTATTTAATCCATTATTTAATCCGTCAGGAATCCATCCTGGGCGGTTATCAACAATATGGTCTCCAGGATAAACAAGAATTGTTGTCTTACCAAATCTATCGTTATTCAGACCTCTCTGATATGAAAATCTTGCTGCTTCAATCAATGCCCTTTGAATTGTTTTAAAGGGACGAGTTAATGAATTTCCTTGGTTCTCAATGCTATCGGTTGAATCCAAACTATTAGGATCAACATAAAGAATTGTGCCACGAACTGATTTCAGAAAATTATCTAATCTGGAGAGACCCATCTTATTAATACTTATAGTTTCCGTTATGGATTATTTATCATATGAAAAAGGAGGACTGCCTAAGCAACCCTCCCTCACACTTCCTTCACACCTTTATATATTACCATACTTTTCTTCTTTCCACAAGAGGTTCATCGTTTTGAAGATTTGAGTAAAGATGCAACTGTTGATATCACAAATATTGCGCAGAATATCTGTAATAGTGTTGCAGTAGATTCCATAGTTAAAGTCTTTTGATTCTTCTTTTTTATCTATAAAGTAAGCACTTTTACTTATGAAATTTGTCTGGTTTCTAACATATACTCTACAGTATTTGCTACATCATTCATCGCATCTCTTAAGTCTGGGCGTTGTCCTGATTCTTGTTTAATGATAGGACGACGATCATCAGTCAAAGTCCAACGCCATTGTTTCATTGATTGACAATACCAGAGTTTAATGTTCATAGTTTTATATTGTTGAAGCCCCATAACAGAATTGAACTGTTCTCTGCAGTTTACAAAACTGCTGCATCACCACAATGCTTATAGGGCAATTAATCCACGGGTAATGCTTCTGGATTTTCCAGATCAACTTCAA
>Ga0114978_10005498_pt1 | contig 10114 bp, 6 predicted proteins | sample S_140212_EF_Meta_FD_87027 | JGI IMG/M metagenome (GOLD analysis project Ga0114978, IMG submission 87027) | Freshwater microbial communities from Lake Simoncouche, Canada to study carbon cycling - S_140212_EF_MetaG | ecosystem: Environmental > Aquatic > Freshwater > Lake | place: Lake...
CGGCGATGCAGCGAAGGCTGCAGTCGCGCGTGCAATGACCGCGCTTTCGTCGAGCGATGCTGGCGTGCGCAGCGCCGCGCGTATCGCGCTCGAGCATCAGGATCCATCGCTGTGGCGCGCGCGCGCAATTGCCGAAACATCCACGCAGTCATCGATTCTCGCGCTGGTTGCCCTTGCGCGCGCTGGTGATCCGTCGATCGACGGCAGTGCTATTGCGTTGCGCCTCGTGGAACTCGAGCCAACCGTGCGCGACACGATTCTTGAGAAGGAATGGCTGCGCGCGTGCGAGCTTTGGTTCCTGCGCATCGCTTCATCCAAGGCGAATGAGGCAGACGCTGCCAACATCATCAAGTCGCTGTGCGCGCATTTTCCCGCGGAGGAATCAAACGCCGATGCGTATGAACTCGACATGCATCGCGCTGCGCTTCTGGCCAAGCTTGGCGATCCGAGGGCGGTGGAGGTCGCGGTTACGCTGCTTGATCGGCCCGATGTGCGCACTGCGCCGAAGATCGACGCCGCGTTGCTTGCGCGCGGCGGGCCTTACGGAAAGGCCGTCGCCGACATCATTGCCAACGCGCCCGCCACGCAGAAGATCGGCATGGTTCACGCCATGCGTGACGCAAAGAATGGATGGAATCCAGCGCTGCGCGCGCAGTTTGCCCGCGACATCGCCAACATCCGCAAGGGCAGCGGCGGCAATTCGTTCGCTGGCTTCCTCAATCACATGACTGAGGAGTTCGTTGCCAACGCGCCAGAAGCCGAGCGCGAAATGCTCGTGTCGGTTGCGTCGGGCAAGTCCGCCAACGAGGTCGCCGTGGTGATGCCGCGCGGACCTGGTCAGGTGTGGACCGTCGAGAGCATCGTTGCGCTTGGGCCGAAGTTGGTTGCTGGTCGTGACTACAACGAGGGTCTGCGCGCCTATCGCGCTGCGCAGTGCGCGCAGTGCCATCGCGTTGGCAGCATCGGTGGCAGCGGCGGGCCTGAACTCACAGCGGTTTCGCGCCGCTTCTCTCTTGCCGACCTCGCGCTGAGCCTTGTCGATCCAAGCAAGACGGTGAGCGACCAGTATCAGAACACCGATATCACGCTGAAAAATGGCAAGATCATGACCGGACGCATCGTGTCGGATTCTCCCGACGCCATCGAGTTGCGCACGAGCCTGCTGAGCGAGGCACGCGACACGATCAAGAAGTCCGACATTGCCTCGCGTGCGCCGAGCAAGGTTTCGCCGATGCTGGAGCATTTGCACGATGGGCTGAACGAAGGCGAAATGCTTGATTTGCTCGCGTTCTTGCGTTCGGGCGGCGATGCGGCGGATGTTGCGTTTGCGGGTTCTGACGACGACGGCTACCTCGAGATTTTCTCGTCGGTGAACGCCAACGGCAAGACCGCTGAGGCGGCGCTGGCTCCATTTACCTACGACCCCAAGTTCTGGTCGCTCGAGAACGGCGAGGCGGTTGGTCGCACGACTGCGGCGAATCCCGCGCCGCACAACACGTTCCTCATTTGGAACGGCGAAGTGCGCGACTTCGAGCTCGAGGTCGAGTTCCAGGTGCATGGCAACAATGCGGGCGTGCAATACCGAAGCGTCGTGTTCGACAATTGCCGCATGCGCGGGCCGCAGATGGACTCGCATCCCAATCCGCCGTATGTGGGCATGATGTACGAGGAAGGTGGCCGCGGCATTCTCGCCGAGCGACTGAGCAAGGTTGCGATCGCCGCCGACGGCACCCGCACAACAACACCGTTCGCCGGCGAGTCCGAGCCCGCCGCTGATATCACGCAGTGGCACACCTACCGCGTCGTGGCTCGGGGACCCAAGATGACTCACTACATCGATGGCGAGGCAACCGTGCAGGTCATCGACGAGTCGAAGGAGCGGGCGATGGGCGGAAGCATCGGCCTTCAGATTCATGCGGGCGAACCGATGGAGGTCCGCATGCGAAAGATGCGCCTTCGCCGCCTCGACGGATAATCGTTATCGGCAAACGCGGGCCCGCGAGGTTTCTCACGAGTTTCGCGAAGCGGCATAGGCAATCGGTCGATATTTGCGAGCGCGCCGATTCGGCGCGCATCGAAGGAACACTTATCTATGTGCGGAATCGTCGCTTACATTGGCCGCCGGCAGGCAGCGGAAATCCTTCTCGAGGGTCTGAAGCGGCTTGAATACCGCGGATATGACTCGGCTGGCGTTGCGCTCATGAACGGTGGTTTGAAGGTCGCGCGCTCGGTCGGACGCGTGGCCAATGTCGAGAAGGTCATTCATGACCGCGGCGGATTCACGGGCACGCTCGGCATCGCGCACACGCGCTGGGCTACGCACGGTGGTGTGACCGAGAAGAACGCTCACCCCCATCGTGACGACGCGAGGCTTGGTCACGGCATCGCGATCATCCACAACGGAATCATCGAGAACTACTCGGCGATCAAGAAGTACCTGCAGGAGAAGGACCATGTGTTCGAGGGCGAAACCGACACCGAGGTGCTCGCGCATCTCATCGGCGAGCTCTATCAGGGCGATCTCGAGAAGGCTGTGCAAGCAGCGCTGCGCGAGGTTACTGGCGCGTACGCCATTGCCGTGATTTGCGAGAAGGAGCCCGATGTTCTGGTGGTTGCCCGCAAGGGTTCGCCGCTGATGGTCGGCGTTGGTAACGGCGAGTATGTCGTTGCTTCCGACGCCAGCGCCATCGTGTCGCACACCACCCAGGCGATTGCGCTTGCCGACTACACCGTCGCGCGCATCACCCGCGATGGATTCCGCACCACGACCGTCGACAACATCGAGATCACCGCGGAAATTCGCGAACTTGAGTTCGACCTCGAGCAGATCGAGCTCGGCCACTACGACCACTTCATGCTCAAGGAGATCTTCGAGCAGCCGAGTGCGTTGCGGATGACGCTGAAGGGTCGCGTTGATTCGGCGAAGGGGCAGATCATTCTCGGCGGCGTTGGCGATCATGCGCGACGACTCGCCAATGCCAAGCGCGTTGTGTTTGTTGGTCAGGGCACCGCGCTGCACGCGTGCATGATTGGCAAGTACCTGTTTGAAGACCTGGCCAAGGTGCACGCGGAGCACGATTTCGCCAGCGAATTCCGCTATCGCAATCCAATCGTCGAAGACGGCACCGTCGTCATCGCCGTGAGCCAGTCAGGCGAAACTGCCGATACGCTCGCGGCTTTGCAAGAGGCGAAGCAACGCGGCGCACTCGCGCTGGGCGTGGTGAATGTGGTCGGATCGTCGATCTCGCGCGAAACCGACGCGGGCGTTTACTTGCGCGTTGGTCCTGAGATCGGCGTCGCGAGCACCAAGGCGTTCACCGGGCAGGTCATGGTCAACTCTATGCTGGCGACCTACATGGGCCGCCGCCGATTTCTTTCGCAAGACTATGTGTCGCATCTGCTGCGCGAACTCGAGGCGATTCCCGACAAGATCGAGCGCGCGCTCGAGTGGTCGAGCCGCATTCGCACCGCCACGGCGAAGTACGTTCATCGGGAGAACTGGCTGTTTCTCGGCCGCGGCGTGAACTATCCGGTTGCGCTTGAGGGCGCGTTGAAGCTCAAGGAAATTTCGTACATCCACGCAGAGGGCATGCCCGCTGCCGAGATGAAGCATGGCCCGATCGCACTGATCGACGAAGGCATGCCCGTGGTCTTTCTCGCCACGCGCAACTCGCAGTACGAGAAGGTTCTTTCCAACATCGAGGAAGTCCGTTCGCGCGGCGGCCATGTGATCGCGGTTGCCACCGAAGGCGATGACGACATCAAGCGGCTCGCGCAGGAAGTCTTCTATGTCCCCGACTGCATCGAGATGTTCCAGCCGCTTTTGACGGTGATTCCGCTGCAATTGCTCGCTTACCACGCGGCGGTGCTGCGCGGCAAGGATGTCGACAAGCCGCGCAATCTCGCCAAGAGCGTGACGGTCGAGTGACCTGCTGATCCATGCAAAGCATCACGGCCCCTGCGCGAGCGATCGCGGCCAAAAAAAGGGGCCGTTTCACTTTTTGTCTGCGATCGCCGCGGCGATCTGTCGGTCTTGCACGGACGCAAAGCCCGACAGCGCGACCAGCGAACCGACGAGGCAAAACAGCATGTCCCATTGCGCGTCCCACACATCGCCCTGCGCGCCGAGAAAGTTGACTCCTGCGTCGCCGACGAAGATCGCGCCCGCAAACTCAAGCAACTCGAAGAACGCCGAGAACGCCAGGCACATGCCCACGACCAGCGTGCCCAACCATCCGCGCACCGCAAGAACGCCGTTGCGAAGCAGCACCTCACGCCAAGCGAGAGCGGGCGCGAATCCCTGCATGAAATGGCCGAGTCGGTCGTAGTCGTTGCGCGGCCGGCCCATCCAGTCTTGCACCCACGCGCCGACAGGAACGAGCGAATACGAATAGATTCCGCCCACGATCAGCACCACTGCGTGAAAGGCCAGCACCGCGAACACGACCACGGTCGCTGGTAGTTTGCGTAGCCAGAAGGCCCACATCACGATCGCGGCAACCACCCAAACCACCTCGAGCGCCCAAACGATCCGGTCGTACGGATTTACTCCGCTCCAGATCAGGAACACGGTGAGCAGGATGACGACCCAGTCTCGGAAACCGAGCTTCGGATGCGGGTGCATGCGCGCAGGCTACTCGCATCGACGCCGCGCAAACCAGTCATTTGTTCGCGGTAGGCGCGACGGGAGCTGGCTTCTCAGCCGAGGTCTTCTCAGCCGAGGTCTTCTCAGCAAGGGCCTTCTCGATCGCCTCGATCATGCGCGCGCTTTCGGGCGCCACGGTTGATGCGAAGAACTGCGCGGTCTTTCCGTCGCGAGAAACCACATACTTGCCGAAGTTCCAGCCCGGAAGTTCGCCAGTCTTGGTGCCGAGGCATTCGAAGACCTTCGATTGTTCGGCGCCAGACTTGACCTTGCACTTCTCGAAGATCGGAAAGGTAACGCTGTACTTCGTCGAGCAGAATTCCTTGATCTCCTTCGGATCGTTGAACTCCTGTCCACCGAAATCGCCGCTGGGAAAGGCGAGGATGACCAGGCCGCGGTCCTTGTACTTGTCGTAGACCTTCTGCAGGCCCGCGTACTGGCCGGTGAATCCGCACTGGCTTGCGACATTCACCACGAGCGTGACCTTGCCGGCGTACTCGGCGAGGTTGGCGTCCTTGCCATCGAGGGTCTTGACTTTGATTTCGTGCAAAGTGGCGTCCTTCCATTTCGTGGTGAGCGCGGCGGTCTGCGGGGCGGCTTGCGCGCAGGCGAAGCCGGTGACGAGGGCGATAGCGCCGACGATGCTCAGGGAGAGGCCGGCCGAGAAACGATTGGTGATTCGATTGAGCATGGTTATTCCGTTGGGTCGGGGCTTCGCAGCACCCGGCGCGGTCGATGCAGTGGAAGGGCGCAAATGCGGCGGAAGCCGTAGAGTAGGGGCTATGGCCCGATTCCTGTCTAGCACCACTACCTGTCTCGCGCTCATGGCCTCGCCGGCGTTGGCCGTGGGTGGAGATCTGCCCGCGCTCGACCGCGCGCTGGCGTGGATTCCTGAGGAGGCGATTTCGTTCATCGCCGTGCCGAGCCTCAAGGGGTTGAGCGACGATGTTTCGCAACTCATTGAGGCGACTGGTCAAGGCGGGCTGCTTTCGATGGGTCGGCCGATCGACTTGCTCAAGTCGCAACTGGGCATCGGCGCCAATCTTGATGAGAAGGGGGCGGTGGTGGCGTACTTCCCACCGAGCCTGGCCGCAGCTGGGGCAGTCGCGCAGCCGGCGGGGACGCGGCCGATGCCGGTGGTCATCGTTGCGACGACCGACGGCGAGGCCTTTTTGAAGGCAAATCTGACGGCCGCGCCCGACAAGGGCGATGGCGCTTTCACCAGCGCCAACGGCACCATCGTCTTCGCGCGCGCGTTGGAGAACAACTGTGTTGCGCTGGCGCCGACCAAGGAGTCGCTGCCCGCGGCGTTGCCTGCCCACGGCATTGGCGAGCGCTTTCACGGACGGCTCAAGCCCGCCGAAATCAGTTGGCTCGATCGAGCCGATCTCGTTGCCTGGGCCTCGCGCGATGCGTTGCGCGCGGCGGTCGAGAGCGCGCGCCTGGAGCCGATTCCCGACGATGTCTCCGGCGGCGCGCTGAATCGCGGCCAGCAGGAGGGATTGCGAACCAAGGGCCTCGAAATCATCGACATGTTGGCTGACGGCGTGGTGGTGGTCGATGTCGATCCGTTGGGGATCTTCATTGCCGCCGTTGGCGTGGCCGAGCCGGTCACTCCGCTGGCCGCCGTGATGGCCGGTGGCGACGGCAAGCCCGCGCGCCTCGACCGCATCCCGCAGAACCCGTTCTATCTGGCGCTTTCGGTTGATATCGACGGCCTGGGCGGCGTTGCCAAGTTTGGCGAACTTCTGGATCTCGCCGACATGAAGGTTGGCGTTGCGCCGCGGACGCTGGTGCCCGAATGGATCTTTACCGAGGGCGCCGATCTAGCCGCGGTGCAGATGGCGGCGTACCCATCGAAGCTCGGGGTTGCCATCGGCGGCGTGCTCAACGACAGCGCGCTCTTCGTCTCCTCGCGCGACCCGGCCCACACGATCGCGCGCATGAAGCAATCGCTCGAGGCGCTGGCGGGCGAAGTCGACGGCATTCGGCGCGAACCCTCGTGGAACCCGGAGAAGAAGCTCAAATCGGGCGACATCGTTACCGCGTTTGAGGTGAAGGAGACGGTCGTTGATGTGACGAAGCGCGGCGGGATCGATTACGAGCGTTTGGCCAAGCAGTTCATCTTTGGCGCGCGCGGGCTCAACGGCCTGGTCAAGCAGCGCGACGACGGCGTCGTGGTCACCTTCAGCCAGCGTCCCGATGTGTATGGACGCGCTATTGAGGCGGCGGCCGGGACCAACTCAGCCACCAAGTCGCTCGCGGGCGACGAAACGGTGAAGTCGATCGAGGCCTGGCTTCCCGAGCAGCGCGATATCGAGTTGATGATCGGCCTCGGGCCGCTGGTCAACATGGTGGGGCAGGTCGCGTCGAGCTTTGTGAGCGAGGAGCAGGTGAAGTCGATGATGCCGCAGATCGCCAAGGATGCGGCGCCGATCGCCCTTGCCGTCGAGCTCGGGCAAGGCCGCGTTGCGACGGTGTTGGTGCTGCCCGCGGATGTACTGAAGGCCATCGCCCAAGCCGCCGCGCAACAGCGCGCAGCCGCACCAGCTCCAGCTCCCGCACCCGCCCCCGCACCCGCCTCCGCAGGAGTGGGCAATTGACCACGAACAACGGCGAGATCCGATTCTGGTCCGCAGGTCCCGACCGCGTGGTCTCGCTGGAGCCCTTCGCGATCATGGGGATCGTGAACGCGACGCCCGACAGCTTCTCCGACGGCGGTCAGTTCGCCGATGCGGAGGAGGCGGCCGAGTTTGCGCTCGCGCTCGTTGATGAGGGTGCCGCGATCATCGATGTGGGCGGCGAGAGCACGCGTCCTGGTGCGGCGCGCGTGGATGCCCAAACGCAGATTCGTCGCGTGGTGCCTGTGATTTCCCGCATCCGCTCCCGTTCCAATGTGGCCATTTCGGTCGACACCACCCAGGCCGCCGTTGCCGAGGCCGCGCTGGAGGCGGGCGCGGACGCGGTCAACGATGTCAGCGCTGGCGCCGAGGACCCCGCGATGTTTCGGCTGGTTGCGCGCAAGGGGGCCGGCCTGATTCTCATGCATCGGCTGGCCGCTCCGGGCGACGACCACTACTCCGACCGCCATTCCGAGCCACCGATCTACGACGATGTGGTGCGTGAAGTCGCCAGTTTCCTCCTCGCCCGTGCCGAGATGGCGATGGCGGCGGGGGTGGAGCGGGAGTGCATTGCGCTCGACCCTGGTCTGGGCTTCGGCAAGACCGTCGCGCAGAACTACGAGTTGCTCGCGCGCACTGGCGAGATCGCCGCCCTGGGATTTCCCGTGCTGGTCGGGGCGAGCCGAAAGAGTTTCCTTGGGGCCGTGAGCGGCAGGGCCGATCCGGTGCAGCGCATTGTTGGTTCGGTCGTTGCCGCGGTCGCGGCTTACGGCGGCGGTGCTCGGATCATTCGCGCCCACGATGTCGGCGCGCACCGCGAGGCGCTTTTGGTGGCACAGGCGGTACTCAAGGGCGCTGGGATCTAGTGGGCGAGTCGCCCGCGGATTGCCGGTCGGGCGCACGCATTTCGTAGGCATTTGTCCACACCCCACGCCGCAGGGCATCGCTACTATGCGCCCCCCTTCAGCACGCACAGGAGCATCACCATGGCAGGCGCAGCAACCCTCACTTTCACCGAGCAGAATTACCAGAGCGAAGTCGCCGAAAGCGCCGTGCCCGTCATGATCGACTTTTGGGCCGAGTGGTGCCAGCCTTGCCGGATGATTGGCCCGTCCATCGACCAACTTGCCATCGAATACCAAGGCAAAGCCAAGGTGGGCAAGGTCGACATCGAGCCCAACCGAAATCTCGCCTTGCAGTTCAACATTCAGAACATCCCTTGCGTGATTGTCGTCAAGGGCGGCAAGGTGGTGTCGCGCGTGGTGGGCATTAAGTCCAAGGCGGACCTCGCCAAGATGCTCGACTCCGCAATCGCCTGATCGATTGATCGGGCTGCACATCAGACCAATAAGTTTTTGGCACAACCACGCTCACGCGTTGGTTTTGGCGTGTATTTCGGACCACGCTCAACTTGTCCATAAATCAGGAATGATCGTTTCCATAGTTGTGACAAGGGGTTACGTTGATTTGCCTTGCGCGATATGCACAAGTGGTGTTGTATGCGTGCATATTGACAGTTCTGCCTAAATAGGGTTCCAAGAATGACTTCCAATCCACTTCATTGGTCCGTGCTTTCCCGAGCAACGCTGTTGGTAGCCATCGCGACCGGTTGCTTTGCCGCCAGCGCGCAGGCGCAGTCGATCGTCGACCTTCAACTGGTTGGCCCCGCGACCCCAATCATTCCTGGGCAAATTTTTGATGTGAAGCTGCGCGCCGCGCGACAGAATCCGACGCTGGCCGCGAGTTTCGTCGCGATCGACTGTATTGTCGGTTGGAACCCTGCGCAGGTGAAGTTCCTGAGCATCAGCACGACCGGCTCGGTTCCGCTGTCGAGCTCGTACCTTCCGTCGCCCGCGGTGGACTACACCGGCATCAACGAGGCCAATCCGCCCGCCGACGGCAATCTTCTGTACTACGCGCTCACCTCGCTCGGAAACCCGCGCGCGGTGCCGGCAGCTGGCGTGCAGGTCGTGACCTTCCGCTTTCAGTCGGTCGGCCTATTCACCTCGACATCGATCAGTGTCATCGACAACCTGACCGCCATCTACCCCACCGAAACGATCGTCTATGACGGCGTGGTTCCTGGAGTCGACGACTTCGGCATCGGCTACGCGGCCACTGTCACCCAGCTCGATTGCTCGACGATCTTCTGGTACCGCGACTCCGACGGCGATGGCGCGGGCGACCCGAGCGATTCGACCACCAGTTGCACCCAGCCTGCTGGCTATGTGAGCTCGTCGAACGATCTCTGCCCGACCAACGCGGCCATGCTCGCGCCGATCACCTACTACATCGATGCTGATCAGGACGGCTTTGGCGCCGCCGGTTCGCCCAACGCGGTCTGCCAGACCACGGCTCCCGCGGGCTCGGTCACCAACTCGACGGACTGCAACGACGCGCTGGTCATGTACAACGACAGTGACGCCGACGGTTACGGCACCGCGATCAAGGTCGCCTGCAACGGCGCCACTCTGAACACCGATTGCAACGACGCCGTTGCTGCGATCAACCCAGGCACGACGGAAATCTGCGACCTGGCGAACACGGACGAGAACTGCAACGGTCTCGCCGACAACGCCGACTCCGGCGCTGCTGACGCGGGCAAGAGCAACTTCTACGCCGATGCTGACAGCGACACCTACACCGTCGCCCCAGCTACGCGCTTCTGCGACATCGTGGTTGGTTACCGCGCATCGGTCTCCGCCTCGATCGACTGCAACGACTCGGTCGCCGCGATTAACCCAGGCGCGACGGAAATCTGCGACGCGGCCAACACGGACGAGAACTGCAACGGTCTCGCCGACAACGCCGACGCGACTGCCGCTGACGCGGGCAAGACCAACTTCTA
>Ga0114978_10005499_pt1 | contig 10113 bp, 7 predicted proteins | sample S_140212_EF_Meta_FD_87027 | JGI IMG/M metagenome (GOLD analysis project Ga0114978, IMG submission 87027) | Freshwater microbial communities from Lake Simoncouche, Canada to study carbon cycling - S_140212_EF_MetaG | ecosystem: Environmental > Aquatic > Freshwater > Lake | place: Lake...
AGCATTCTACCTGTTAAAAAAGCCCATTCGCGTTAATCCCTTACTGAACCGAGGGGCCATCAAAACAAGGACTTAACCCTTACGACCCTTGGCAATTAAGAAAGTTTCAGAAGATCGATCTCGTGAGGCTTTCGGCTTGCGTTCAACCACCCGTTTGAAATGCCTTTTGAAGCTTTCGACTGTCTGGGAAAAACCACTGCCATGAAACGCTTTAACAATCAATGCACCATCTGTTTTGAGGTGCATTAGCGAAAATTCAAGAGCCAAGTCGATGACTTGTTGAATTCTGGCAGCATCGGCCAAACCAACCCCCGATAAATTCGGGGCCATATCGGACATTACCAAGTCTACCTTGGTGCCCTCAAGGGTCTGATTGAGCACTTCTAGCACCGAATCTTCGCTGAAATCACCCAAAATGAACTCAACACCAGCGATCGGCTCCATGGGCAGCAGATCCAGGGCCACAATCCGCCCATCGATCACCCCGCCCTTACCCACCAGGCGTTCGCGGGCCACCTGACACCAGCTGCCAGGCGTGGAGCCCAAATCGACGATGACATCCCCCCGACGCATGAGTTTTTCGGCATCAAGAATCTCGGTCAGCTTGAACGCCGCCCGGGCCCGATAGCCTTTTTGAGTCGCCATTTTGACGAAAGGATCATTAATGTGCTGCATGACCCACTCTTTAGAAAATTTGTTCTTGGCCATTCCCGTACAATCTACCTTATGACTATTATGGAACTTACCCCCCGCGAGCGTAGTTCGCTTCGCGCTGCTGCTCACCCACTACGCCCAGTTGTCCTGATTGGCGATAATGGCCTGACCGAGGCAGTTTTAAAAGAAATCGACCTAAACCTGTCGGCTCACGAGCTGATCAAAGTACGGGCCGGTTCCGCCGATCGCGACGAACGCGACGCCATGCTTGCCACCATTTGTGACACCCTGTCATGCGCAACAGTGCATCACTTGGGCAAAATGTTGATTCTGTACCGGTTTGGATCAAAAGGAACTTATCTCAAGCCACCGGCCGAACCTGCAAGCCCCGCCAAGCGTAAGCCCAACGAGCCACACACGCCTAAAAAACTAGCTGCGCAGGGTAAAAAAGTTCAAAAGCCAAGTCGACGCAACCGCCCAGAGCGCGAACAAACCGACTTAACTGATCGCCCAACGGTTTATGCGGGCGACCGTCCTGCACGGCCTAGCAAACGCGCCGCAAGTGCCAAGGATACCCCACATGGCATCCCGCGTCGTAGTGCCCTGTCGTTAAGGGCTGGCGCACGTCGTGGCGCGCTAGGCACCACCGTACGCAAACGTGCTCCGGTCAAACGCTAAAAAGCGCGATTCAAAGGTATTTGATACTGATGATTTCGTATTCGCGCGAACCAGACGGTGCCTTGACTTCAACCACGTCGCCTTCGTATTTACCGATTAAGGCGCGTGCGACTGGGCTCGACACCGAAATCAAATTGGCGCGAATATCGGCTTCAACGTCGCCCACGATTTGATAAGTGACTTTGACAGCAGACTCTAAGTCTTCAATCTCGACCGTGGCGCCAAACACCACGCGGCCGTCGGCATCAATGGTGCTCGGTTCAATAAGCTGCGCATTCGAGAGCGTGCCATCAAGCTCGGCAATGCGCCCTTCGATAAAGCCCTGACGCTCGCGGGCTGCGTCGTATTCTGCGTTTTCAGACAAATCGCCTTGCGCACGCGCTTCGGCAATGGCATTAATCACGGCAGGGCGTTCAACGTGCTTTAAGCGTTGCAGTTCAGCCTGCAAACGCGCGGCCCCGCTAACGGTAAGAGGAATAGTCGCCATGGTGTTTTTCCAAAAAGCAAAACCCCGGCTCGGGTCAGAACCGGGGTGATCAACAATATCGCTATTGTGGGCAAACTTTACGGTAAATGCAAGCTTGGCGACATGCGGATGGCCCCAATTTTTTCTTCCAGGTTTTGCCAGGCTGGCTTGGTTGGTGCAAAACGACCGCGCATATAGGTTAAGAGATCTGCCAATTGCCGGTCATCAAACTGACGGGCAAAACCTTGCATAAACCCGATCTGATCACTGGCAGGTTTACGAATCCCCTCAAGCACGACGCGAATCACGTTGTCTGGCTGCGCACTATGCATGCCCGTACTGAGCGCCAAGGGGATGTTGACACCGATCAAACGCGGGCCGTCGCCATCGTGATGGCAGGCTGCACAGGCTGCCTGAAACATCCGCTGCGCCGGGCCCTGTAGTAACGTCTCACGGGCGGCTGCCTGAGCGACATAGGCTGTTGCGATGACCGAAGAGTTGTTTGGCACTTCGATTGACCCCACCGGCTCTTGAAACGAGGCCAGATAGTTTGCCATCGCAGCAATGTCCGCGTCTGGCACTTGGGCCAGTTGTCGTACAACAGGCGCCATCGGACCTGACGCACTGCCGTGCTCAGCGCTGTGGCCGTGACGCAGATAGTTATAAAACGCAGACTCGGTCCACGGCACCGGGCTTAACGAGCGCGCATTGAGCGCCGGCGCCTCCCAGCCATCGATCGTGGCACCGCTCAAGTACGCCAAACCCGTACGCTCAGCCCCCAACGCGTCGCGTGACGTATGGCAAGCCGAGCAATGTCCCAAACCATTCACAAGATAATTACCACGCTCCCAGAGCGGCGAACGATCAGGCTCGGCTTGTCGTTGAGCAACGGGCTGGGGCGTTAGATACAGCGCGTTCCAAAAAGCCATCAACGGACGCACGTTAAATGGGAAAGAAAGCTTGGTTTCAGGAATTGCTTGACGCACCGGCTCTTGCGACATCAACCAACCGTACAAGGCGTCAAGATCTTCATCGTTGATGCGTGCAAACGAGGTGTAGGGAAACGCGGGATACAAATGATGCCCATCCCGTGAAATACCTTCGCGCATTGCGCGATTAAAAGCCTGTTGCGACCACAAGCCGATGCCGGTTTGCGGATCGGGGGTAATGTTTGTGCTGTAGACCGTACCGAACGGGGTTTGAATACCGAGCCCGCCCGCATTCGGTTTGCCCTGCGCGCTAGTGTGGCAAGTGACGCAGTTGCCCAACGCCGCAAGCTCACGGCCCCGATCAAGCGTGGCTTGCGAGTACAGCGTAGAGACGGGTTGCGTCAAAGGCGCAATCGATGCGCGACTTCCTAAAACAGCCCCAGCGATGCCAACAATTGTTGTCGCCACCGCAGCCGTCAACGCCCCTGCGCGCAACCACCAAGCACGCGGCTTAGGCCAGCTTGCTGCCTCGTGATCTTTTGTTTGAGCCGCTGAATTAGCCAGCGGTTGAAGGGCGGGCACCGCGGTTTGCTCGCCGGCATACATCAAGGGATTGAGCGCAGCACGCACGACCTCAGCCGTAAACGGTGGTTGCCGAAAACGTACACCCGTTGCGTCAAAAATAGCATTTGCAATCGCGGCGGTGCCGGGCACTGACGCCGACTCGCCCGCCCCAAGTGCAGGTTCGTTGTGACGCGGCATCTGCATCACCTCAATAACTGGTACTTGCCTGAAGCTCAGGATCGGATACGAACCCCATTCACGACTGGCAACGGTGTGCTTGTGCGGCTCTAGTGGCACTTGCTCGATCATCGCACGGCTTGTTGTTTGCACGACGTTGCCATGGATCTGGTGCTCAACGCCAGCCGGGTTAATGGTTAGGCCCGCATCATGGCCCACCACAACGCGTTTGACATGCACTTCTCCCGTTCGCTTGTTGACATCCACGTCGGCAATCCAAGCAGCCCACGCCGCACCAAACCCCGGCCATTTACTATGAACGTAGCGCGCCCAGGCAATGCCCTGCCCATGCAAAATATCGCCATCTGCACCCTGTTGCTGAGGTTGATCGTGTATTTTCCAACCCGCTTTGTCAGCAGTCGCTTGCAACAACTCACGCGCACGCGGGTCATCAAGATAGCGCAGCCTGAAATCCAGCGGATCGACCCCCGCAGCCGTGGCGAGCTCGTCAATATAAGATTCGTGCGCAAATGAGTTTGGCATCGCGGACACACCGCGCAGCCACGATGCACGCAAAATCGGCGGCATGTCATTCACAGTCACCCGCAAGTTTTGCAAGGTGTAAGGCGGGCGAGCGGTACGATCACCCATCTCGTAGGCTTGTGCGTTGGGTTCAATCGTACGCGTCAGCAATAGCGCTAAGGTCGGTGCCCCATTTGATGGATACGAGGTCGAAAAATCATAGGCGGCGATTGAACCATCCTCACGCAAACCGCCTCGTACCTCCATCCATTGGGCTGCGCCTTTAGGCTCCCACAAGTTTTCTTGCTCGCGGGTCAGTTGCACACGAACGGGTGCGCAGACTGCGCGCGAAAGCAATACAGCATCGGCCGCCACATCATCTGCGCCATTGCGGCCATAGCAGCCCGAGGCTTCCATGCGCACGATCTCAATGGCCGTATCTTGCAACGCAGTCAGCCGCGCTAAGTCTGCACGCAACACATGCGGGTTTTGCGTGCCCGCCCAAACGGTGAGCGAAAAAGGATCTGCGGCGTCAGCTTTGAAATGTGCGACGGCGCATGATGGACCAATCGAGGCGTGCATTTGGTAAGGCCAAATATAAGTGCGTGGCATCGACTGCGCCGCTTGAGCAATCGCCTGATCTACATCCCCGTCATCAATCAGTTGCCGCGGCTTGGACGGGTTGGCACGCAGCGCTTGCTCAATATCAGAGGTGTCAGGCAAGCCTTCCCAGGGTTTCCACGTCACACGCAACGTGTTTGCGGCTAATTCAGCGAACTCTTCACGCTCTGCCACGATTCCAACAAAGTCTCTAATCACTACTACCGCGCGAATGCCAGGGATATGCGCGATGCTTGCTTCGTCAACCGACTCGAGCAAGTTGCCAATAAAATCGCCATGATCCGCACCCGCATAGGGCGGACGAATCACCCGACCATGCAGCATTCCAGGCAAGCGCATATCGTGCACAAAAACTAACTCGCCCGTCGCCTTGGCGGGAATATCAACGCGAGGCGTTGACTGGCCCACTACGCGATATGTCGCGGGATCTTTAGTTAACGTTGTCAGATCGAGTTGAAGATGTACCCGCTGAGCCGCGACCAACTGGGAATAACTCACTGAGGTCGCTGGCGTGGCAGCCAAGCCGCTCACCGACACCACTCCGGCATTGATCATGAGTTGTTCGCGCGGCACCCCTAAGTGAATCGCCGCCAAGTCAAGTAAATGATTTCTTGCCTGTGCAGCAGCTGCCCTGAGTGGCGCTGCATGAATCTGTATTGAACCGCTTGCAATGGTAGGGCCTTGATTCGGCACGATACCGGTATCGCCCAAAATCACTTCTACCTGCTCAAGTGCAACATCAAGCTCTTCAGCCACGATTTGGGCAAATGCGGTTTGTATACCGGTACCGAGATCAACGTGACCATGCAAGGCAATCACGGTGCCATCTTGCCAAATCGACAAAAGGATTTCAACGCCTTCAGCGGGATTGGCAGGCACGGCGACAGGCTGACCGGGCGAAGGCGGATTCGCAGGTGGCGGGTCGCGAACCACCAACAATACGCCCGTTGCATTTAAAAAGTCTGCGCGCGTGCGCAGGGGCTTAGCGCTTGTCATGACTTGACCCGTGGCGCGCCTGCATCAACACTGCAGCACGTTTGACTGCACGCATGATCTCAACGTGAGTTCCGCAACGACAAAAATTACCCGATAAGGCATGACGAATTTCAATTTCGGTCGGATCCGGGTTCTGCGTCAGCAATGAAACGGTCATGAGGATCATGCCATTTAAACAGTAACCACACTGAGCGGCCTGCTCTTCGATAAAGGCCTGCTGGACTGGGTGCAGTTGTTCGCGCGTACCCAAGCCCTCTAAGGTAGTAACAGCACGTCCTTGCACGCCATGGGCAGGCACCACACAGGCCCGGGCTGCGACGCCATCGATTAAAACGGTGCAGGCACCACACTGCCCTAACCCGCAACCGTATTTGGGGCCGTTCAACAAAAGGTCGTTGCGCAACACATGCATCAATGATGTCTCGTTTGCCACTGACAAATGGCACGGTTGACCATTGACAACCAGTGCGCAAACCTCTTGTGCATTTGGTTCACGGTCAAGCTGCTGTTGATTCAACGCACTCATCTCAGGCCTTAGACGCTTAGGTATGTTTGTCGAACATGCTCATCCGCGTCGAGCTCAGCCATGGTGCCGCTGAAGCGAATTTGCCCTTTTTCAAGCACATAGGCGCGATCGCACACCAAACGTGCAAAGTGCAGATTTTGCTCAGAGAGCAAAATACTTACACCCTGTTTTTTAAGTGCAAGAATCATCCGTACCATTTGTTCAACAATAACCGGCGCCACACCCTCAGAGGGTTCATCCAATAGTAGTAGATAAGGGTTGCCCATTAAGCTGCGCGCAACGGTCAACATCTGTTGTTCACCACCGCTCATCTGGCCGCCCGCACGTCGAGGCATTTCACCTAAGTTAGGGAACAAGGCGAAGAGTTGGGAAACCGTCCAGGCCGGTGCCGCAGAGCCATCCGACCATATTCGCGGTTTTTGCCGGCCCACCTCAAGATTTTCTAAGACAGTTAAATCGGTAAAAATTCGACGATCCTCGGGCACGTAGCCCAGTCCACTTGCAGCAATATGATGCGCAGACTCTGTTGAAATATCGCGAGTCATAAAATGGACAAGGCCTTTACGTTCAGCCACGAGGCCCATCAAGGTTTTCATTGTGGTTGACTTGCCCGCACCGTTTCGACCCATCAACGCAACGACCTCACCACGCTTAACCTGAAAATCTACATCAAACAAAATCTGCGCAGCGCCGTACCAGGCGTTTAAACGTTGAACCGACAGCAAAGTCGTGCCGGCGCCAGACGCAGAGTTTGTCTGGACGGCCGCTGTCTGCTGCCGTTTTTGCTCAGTCTCAACCACTGGCGCAGCCGCATCTTCAAAGGTTGTGCCCGTACCAAAATACACTTCTTGTACCTTGGAGTCCGCGCGAATTTCCTCTGGCTTGCCTTGGGCGATCAACCGCCCTCGCGCCAAAACAATCATGCGATCCGCATGCGCAAACACCACATCCATGCTGTGCTCTGTAAACAGCACCGCGATCTGTTGCTCGATCACAAGTCGCTTGGTCAATGCCATTAAGTCGTGACGCTCTTTAGGCGCCATGCCTGCAGTGGGTTCGTCCATCAGCAACAGACGCGGACGATTAGCCAAGGCGATTGCCAATTCGACGCGCTTAACATCGCTGTAAGCGAGATCGCTGCAGGGGCGCTCGGCTTGCTGTGCCATGCCGACCTGATCGAGCAACTCAAGCGCTCGTGCATATTCATGCGAGCGCGCAGAACTCAAACAAGAAAAAATCTGATCGGCATGCGAAAGCAAAGCCATCTGTACGTTTTCGATCACCGTCAGCGAGGAGAACGTTTCAGCGATCTGAAAGGTACGACCAATGCCCAGGCGCCATATGTCGCGTGGCAACCGACCAACAAGTTCTTTTCCATCGAACAGAATCGAACCGCGGTCAGCTCGCAACTGACCATTGACCATATTAAAGGTCGTTGATTTTCCAGCACCATTTGGGCCAATCAACGCCAGCAATTCACCTGCCCGAAGATCAAACGAAATGCCGTCGACCGCCTTCACCCCGCCAAAAGACTTACCAATATCATTGACCACTAGCAGGCTCATGCAGGCTCCTTGGCGCTCACGCGCTGACTCAGGCGCCGAGCAAAGCCAGCCAGACCTTCTGGAAACAACAACACGAGCAATAAAATAATGCCCCCTAACATTGCACGCCAATATTCGGTGTTACGCGCGACGACATCGTGAAGCCAGGTAAAACTCACGGCTCCGACAATCGGGCCCGCCAAGGTTTGAATACCGCCTAGCAGCACCATGACCAACCCATCAACCGAACGACTGACATGTAGCGTCTCTGGTGAAATGCTTCCCTTCGAAAAAGCGTATAGCGCGCCCGCCAAACCGGCAAAGACACCAGCGACCACGAAGGCAACCCACTGCACACGCTTAACATCTATCCCGATCGCATCTGCACGCATCGGCGAATCACGCCCAGCACGCATCGCATAACCAAGCGGCGCATACAACATGCGACGAAGCACCCAGACACTGAGCACCACGCAAGTCAGCGTTAGAAAATAGTAGTGTGTTTTATTCGTTAACCACGCAGCAGGCCACACACCGGTTAACCCATTGCTGCCTCCGGTCAGCGCGTCCCATTGAAAAACAACGGCCCAGGTGATTTGTGCAAACGCCAATGTGAGCATGGCTAAATAAACGCCCGATAACCGTACGCTAAACCATCCAAACAAGAATGCCCCCAAACCCGCCACGCCAGGCGCCAACACCAAGGCAAACTCCATTGGCAAGCCGAGCCCTTTAAAGAGCAGCGCTGCACCATACGCGCCCAAACCAAAATAGGCGGCATGGCCAAACGAATGCATACCGCCTGGCCCCATCATGAAATGCAAGCTCGTCGTAAAGAGAACAGCAATTAGTAAATCAATGCTTAACACCACGAGATAAGGTGACGAGGTCAGGAACCAGGGCAACAGCACCAAGAGCACGACAAAAGCAATTTGCAAGCCCCGGGCGAATTGCGTAGGTGCACGCAACGGCGACTCAGCATGTGCCGCGTGACGCGACAACGGCTGTGCTCGACCCATCAACCCCCAAGGCCGAAGCACTAAGACGATCGCCATGACCAAGAACTCAACGACCAGCGTAAGTTTTGAAAACGAAACTGCGACGCCAAAGATATTAATCACGCCCAACCAAATACAAATGGCTTTTAACTCGGCAATCAAGAGCGCAGCGACAAACGCGCCAGGGATAGAGCCCATACCTCCAACAACGACCACAACAAAAGCCGCACCAATCGTGTTGAGATCCATCTCGAGGCTTGCGGGTTCACGGGGCAATTGCAACGCGCCCCCTAAACCGGCCAACAGCGCCCCCAAGGCGAATACGCTTGTAAACAGCCAGGCCTGATTGACGCCTAGTGCCGCCACCATTTCTCGGTCTTGTGTTGCCGCGCGGATAAAAGTACCCCACCGCGTACGCGTCAACAACAGCCAAAGCAACCACAGCAACAGCGGCCCCACCACAATTAAAAATAAATCGTATGCAGGAAAGCTGCGGCCCAGGATTTGCACTGCCGTTTTTAAACCGGGGGCACGAGGTCCTAGCAATTCTTCAGGGCCCCAAAGCCACAATACCGCATCCTTAATGACCAACACGAGCGCAAAGGTCGCCAACAATTGAAAGAGCTCGGGTGCCCGATAAATTCGACGCATCAAGGTCATTTCAACGATGGCGCCTAATACACCTACTAAAAGTGCTGCACTCAACAAAGCGGGCCAAAACCCGATCGTATTGGCGAAGCGCGTCACCAAGGTGTAGGCAAGATAAATACCCACCATAAAAAAAGAACCGTGAGCAAAGTTCACGATTCTAGTCACACCAAAAATCAGCGATAGCCCGGCTGAGACCAAAAAGAGCGAAGAAGCCCCAGCCAGACCATTGAGCAACTGAACAATAAAACCAGATAAGTCCATCAATCGCTCAATCCGTTTTAATCGTTACCCATTATTCGGCTGGACGTAGTTTTTTAACCTCGTCGGCTGAAGGCAAAAACTTCGCCCCGTCCAAGAAGCGAAAATCAACCATCACGCCTTTGCCACCATCATTTTTTGTTCGGCCTACAAAACTACCCATCGTTGACTGATGATCCTCTGGACGATAAGTAATTGGTCCAAACGGTGTCATCAAACTTAGCCCTTTGAAGGCGGTCACTAGCTTTTCTGTTTCTGTGCTTTGCGCCTTTTTAATCCCGGCCGCCAAGGACATAATCGAGCTATAGCCCACGACAGATCCCAAACGCGGATAATCTTTGAACTTATCCTGATACGCTTTCAAGAATGCCGCATGTTCGGGGGTTTTGATGCCATACCAAGGGTAGCCTGTCACCAGCCAACCATTGGGCGTTTCGTCTTTGAGCGGATCAAGATACTCAGGCTCACCGGTCAGCAGGCTCACGACCTCTCGATCTTTAAACAAGCCGCGCGTATTACCCTCGCGAAC
>Ga0114978_10005501_pt1 | contig 10111 bp, 7 predicted proteins | sample S_140212_EF_Meta_FD_87027 | JGI IMG/M metagenome (GOLD analysis project Ga0114978, IMG submission 87027) | Freshwater microbial communities from Lake Simoncouche, Canada to study carbon cycling - S_140212_EF_MetaG | ecosystem: Environmental > Aquatic > Freshwater > Lake | place: Lake...
CCGCTTTTCGGTTCTTAGCCAATCCAGGACTCCTTCGGCACCACCCCACAAAAGATTCGGCCCCAGAACCAGAAATGATGGTTGCAGCGACCGGATCTCGTGCAGACACTGTAAACCATCGGTGGCAATTGCACTCTGATAGCCGCGTGCTGCCAAGCACCTCTGCATCGCTTCAACGAGGCCTCGTTCATGATCAGCAATCAGCATTCTGGGCTTCATCTGTTATCCTCTCTGGTAAAAATCAGGTCGTGTTGGCGGATGCTCTTCCCGAAATGATGGCCATGTGTCGCTTCCTAAGACATCGGCAAGTGACCAACATGGAGAGAGTAACCCGCAGATCTTGTGCCGTCGAGTTTTGGCCTCTGCGGTTTTTTCCGATCCACAGCGATGACTCGGAAAAGGTGCAAACCTTGGCAGATAGCAAAGGATTTGTTGATATCGAGTCGTCTTGGTTTTTTCAGAGTCATGTCCACGCTTTGAAATCTGTTTTTCAAGCTCACTTGCAAGCCAGGGACTTGGTAACGATTTTCCAGATGAGTGGTTTTCGCCAGCGGAAATCGATCCAGTCGAGCGGGGAATCTCGTTGGCAGGGATGGTGCAACCGGCTGCTGCGGGAATACCTGTTTCCATGGAAGTCTGCTGCTCGGGAACGCGGTGAGATGACGACCATGCGAATCCCCATCGAGTTGCCTGAGGCAGACTGATCGGAAAAACAATCAGGAATCAAGTCGTCACGTTCTGGCCTGTTCGCATTCGGAAGGCCTGTTGATCGGATGAGACGGCACTGTTGGCTTGGGCTCCGTATGCGGGCTGAATCCGTTCTGGGCGGCTACGGCCGAAACGCTCAGAAAAAACCAGAAGACTGCGATTAAAGGGGATCCATTTGGCGTTCCGACGGTCTATCGAGATCCCTTTCTGCATACCCGTTCCTCAGGAACTCAGCACGGAAACCATCCGATCCTCAAATCGTGTGCAGCCGGGATGTGTCATAGACCTTCTTCCTCGGTGCGGATTGTGGCCCCGATCGGCACACTCGCCATCCCACCGGGCCGGATGCTCGATGGCGTGTCTCCACCGAAGCTTACACTCCCCTGGCTGGCGAATTCTGATCGGTCCCATCGCCGGACTGGCGGCTGGCTGCTCGCTCAACGGGGCACGGTTTTCGGCTCAGTTTGGGACTGAACAGTCTGTTGAAAAAGGGGGACAGGAATCGCGCACTGCGGATAATTCCAGTGGTTTTTTGATTTCGGTCCGAGCCAGTCTCCACGAGTTTTTTCCAGCATCCAAGCCATCCGAAGTTTCACGACTTCGGCTACGGAATTGCCACCTGATTGTGGGATTTCGCCTTGATTTTGGGTGGCGTCAGGGGGTGTTGCGGGGCGAAATCAACTCGGAGACGGGTTCTGCGATTCGAACGGATTCATGATGAAACGGGAAATTTTGTTGTCGTCAAATCTCAATCGACTATATTTCTCATACGTCTTGAGTCTGTGGCGCCTTCCTTGCATGGCGACAGTTCATTTCGAAACGATCGCGTCAAGAAGCTTTCAATGATCAGGGGCCCCCAGAGGAAGGCTGGCTTCTCTAATGATAAAAGACATGCGGCATGAGCTGTTGCGACTGATTGTTGAGTCAGAAGTCGACGACGGCGAAATTTTGGGTTTGAGTCAGCTGAGCAAAATCGAGTCCAATTTTATTCCAGGTCTCATCGACTGTCTCGCCGATTCGGATTGGCTAATCCGAAGGCATGCCATTCAAATTCTCGGTAATTCCCGTCCTGAATCCGATGCAGCGTTGCCCGCACTCATCGAGTCCCTCGACGACGAAAACGAAACCGTCCGAGAAACGGCACTTTCCGTACTTCCCAGTTTCGGGGCGTTGGCTGTCGACGCGATTCCCTATCTCGAAGACTGGTACCAAATCGAGGATAACGCGCTGGCATTACGGGCAGCGATTCTCATCGTCAAACTGGATCCGACACGAGTTGACGCCATGATTCGCGTGCGAGACGCCATCCGAAGCGATGCGAAGGAGACGCGAGATTTGGCGCTGCAGTTTCTGAGCGATCAACGCGAATCACTGCCATTTGACGAAGACCATTTTAAGACCGCAGTTCGAAATGGATGGCAATACCTGGCACCAAGTCATCGTGTCGATTGGTCGTGCAATCTTCAGCATGATGTCTGGTACATCGAACTGGCTCCCGTATTTCAACTGGTGTTGGGACAGGTTAAGCAAGAGAAAATCTGGGCCCATTTCCGCTTCGACCTCGCCGAATTCGCAAACCAGCCGGGAATTCTCGTGAATTCCGTCGAAACTCGAAATCAGGGACCGCGAAATCATAAACAGCCTGCACCGGTGACCCCGTGTATGATAGTCTCCGGGCAATATTTCGGCGAAATGTTCGTGTTAAATCTCTATCCCAGGCCATTTGAAGATTCTGAATCGCGCGAATCCGTGAATCTCTTATCAATGGAGATTACATCAATTGACACCGGAAACGACGATACAGAAGATGATGAAGGGCTGAACAGTTTCGGTTGGGGGATGGGGCCCCTGTAAGTGTGATGTACTGAGAATCGCATCCGAATCAAGTTGAGCGAGCGAGAGTTCCGATACCATCCGGCCAAGACCGCACTGCATCTCATCAATTTCGCCAATTTCAATGAGGATGGGTCAAACGATTGTCTACGAACACACCCATCGGTTTTGGCCAAAAAGCAGTGGTGATCGTCGAGAACTTAGCAGAAGGCCACCGAACCGTAGCTGTGCTCGGTCGAATGTCGGGAAGGCGATGCCACAGATGCAAATGACCGTGGTCTGGTGGATCAAGCGGGATGCACGACTGGCGGACAACGCATGCCTGGTCGAAGCGAACCGACTCGGTGCGGCGGTACTCCCGCTGTTCTGTGTGGAACCATCGATCATTGCCGCCGATGATTGTTCTGACATGCACCTCAACGCACAGTTCCAGGCCGCCAGTGGGTTACGTCAGGAATTACGGAATCGCGGAGCAGACCTGCTCATCGCACACGGCGAGATGGTCGAGAAAATCGCAAAGTTGCATCGGTTAATGCCGTTCACCCACCTTTTCAGCCACGAAGAGATTGGGAACAACCTCTCGTTCCGCCGCGACCGGGCGGTCGCCGCCTGGTGCCGAGAACAGGGGGTCGTGTACCGCGAATTTCCCCAGTCGAGTGTTCGCCGCGGCGGAGTGAATCGAGATCGCCTTCATCGACAATGGACCGATCGAATCGTGGGACAGACGCCGCTCCCCGTCCCAGCGATCCGCTTTCCCGACAGCGTGCGACCGCTGTGCGCCTCGACCGGCTTTCCGAAACTGGCCGCGTTCACGCACAAAGCGTCTTGGCAACCGGTCAGCGAAGCCGATGCCCAGACAACGCTCATCGATTTTTTAGCCCGTCGAGGTTACCGTTACCGAGGGGGGATTAGTTCACCGAATACGGCGTTCACCGCCGGATCGCGATTGAGCGTTCACTTGGCTTGGGGGACGATCACAGTCCGGCAATTATGGCACGCGACGCAAGAGAGACTCTCGACTCTCGACCCGGCCGACCCGGAATCGGACCGCTGGAAAAAGAGCTTGAGGGGGTTCGTCAGCAGACTGCACTGGCGTGACCACTTCGTCCAGCGGCTTGAATCCGAATCCGAACTCGAATTCCAAAGCATCCACCCAAGCTATCGCGATGTCCCCTACGAGAACAATAAACGACTGCATTTCGCCTGGTGTCGCGGATTGACCGGGTACCCGTTGGTGGACGCCGTGATGCGGTGCCTGGCGGCAACCGGCTTTGTCAACTTTCGCATGCGAGCGATGGTCGTCAGCTTTGCCTGCCACGTCCTGCATCTGGACTGGCGACTCATCCACCCGTATCTCGCCCGCGTGTTCCGCGATTATGATCCTGGAATTCATCTCAGCCAACTCCAAATGCAGGCGGGAGTCGTCGGTTGGAATGCGATCCGAGTGTATAACCCCACCAAGCAGCTAACCGACTGGGACCGCGATTGCCGGTTCGTGAAGCAATGGCTGCCCGAACTTCGGGGCGTTCCTGCCGTACGGATCGTCGCCAGTGATGATTTGCCGAACTACCCGCCGCCCGTCGTCCCGTTTGCACCGCGAGCCAAGTGGATGACCGACCTGCTTTACGCCGTCCGAAAGTCGGCCGAGTCGAAGGCCGAAACGCCAGCGGTGTATCGCCGACACGGCTCCCGCAAGAAAACGCGCACGGGCCGTAAGGCTTTGAAGCGACCACCCGTCGATCGTCAACAGTCTCTTTTCGACTCGGACACTGACACCGACACAGCCCCCGAGATCCTCCAATAATGCGTACCGCGGCATTGATTTACCCTCACCAATTATTTGAACAACACCCGGCGCTGATCGGTGCCGACATGGTCTTCCTGGTGGAAGATCCATTGTTCTTTCGCCAATACTCGTTTCATCAACTCAAACTCTTGCTGCACCGGGCGACGATGCGGCGATACGCCGAGCAACTTCCCCAAGCCATCATCGTCGAATCCCAACAACTCGAATCCACGGGTGAAATCGCGGCGGTAGTGAAAAAGGCGAAATGCACGCACATTCAAGTCGTTGATCCCAGTGACGACTGGCTGTTGCGTCGACTGACCAGCGCCTGTTTGGCTCACAAACTTCCGCTGAAGGTGCTACCTGACCCCCATTTCTTGACGTCACGAACGATCATTGAGGAATACGTCGCGGGGAAAACGAGGCTGTTCTTCACAGACTTCTATATCGAGCAGCGCAAGCGCTTGGGAATCTTGATGGACCATGGCAAACCGTTAGGCGAGAAGTGGAGTTTCGATTCCGAGAATCGCAAAAAGCTGCCGAAGGGGGTCGTCCCCCCGTCCCCAAAATTGCCTCCGCAAAATGAGTGGGTCATGAAAGCACGCGATTCTGTCCGAACGGAATTTGGCAATAACTTGGGCGAGGATACGGCATTCGCATATCCGACCACTCATGCGGAATCCAAAGCGTGGCTGGACGATTTTCTCGAGCATCGCTTTGCCGACTTTGGTCAGTATGAGGATGCCATCTCCAGTCGTGAAACCGTGCTGTTCCACGCTGTAATCACCCCCATGCTCAACATTGGCTTGCTCTCGCCGCGCGAGGTCGTTGATGCAGCACTCAAACACGCCGATCGTGTACCGATGAATTCTCTCGAAGGATTTCTGCGACAGGTCATCGGATGGCGCGAATTTATGCGACTGGTCTACCTCACACGCGGACGGCAACAACGGACCTGCAATTTTTGGAACTTCACGCAGCCGATGCCCAAGTCGTGTTACGATGCGACCACCGGGATCGAACCTGTCGATCACGTGATTCGCAATTTGCTGAAAACAGGCTATTGCCACCACATCGAACGGCTGATGGTGCTGGGCAGCTTCTTCCTGCTCTGCGAGATTCATCCGGATGCCGTCTACCGCTGGTTCATGGAGTTGTTCATTGATTCGTACGATTGGGTCATGGTGCCGAATCTCTATGGAATGAGTCAGTACGCTGACGGTGGGGGTATGACCACAAAACCGTATGTGTGTGGGAGCAGTTACATTCTGAAAATGAGCGACCACAAAAAAGGGGCTTGGTGTCCGATCTGGGATGCTCTTTACTGGAGATTTATTGACCGCCATGCGGAGTTCTTTGCCCGCAATCCTCGCATGGCGATGATGGTCAAGATGAAGGAGAAGCTGGGCCAGAAAATGACGGTACACCACCAAGTCGCCGAAACGTTTTTGACTCGACTGCACGGGTGAACGGATGCCGCCAATTAAAAAGAAATCCGACTTACCGCAGAAGATCTGTTTGACGTGTGGCAAACCCTTCGTTTGGAGGAAGAAATGGGCTCGTGATTGGCCGCAGGTGAAATATTGTTCTGAGAGATGTCGCAGAAAACCCAACGACCCGCCCCCGTGTGCCGATTCCTGACCCAGTCGATTCCTGACCCAAGTGGTTTGAATCAAGTCCCCTGATCCTCCTCGTCTGAACCGATTTTCCGCTAACGAAGGATGTTTTCGGTCGTCGCCAAAACCCGTTTCCCCGTGGGCCTACCGATCTCACGTTAATGAAAAGCGGCTGGAATAATTCAGCGAACGAAATCGAAAAAAAAGCGTCGGGAACGATGCGATGAGTCGGTTCGGGCAACGTCTGTGTGTCCGTCAATACCGAGTTCCTGAGTGAGTCCTCGGAACTTGGCAGCGGTCGTTTTGGGTGCTCGGTAGTTTTTGTTGATTAGAGGTCACTCGGCGGTGGAAACCAAAAAAAACGCTGACACACCAACACCCCCACCAGGTTCACCGACGCGAGTCAGACATGATGATCTTCCGATAGGTCAAGTTGATCCGCTCACCAACAACCTCTTTGGTTTTCGGAACTTCGTGCTTCCAGAATTGCTGCATCGTTCCGGCCATGATGATGAGCGTTCCATTTGCGACCGGGAAGCTCAATACCTCTTTGCTCGTGTTGTGTTTGATGCGAAATGTTCGGGTTGCTCCGAGGGATAAAGATCCGATGATGTTCCCCATCTCGGGCTCGTCATCCGCGTGCATTCCCATGCTATCCTGGCCGTTCCTGTAGAGGTTCAACAGGCAGTAGTTGAACTCCCCTTGCACCGCTTCGATTTTGGTTTTGATTTCCCGCAGAGTCGTGGTCCAAGGCAACGCGACGTTGTCTCGACCGGAATACCGATACACGATCCCGTCGTCTCCGTAAGACGAGATCAAGCGGGGCTGCATGTGGCCGAACACGCCCGGTTTTTGCTCCCAGGCACATGTGCCTCGCAACTTCGCGAAGTAATGATCAGCAAGTTCCGCTGGCAAAAAGTGCTCGTCATAAACGAGCATGCCTCCATCTGCCAAATTGAGGATTTTCATCGGTCGTAATCACTGGAATTGGTGATGTCGTTCAGTCCGCGAGGATTGTAGCCGTTCTGGCTAGAATCCCGTGATCGATTCCTTCACTTCCTTTTGATGCTGATCAACTCATGGTTCCTGAACACCTGCGCGAGCGGACGCGAGAAATTGGGAAGCGGGACCTGAACAAGGATGGCCTGTTTGTTCTGTATTGGATGCACCACGCCCTTCGCGGGCATGAAAATCCGGCATTGGACCTTGCCATCGTGACCGCCGAATCGATCGGATTACCGGTCTTCGTGTACCAGGGTCTTTCCGAGCGTTATCAATATGCCAGCGACCGGCATCATGCGTTCATCCTTGCAGGAGCCCGTGATGCCCACCAGGAAATCTCGTCCCGTGGTATCGGTACGGCGTTCCACCTGGAACGGGGGACGCAGAATGGACCGTACCTCCGACAACTGGCGCGTCAGGCCGCCGTAGTGATCACTGACGATCTTCCGACCGAGCCAATCACCGGCTGGGTGGAGCGACTCTTCGCGACGACCGCGACGCCGATCTGGTTGGTGGATACGGCGTGCGTGGTACCGATGAAACTTGTCGGCAGGGTCTACGACCGGGCATTTGCTTACCGGGATGCCACAAGCACGCTGAGGGAAAAGCGGCTGGCCCAGCCTTGGCCTGAGCAGCGCGATCCGCGTGAACGATTTTTCCCGCGAGAATTACCATTCATTCCCGTCGATCTCAATGTTGCGGAATTTCGAGCATTGATTGCCGAGTGCGACATCGATCACACGGTCGGCCCCGTCCCTCATACTTTGGGTGGATCCCGGGCTGGTTATGCACGCTGGGATCTGTTCAAGACCACCAAGCTTCAGCACTACGCAAAAACTCGGAATGACCCCTTACTTGAGGGTGTCAGCCGGCTTTCCGCCTACCTGCATTATGGGATGGTTTCCCCGTTTCGAATTGCCCGCGAAGCCTTCGCGATCGCCAGTTCGAAACCGATCGCCAGTTCGGGGGCTGGCTCATTTTTCCCGCAACAAAGTGAAGATCCACCCAATAGCCCAAACGATTCACCCGTCGTTTTGCCGGGAAAACTGTCCCTTTCCCCCTCACTTCCGACCAGGGCCGCCGGGGCCGAAAAATTCCTCGACGAACTTCTGGTCTGGCGCGAACTCGCCTATACCTTTTGTTACTACCATCCAAGTCACGACGGCCTGGCCGCACTTCCCGATTGGGCCACCGAGACCCTTCGCGAGCATGAAATCGACGCGCGACCAGCGATATTTGACTGGGAGACACTCGCTCGCGGTCAGACGGGAGATGCACTTTGGGACGCGGCCCAACGGTCGCTTTTGATGCAGGGTGAACTGCACAACAACGTCCGAATGACCTGGGGCAAGGCGTTCCTGAATTGGACCCGCGATGGATTGACCGCGCTCAAACTGATGATCGACCTCAATCACCGGTACGCTTTGGATGGTCGCGACCCTGCATCCTCTGGCGGCCTGTTGTGGTGTCTGGGTCAGTTTGATCGGCCGCACACGCCACCCCGACCCATTTTCGGCACCGTGCGATCTCGACCCACCGACGATCACGCGAAACGTCTGGACCCGAAACAATACCTGACGCAGGTAACGAGGCCCCTGCGGTCCCCCATGCCGCGGATCGCCGTCATCGGTGCTGGTCTTGCCGGGTTGTTCTGCGCCCGCACACTGCAGGACCACGGCTTCGCGGTGACGGTCTTCGAAAAAAGTCGTGGTCCGGGTGGACGAACGTCGACACCATGCCTCGAAACGGGCTTTCGTGTTGATCAGCGAGCCCCATCCTTCACCGCCCGTAACCCCCACTTAAGTCGCTATGTTGAGGCCTGGGTCCAACAGGGGGTTGTTGCCGAATGGGCTGGACGAATGGTCACGATCAATGGTGACGAGGTAACACCAACGTCTGATCCACCGATTCATTACGTCGGTGTCCCTGACTTGTCACAAATCGCCCGTCACCTGGCTGAGGAATTGACTCTTTGCACCGAAACAGAAATCGTTCGTCTCGATCACGCCGAGAATGGTTGGCAGTTAACAGACCTGCAAGGGCAAACCCATGCACACTTCGATCAGGTCGTCCTGTCTGTGTCCGCCCCGCAGGCTGCGGAATTACTTCAGGGACATCGTCTGGAAGCAGCCGTTCAAGCCGTCTCACAAACCCCGTGCTGGTGCGTCACGCTGGCGTTTCGCGAGCGTCTCAGGACTGCTTGGGACGCGGCCTGTGTTCATCATTCGCCATTGACCTGGGTGGCTCGGAATCGTTCGCAGCCAGGTCGCGATTCTGACACGGATTGCTGGGTTCTTCAGGGATCTACCGAATGGTCGCGTGATCACCTCAAAACAGACTCGCGCGTCGTGGCGGACTTGCTGATCACGGAATTCACCAAGATTCTTCCGGTAAGTTTCCCAGCGATCCAACATCTGGAGACCCAGCGGTGGATGATCAGTGCTTCGCCGGAGTCGATTGATCGGCAGGCCCTGCACGACCCGGACTCGGGTTTGACCGTCTGCGGAGACTGGCTCTGTGAAGGGGGCGTCGAGGTCTCAATCCTGTCCGGGATGTCTGCATCGGGCTACCTTCTCCGCAGTATGGGCATTCCGGATCCGACAATCGGGAGTGATTTACAAAGTGGAATTCGATTTCCTGGCTTTCGGGCCCAGGAGCCATCACTCAAATAGCCCCGTCTAACAGTCTGTTGAAAAACCAGGACTGGGTGCGAACAAATTTCCAACTCTCCACCGACCCCGCGTTAGTGGAAGCAACGGCTGACAAGCTAACCACCATCGGGCCACTATCGTTGTGGTAGCCACAATCGAGTTTGCCCAGACAAGAGTCCCAACGATAGGGGGTAGGGACGTCCCATTGGTTTGAGACGCCCCTCCCTCCGAACCGTACGGGCGGTTCTCCCGCATACGGCTCTCCAGTCAGTAGGTTCCGATGGATTGAACGAAACGCATGTGGGCCGCGTTCAGGCTTAACAACCCACATTCCGTAAAGTAGGCATTGGTCCATCGATGATGACGAGGCAGATGTTTGGGATTCCGACGATGGCGTTTGAGGAGAATCCGGCGGAGGTGGCGACGAACCATTTCGTCGTACTTCCGAAAAATGCTCCAATGACAGTGTCGGTAAAAATTGAACCATCCTTGGGCAGACTGGTTGATGCGTTGGA
>Ga0114978_10005504_pt1 | contig 10107 bp, 6 predicted proteins | sample S_140212_EF_Meta_FD_87027 | JGI IMG/M metagenome (GOLD analysis project Ga0114978, IMG submission 87027) | Freshwater microbial communities from Lake Simoncouche, Canada to study carbon cycling - S_140212_EF_MetaG | ecosystem: Environmental > Aquatic > Freshwater > Lake | place: Lake...
GCTCGACCTGCCGATGATGGTCGAGGCCAATTCCACGCCGCTGGGCACCGCCTACACCGTCCCTGTCGACCATGTCTCCGCCCGGACGGGGATCACGGCCGGCGAGCGGGCCACCACGATCGCCGCGATCCTCGCCCCCGAGACGCGTCCGGCCGACTTCGTCCGCCCCGGCCACCTCTTTCCACTCGTGGCCAAGGAGGGAGGCGTGCTCCGCCGTGCCGGCCATACCGAGGCGGCCGTCGATTTGGCGCGGATGGCAGGGCTGCAGCCGGCGGGAGTTCTCTGCGAGATCCTCGACGACACCGGCAACCGGGCCGACCGGCAGACGCTCCAGGCGCTGGCGCTTGAGCACCGGCTCGAGATCATCTCGATCGAGCAGCTCATCCGTCACCGTCGCACCCGCGAACAACTCGTAGAGCGGATTGCCGAGGCCGAGCTGCCGACGACCTGGGGGCGATTCCGGATCATCGCCTACGGGGTGAAGTTCGAGTCGCAGCAGCCGATCGTCCTGGTGATGGGGGATCCCGCCACCGCCACCGATCCGCTCGTCCGGCTCCACTCCTCCTGTTTCACCGGCGACCTCCTCGACAGCCTCCGCTGCGACTGCGGCGATCAGCTCCATCTGGCGCTGGAGAAGATCGGCCAGGAAGGGGTGGGGGTGCTCGTCTATCTCCCGCAGGAGGGGCGCGGCATCGGGTTGGTGGAGAAGATCCGCGCCTATGCCCTCCAGGATCAGGGGCTCGACACGGTCGAGGCCAATCTCGCCCTCGGTTACAAGGCCGATGCCCGCGACTACGGCGTCGGCATCCAGATCCTCAAGGATCTCGGCCTGCGGCGGGTGCGGCTCCTCACCAACAATCCAAAGAAGACCGACGCCTTCATCTATGGCGGCTTCGATCTGGAGGTCGTCGATCAGGTGCCGATCCTCCCTCCGGTGCACGAGTTCAACCAGCGCTACCTGCAGACGAAGCGGGAGAAGATGGGACACCGTTTCCCGGAGTGAGTGCCGGGGACGCCCGGGGGAGAGCGATGGTGCGCCGGCTGCGATGCATGCTCGTGATCGTGGCGATGGTTTTGGCCGCGGTCGGCTGCAGCCGGAGGCCGGAGAGACTCCCGGAGGGGGTGACCGTCCCGGCCCTCCGTGGAAGGCAGGGGGCCGCGGGACGGGTGGCTGGTCTGGCCAAGGGGCGCGACGAGGCTTTTGTCCCCCCTGCGGCGGCCGAGCTTGATCGCCTTGTCTGGATCGACCGACCGGTGAAGGACGGCCTGGCGGTTCTCAGGGAGGAGCTCGCGGCCGGGGAGGCTGGCGACGAAACGGCGCTTGCTGCCCCGAACGATTCCCCGGCGGCCAACGGGCGGATCCTGGCAGCGATCGCGCGGCTTCCCGAAGCCGGCGAAGCCGATCTCGATGCCACGCTCGTCCGCCATCTCCGCACCGATCCGGTCAGCCTCAACCCGATCATGCGCGCCACGCCGGCGGAGTTTGAGGTGGTCGGGCTGACGGAGTTCCGCCTGTTCTCCTTCGACCGCCGGCTGGAGCCGTTTGCCACGGCGGAGACGGTGGCCTCCTGGCAGTCGAGCGCCGACGGCCTCATCGACCGGGTCGTGCTCCGCGACGATCTGGTGTGGAGCGACGGCCAGCCGATCACGGCCCGCGATGTCGCCTTTAGTTATGCCGTGATCATGGATGACGACCTGCCCGTGCCGAGTGTCCGCGATGGCACCGACCAACTCCGCGCCGTCGAGGCCTATGACGAGCGGACGGTCGTGTTCTTCCACCGCGAGCCCCTGGCGACGAACGTCTGGAACCTCAACTTCCCGGTCATCCCCCGGCATGTCCACGATGGTGTCTGGCGCGACAATCCGCTGTTCACCGCCGGCGATTCCACAGGCTTGAGAGTCTGCGGGGGCCCGTACCGGGTGGTCGAGTGGCGCCGGGGGGAGCGGGTCGTGCTCCGCCGGCGCGACGAATGGTCGACCGTCGATGGCGCGCCGGTCCGCGACATCCCCACCTTCCGCGAGATCGAGTTCAGGATCATCGAGGATTCCGACGCGGCCTTCGCCGCGCTCGAGGCGGGGACGATCGACGAGATGCTCCTCGCGCCGGAGCAGTGGCGGATGGCGGGAGGAGCGGGGAACGGCCGGTGGACGCCCGTGGCGGCGTCTGAATGGACGGTGGCGTTCTTCGCCTGGAACATCGACACGCCGTTGTTCGCCGACCGGCGTGTCCGCCGCGCGATGACCTACGCCTTCGATCACGGATGGATGCTCCGGGAACTTTTTTCGGGCCTCTACGATCCGGCCACTGGGCCGTTCCACGAAAGCTCCTGGGCGGCGCCGCGGAAGCGCCAGGCCGCCGCCCAACAGGATCTCCAGCGTGCCCAGCAGCTCCTCGATGATGCCGGCTGGGTCGACACCGACAAAGACGGGATCCGGGATCGGGATCTCGACGGCCACCCGCTCCCGTTCGAATTCACGATGCTCGTCGCCGACCAGCCGCTCCGCATCCAGACCTGCGAACGCCTTCGCGACGATCTGGCCCGGATCGGGGTGCGGATGCATCTCCAGGTTGTCGATCAGACGACGCTTGTCGACCGCACCCAGTCAGGCCGCTTTGAGGCCTGGCACGGGACCCGGGGGGCCGCGGCCGATCCCGACGCCACGGAGCGGCACTGGTCGACCGGCGGTGCCGGGAACGTTGTCGGCTATTCCAATCCGCTCGTCGATGCCCTCTACGACGCGGGGCGTCGGGATTTCGACCGGACGAAGCGCGGGGAGAAGTACGGACGAATCCAGGAACACCTCTGGGAGGATCAGCCCTTCACCTGGCTCTACTGGCGGAACGGGTTGTATGGATTCTCTCGCGATCTCCGCGGCATCGTCTTCAGTCCCCGTGGCCCCTACACCTATTCCCCCGGCACCCGCAGCCTGTGGCGACCGCCGCGCTGACTCGCAGCCGGCCGGCGCGGTAGAATGGATCTGCTCGGGCGGCCTGTTGGCCACCGAGGCCATTTCCCCTCCGCGGAACGCCCCCATGGACCGGATGACTGTCTGGCTGCCACGCCGAGTCGGGGGTGTCGCACGGGGGGCTCGGGCCGGTGTGGCTCCGGGGACCCGGCTCGCCGTCTGCGTCGGGCTGATCGTGCTCGCCGGTGGATCGGCCGCCGCGCAGGGGCCTTCGCGCTCGCGGCCGGCGCCGCCCCGGCCGCCAAGCTTCGGAGCCGAATCGAAGGAGGCCGAGGCGCCGCCTCCGGTGCTCTCCCGTGGCGAAATGCTCCGCCGCTTCGACCTCAACTTCGACGGCAAGATCGACGAGGTGGAGGGAGAGCTGGGGCGCGCGAAGTTGCGCCGCGAACGCGAGGAGGAGGAACGGCAACGTCGAGAGCGCGAGGAGATCAATCCGCTCACCGGCCGGCCGCGCAGCGAGGATGGGCTGAAGAAGGAAGCCGAGCCACGCAAGCGCCGCATCATCAGCATCGACGATCTCCTGCCCGGAAACGAAGACTCTCCCCCAGACTCCCTCCCAGGAGACGAGGCTGGGAGGCCTGTGGCCGAAGCCGGCCGGGGAACGGCACCCCGGAAGGAAAAGGACGAGCCCATCGATCCCGCCGCCGCCGGCCGGTCGCTGAGCGGGGGCCTGCTCGGGAGCAAGGAAGCGCCGCGCTCGGCGGCCCGCAAGCCCTCGGCCACGCCGGAGGCCGGGAGTACCCGCCCTGGGCTCCTTTCGGGCGGTGTCCGCGCCGGCGCTCCGCCGGCACGCCCGGGCTACGGCGCTCCCTCCACCGCCACGCCCGGAGGGGGAAGCAAGTCGCTCCGTCCACTCAATGCCGGTCGTCCGGTGGGGAGCCTGCGCCCCGGATCGTCGCCCGCCAAGCCGGGAGCGCCGGCCGCGGGGAGTGGCGTCGGAGGACAACTGCCGGCCCGCCCACAGACCGGCCGCTCCTCGGCGGCGCAGCCCACCGAAGCCGCGCCGCGCGTGCCGCTCTTCCCGGACCGGCCGATCGAGTGACCGTGGCCGGCCTGCCTCCTCTGCCCTCTGATCTGCCCGCCGGCGCCGCGTCGGCAACCGCCGCGGGCTTCGTCGCGGCGCTGGTTCGTGACGGCCTCGTGGGGCCGGTGTTTGTCGTGGCCACCGACGACTCGGTCGGCAGGCTTGCGCCTCAGTGGGCCGAGGCGTTTGCGCGGATCGGCTGGCGCCACCGCGTGCGGGTGCTCGCCCCGGTCGCCGAGGGGGCGGAAATCGCCGATGTTGCCGAGGAGATCGTCGGCTTCGGTGCGGGCGTGATCGTCGTCGCAGCAGGGCCCGATCTCGTCGCCGCCGTGCGGAGGATGGCAGGGACCGAAGGGCCGCCGGTCGTGGTCTGGCCCGCTCCGCCGTGCCCCGTGGAAGGAAACGCTCGACCGGCCGATTGAGCCCCCCGCCGGCGTCCGTAGAATCTTTTGCTGCGGGGCGCATCGCTCCGCGCAGCGTCTTGTCGCGGAGGAATCGTGGAGAAGAGCCTGATCGTGTCGATGGCCGCCCCCTGTGTCCGTTCTGCCCGGCCCGCCCGGTCGATCGGGCGGCGGCGTGCCCTCGGGCTCCTGGTGGCCGTGGCGTCGGTGATCCTCACCGCAGCTTGGGCGCCGATGGCCGCCCCGGCCCGGGCCCAGGACGCGGGGAGCGTCGAGCGCATCGCTCCCGATTCAAACGAGCACGTGTTCGTGTCGGGGGTGGCCGATACGTTCGACGATCTCCGTGCCACCATCGACCGCGTCAAGCGCGAGACGGGGCGGGATTACCGCGTGATCGTCGTCGGCGATGGCCCGGAAGGGGATCGGTCGGCGCGCGAGGTCCTCGACGCGATCCTCGCCCGCTGGGGGCGCGAGGTCCCCACCGGCACCTCGAAGACGGCCTTCGATCCGTCGCAGGACGTGCTCGTCTATGTCGATGTCAACAAGCAACGGATGGCGATGCACGCGCCGTGGAGCCTGGAGACCGGCAGCGGCCTCGATCCGCGGACGATCGAAACGGAGATCATCGGCAAGGCGTTCCAGCCGCTGGCGCAGGACGGGCGCGTCGATGCCGGCCTGGTGGCCCTCGTCAATGCCACCGAGTCGTGGGTCAAGGAACGGCGCGACCGTGAGGTGGCGCGCCGGGAGGCCGATCGGGTGTTTCGCACGCGGACGCTCCCTCTGGCCGTCGCGTCGCTGGCGGGGCTGGGAGCGCTTGGGGCGCTGGCCGTGCAGTGGTCGAAGCACTCGCGGCGGACGCGCGAGGCGCGGGAGAAACTCTCGGAGTTCAAGCGCGAGGTGGTCGCCCTCTCCGACCTGCTCGATGCCGAGCAGGAACGACACCGCATGCTCCCCCACTCCGATCCCGACTTCCTCACGCCGATGGAAGGGCGGACGCGCGGCGCCTATGACGGGGTGCAGTCGGCGCTCCACCGCTACCGCGAGCGCTGGCTCGAATTGATGGATGTCTGGGAGAAGGCCGACGAGACGATTCAGGCGGAGCGGACGCTCGGCGCGGCAAAGGCCGAGGAGGCGATCCGGATGCTCGATGCGGCGGGAGCGAAGCCGCCGCTCGACGACGTAGCGCGGGAATGCCGGGCCCCGCTCGATGAGCTCGAGAACGCCCACGAGACGGCCCGGGCGATGGCCGGCGAGCTCGACGGCCTGATTGCAGCGACCGGCCAACGGCTGGAGGCGATCCAAAAACGGGGGCGTTCTGCGGCGTCGTTCCGCGGGCCGCTCGCCGAAGTCGGGCATGCCTTGGAGCTGTCGCGGGCAGAGCTGGAGCGCGATCCGCTGTCGGCTCGCGCCCGGATGGAAGAAGCGCGAGGGGGGCTCGACACCGCGAGCGGCCGGATCGACCTCTTCGATGCCAGCGACGACCGTCGACGGCAGGCGGCACTCCAGGCCGATGATCTCGAGCAGCGGGTTCGGGCGAAGCGAGCCGAGGGCTGGCTCCTCACCGAGCCGGGAGCCGATCCGTCGATCCATGTCGACAAGGGCCGCAAGCATCTCGAGGTTGCCGTGCAGCTCCTCGATGCCGGTGAGATCGAGGCCGCCACGAAGCATGTCGAAGAGGCGGAGCGGGGCGTGGCCGAGGGGGTGGCATTGCTCGAGAGTGTCGTGGCTGCCAAAGCCCGTGTCGCGGAGCTTCTCCCGGGTGCGATCACGAGGCTCGAGGCTCTGGCCGGCCGGCGCGATGCCACGAAGCGGACGCTCGATCACCTCGCCGAGGCCTACGCGCCGGGGTCGTGGTCGGATGTCGCCGACAACCCCGTCAAGGCGGACGAGGGGCTGTCGCGGGCCAGGGCGATGATCGCCGAGGCTCAGGACGCGGCGCGGCCGGAACGCCAGCACTACTTCCGGGCGATGGCCCTGGTCGAGGAGGCGGTGCGCCAGGAGGATTGGGTCGATCGCTGCCAGACGGCGGTCGGTGAGCGGCGCGGCGAGCTCGATGCCCTGCGGGCGTCGCTCCCGAATCGGTGCACGGACGTGGGGCAGCGCATCGGCACGCTCGCCCGTCGCCTGGAGCACCAGGCCACCGACCGCGTCCGGGCCAACGAACAGTGCCGCGAAGCCGACCGCCTCGTCGAGGTGGCCAAGCGCGGTCTTGCGGTGCAGCGGCCAGACCTCCCGAAGGCGGGTCAGGTGATCGATGCCGCCGAGACGGCCGTCGTCTCCGCCGAGACTCTGGCCGACGACGACGAGCGGCTCGCCCGTCAGGCCTTCAACGGAATCGAGACCGCAGACCACGAGCTGCGAAAGGTGGCCGGCTGGTATGCGGAAGGGGTGAAGCCCGATGTCCGCTCAGGCCTCGCGGCCCTGGAGAACGCCAAAGGATTGCTCACGCGGCAGCGCTACGAGGACGCGGTCCGGGCCGCAGCCGAGGCCCAGCGACTCTCGCGCGAGGCCCTCGCCGAAGCCAGCGACGAGGCGGGGCGCCGGCGTCGAGCCAGGCAGATGGAGATGCAGCGCCGCCAGATGGAGGATTCGTACGTGCGGATGTCGCGGGGGGCGGGGCCCTGGGTGATCCAGCTCCCCGGCGGGACTTTCTCGGGGCCCGATCCGTGGCGCACCGTCCAAGCCAGACCGGCCGCGCCCCAGGGCGGGGGCCAGACGTCATCGGGAGGCTGGGGCAGCCGCACGGCCGAAGGGGGCTGGTGAGTTTTGACCGGCAGGAGCGTCAGCGGATCTCGATCGGATCGACGTCGAGGCGTCCGATCTCCGTGCCTGGCTCGATCGTGGCAGCCGCCGGGGCCTGCGGTGAGGCCGCACTGGGAATGCCCACGCTGGCTGGGGGCGCCGCCACGCTCGTCGGGGGCGCCGTCACGATTGGCGCTGGCGCAGGCTTGGCCGCCGACCGCGGGGGTGCGGTCGGCTCGGCAGCGACCGCCGGAGGGGAAGGCGTCGTCGGGGGGGCCGCCACCGCGTCGAGCATCAGTTCGAGCTTCGCGACGCGGTCGCGCACCTGCCTGGGGATGAGGCTGCGTTGCTGTGGGGTGGAGATCGGGCCGTTGAACACCAGCCAGCCGCGGGCGTCGCGGGCCATCAGACAGGTGTCGGCGGCTCGGTAGACCTTCAGCCAGTAGTCGCCCTCTTCGAGGAGCACCGCATCGGGGCCGAGCCTCCGCGCCCCGGGAGGGGGAACGAACGGCGCCGATGGCGCCGCGGCCACCGGCTCGATGGTCGGCTGAGTGGTGGGGATCGGCGCGGCCCCCGGCGGCGGTTCGGCAAGCACGGCCGGCGCCCCGGGCTGTGGAGGAACAGAAGCGCCCCCGGAGGAGCGCGAGGGGTTGAGCGACACGTTGAGTTGCCTGCCGGCGCGGCGCACCTCGAGGACGAGCGGCGCTTCAGGCCCTGCGGCGGCGACCAGGGCCGCCAGATGATCGGGGCGGAGGAGCGCCTGGCCATCGAGGAAGACGAGGACATCATGCACCCGCAGACCGGCGGCCTCGGCAGGCGACCCAGCGGCGACTTCACGGACGACCAGCCCTGCCCCCTCCGGGAGGACGAGATGATTGCGGAGGAGCGGGGGGACCGGCACCAGGGTCATGCCCGCCACGGGGGCGTTGCGTTCGGCGGCGGCGACCTCTCCCGCGGGCCGGAGGTCGGATCGGGGGGGCTCGGCGGCCCCTGCACGCGCCGCCGCCGCCAGCCCGAGGAGCGTGGAAGCCAAGCGCGCGAGGGTGATCGAGACCCGGCTGGAACTTCTGGGGTGCATCGCGACGGGGTCCGGGGGGCGGTGGGGCGGCACGACGTCGACCGGCTGGGTGTGTAGGGGAGGCGCGGCCGGGGTCGCCAGACAGGTTTCACTGACTGTCGCCCTCGGGCGGGAAACTAGGAAATTGCGGCAATCGGGGGCGGTCGTCGAGACGGGGAGGCGCTGGCGCTCGGGGCGGGAGAGGGTCGATGCCCACGGCTGCGGGGAAGGGGTTCCACGTCGCTGCCCGGATCCGTCGATACCCCGACATATCGGGGGAGAGCGTCCCCCGTGGCTGCCACAGTGCGGCCGGCGGAGATCGGTGGGGCGAAGCGTCGACGAAGGGATCAACGGCCATGAAGTGCACGGTGCGGGGGGCGGTCATGGTGGCGCTGGCGATCGGCGCGGTGCTCGGCGGAGCCGAGCCAGCGGCGGCCCAAAACAGGTTGCGTTCCCTTCTCAAGCGACCGCTCCCGAAGGCGTTCAATGGCCCTCCGCCGGTGGCCACCGACGTGACGTTCGTCCCCGGCAGCGGCACCGTCGTTGAGGCGATCGGTGACGACTTCGAGGACGAGAAGTGGAGTTGGAATTACCGCCATCCCAAGAGCTCGGAGGAGCAGGACAAGCGCATCCGCGAGCCGGTCGGCCGGTCGGTCAACGGTCGCTGGTTTGAGGGAATGAAGCGCGGCACCCCCGACGTCGTCAAACGCGTGCCGCTCCCCAGCCCGGGGCTCGAGGGGAGCGAGCACGGGCTGCTGATCGCCTCGCTCAACACCGGCATCCCGGGTCGCCCCAGCTACAAAATGGAGCAGGACGATCTCATCTACAACATGCAGCGCAACTTCGGGCAGGGGATTCGCGTCAGCAATTCTCCGAGCGTCGTGGCCCGTGTCTATCTGCCGCCGATGGATCAGTGGGAGAAGCGCAGCGGCCCGACCTTCGGCTTCCGCGCCGGTTGCTACACGCACGCGGTGATCACCGGCGAGGATCACCCGGAGAAGGGGCGCTTCGGCCTCGAGGAATACTGGCCGGGGATGTTCATTTGTTACGAGACGGCCGCCGAATCGAAGTCGAAGGAGGAGGGGGCCTATCTCAAGGTCCGTGGCGGTCGCAACGGCGGCGAGATCCGCGGCCCGCAGATGACCGAGATGGGCTGGTGGACGCTCGGCCTCTCGTTCACCCCCGACGGGCAGGTCCATTACTACGCCAGCCCCGGCGTCGACGATCTCACCGCCGACGACCACATCACCTCGCAGTTCCCCTACAACTACCGCACCGAGACGCTGAAGACGTTCTTCTTCAACGTCTGCACGAAGGACGACGGCAAGACGTGGAGCACCCCCTGGGTGGTCGACGACCCGAAGGTGTATGTCGTCCAGCCGCTCCCCGTGGCCCGGGCGAAGACGACGACGACCCGGTAGCACTCGCGGAGGAAACGCCCACGGCAGGGCAGGAGGGAAGGTCGGGGGGGCTCACGAAGCGGGCCAGATCGGCCTCCTCACCGGGGCAGCGGCCCGGATAACCCGGGTAACCCAAAAAAAGGGGCCCGACCATCGCGCGATGGCCGGGCCCCCTGGATGCTTCACTGCCAGCCAGCGATCAGTTGGCGTCGGCCGTGACCCCCTTGAAGTCGTCGGTGCGGAACGGCGTCAGCGGCAGTCCGACACCGGAGTAGAGGTTGCACTTCGGGTTGTCGGCCCAGCCGTAACGGACGGCGACGGGGTCGGCCACGCCCTCGGCCGAGACCTCGATCCGGCCATCGGGGAGGATCGTCCCCTTGGCGTGGACGAACGTGTGGTCGGCGCCGGCGATCGTGAAGCCGATCGGCTCGTTGACATCGAACGGCCGCCAGCCACCATCGACATGATCGAAGGCAACGACGATCTTGTTACCCTGCTTCTCCATCCCCTTGTAGA
>Ga0114978_10005505_pt1 | contig 10105 bp, 9 predicted proteins | sample S_140212_EF_Meta_FD_87027 | JGI IMG/M metagenome (GOLD analysis project Ga0114978, IMG submission 87027) | Freshwater microbial communities from Lake Simoncouche, Canada to study carbon cycling - S_140212_EF_MetaG | ecosystem: Environmental > Aquatic > Freshwater > Lake | place: Lake...
CCAGAACTGTCTGGCGACAATGCGGTGTAGGAGCCTTCTAGTTTAGTTTGGTAGATGTTAGCAGCAAGCGTCAAATGACTTGAATTCCATACGGTTCCCAGTTGAACGGTGGTTGCTTTTGTTGGGCTAGGAGCGGGGGAGCCCATGGCGTTCTTTACGTCAAACACATTCGTGCTTGGGATCTGATCGCCGAGTGCATACTGGCCGTAAACGGTCCAATTGGGTTGAACTTTGTAATGGAAATCAATCGATGGCATCAAATCGGTATAAGTGATGGAGTGTGACAGGCTTGGTGCCCCTCCCGTGATGGTCCCGGTCGAACTGTTGTAAACACCACCTAAGGTTCCGACGGCACCGCCATTGTCTTGAAGATGAACGAAATCTTGTTTGTAAGAGGCGTATTTCACACCAGGCGTTACTTTCAAATTATCGTTAACTTTGTATTCATATTCCAGATAGGGCTGGATAGTTGTCGTCGTGTAGGTTTCGCTGAAATTAGGTGCAGCGGAATCGACCCAGGTTCTAGGATCTGAAGGACGTTGAAAACGATAACTGTCGGACTGCTCAGCCCACAAGCCTGTGCGCAAAGTTCCTGTTTCGGTCTCTTTGCTCAGTCGCAAAGTATTTCCAATGGTGGTGTATGAGTTCAGCTTGTCAACGGCGCTGGTTGTCGTGATCGCAGTTGTGCTGTTGTTGTAATTCTGTTTATTCCAGTAGCGGTAGGTATAGACCTTATCTTCTAGTAGCCAGCCGCCTTCTAATTTGGAAGAAATCCCAGCATAGATAAAGTCGGTTGTGACATCATAAAAGTTGAAGCCGTAGTAATTGCCTTTGGTGGGATCACCACTCAGAAGGGTTGTATTGTCACCAGTGTTGTAAAGTGAACGTGCGACACCCTTGATACTTGGGGTATTGTTTTTCAAGTTCAGGTAAGACGCAAAAACCGTAAATTTAGAGCCGCCTGTATTTTCTTTTTCATACTTGGCAGAAGTGGCTTTTCGAGTCTGCTCGTTATAGGTTTGGTAGCCGTCTGACTTCATTTCGTGCATATTGAATAGCAAGTTTGATTTGCCATCAGCCCCAATTTGCCCCGTTTCATGCTCAACACCCACTAATTGGGTATTCCATGAGCCTGTTGACAGTGTCACGCTGGTGCGGGGTTCAGCCTCAAGTACGCGAGACTTCAAGTCAACGCTGCCACCAAACGTAGCTTGACCGAAAGTTGAAGCACCACCGGGGCTGCGGTCAATGACTGCACCACCTAGGAATTGGCTAGGAAAAAATACCCACGAATGGTGACTCACCCCATTGGTGTCATTGAACGGAATGCCGTCAAAGCTAAACACCATATTGCTATCCGACAGGCCGCGGACGGTGACCTTGGCATCGCCCAAACCAATGCCATTGGCTGTGCTGGCAAATGCGCCGGGTGTCATGGTCATTGCTTGCGTGTAGTCAGCCACTGGAGAAGTGAAGTCGCGAATAAATTTATCGCTCACGATGGACTGTGCCGAACGCGCGGTCAGAGATCCTTGTGAAGGCGCGGTCTCTGTTGGTGCAAGCGTGACAGGTGATGTGGCTACGACATTCACCGCGCCGAGGCTGACCGGTGCTTGCGATTGAGAGAACGCGGGGGCAGCCACGAAAAGGATGGCCAAAGCACGGGAGATATTTGCAACGTTAGCTTTAAGGCGGTATTTGTTGGGGTTCATAGTATGAATTATTGGTTTCAAAATTGTTTGCAACTAATGTTGCAACGCCGCGATCATCAAGAAAAGCCATGTCGGTTCTATGACATCAAATTTGTTTACTGAAGCTTTACATTGGGTTGCTAAATTCCAACAAGATGCAGATCAATATTTCATATGAATGTCACATTAAGTTAATACAGTGATGCGATGAAATTGAATCGGCAGACCTGCCGTATTTCACTAAAAGGATTTGTGGTGCGTTCTTATTTTTCTCGAACTCGGTCTTCCCTCATTTGTATTTTTGCTTTGGTATTTTTTAGTGTCGCTGCGCATGCTTCTGACGATGCAGTTAACCCATACGGTTTGCAGGCTTTGTGGTCAGAGGGCGACTTCATTGCTAAAAGTACCTTGTTGATTTTGGTTGCCATGAGCATGGCGAGCTGGTACATGATCGTGACAAAATTTTTGGCCCAGGGTCGCGCCAGCAAGCAGACCAAAGCCGTGCAAGACAGCTTCTGGTCAGGTGGCTCCATTCGCCAAAGTGCAGATCTCCTGGACCCTCTTAGCCCCTATCGTTTTATTGCAGAGAAGGGCCTCGAAGGCGCTAGCAAACACGATGGCTTGCTTGGCGCCATTGATTTCAATACTTGGGTCACCATGAGCATCCAGCGGGCCATGGCCAATGTCCAGAGTCGCATGCAGGATGGTTTGGCTTTGCTCGCCACGGTCGGCTCAACCGCACCGTTTGTGGGCTTGTTTGGCACCGTCTGGGGCATCTACCATGCGCTGGTAAAAATTGGCATGTCAGGGCAAGCCAGTATTGATAAAGTGGCTGGTCCGGTGGGTGAAGCTTTGATCATGACGGCGATTGGACTCGCCGTGGCGGTGCCTGCGGTGCTGGGTTACAACTGGCTGGTACGACGTAACAAATTGACGATGGAAGTGGTCCATGCATTCGGCAATGATTTGCATGCGGTGCTGTTGGCGACAGCCAACAAGCCTTGACCCCTTGACCGTTCGGAAATAAATTATGTCCATAAGCCTTGGATCAGGCGAAGGCGATGACGCCATCATGAGTCAGATCAACACCACGCCGTTGGTGGATGTGATGCTGGTTTTGCTCATCATCTTCCTGATCACGATCCCGGTTGCAACCACCTCCATCCCCGTCAGTTTGCCCAAGCAACGGGTCGAAGAGCGTGTGGCAAAACCTGACAACGTCATCATCTCGGTAGACAAAGCCGGGCACATTTTTTGGCACGCGACGCCGCTTGCTAATGCGCAGGCGTTGGTTGAGAAACTTAAGATTGTTTCGGTCACGCGCCCGCAACCTGAAGTGCAAATAAACGGCGATATGGCCGCTCGTTATGAAAGCGTTGGACAGATTATGGCGGCCTGCCAGCGCGCCGGAATTGCCAAGGTGTCATTTATTACCGAACCCCCGGCCCCCGGCGGTTGAGTCACGCGCTAGTCGCGTAGAGGATTTTTATATGGCCATGAGCAGCAACGCTGACCTTAGCGTGGATGAACCCGAGGTGATGATGGACATCAACACCACACCCCTGATTGACGTGATGCTGGTATTACTGGTGATGCTCATCATTACCATTCCGGTTCAGCTGCACGCCGTCAATCTGGACTTGCCGGTTGGACGTCCGCCAGTGAGCGCGGTGGTACCTGACAAAATTCAAATTGACATTAACCCTCAAAGCGAGGTGTATTGGCAAGGGCTGCCCGTGTCGATAACGCAACTTGAGACCAATATGTCGCTGGCAGCGCATCAACCCGTGCAACCCGAGGTGCATGTGCGACCCGATAAAAATGCCCAATACGCTGTTTTTGCTAATGTGCTGGCAGCCTCGCGTCGCAACGGCCTGACGCGCATGGCGGTGGTCGGCAGTGAACAGTTTTGACACTGAATTGCCATGACTCAGCACAACTACATCCTTCAGACATCGCCACATCCTTACCGGGGCGTCGCGATTGTGGTCATACTTCATATTTTTTTGGGTTGGGCACTGATTTCCGGCACCGCCAGTAAAGGGTTGACGCTTTTGATGAAACCCTTGGAAGCGGTTTTGATTCAAGAGGTGGCAATTGCACCACCACCACCACCGCCAAAGGCGAGCAAACCGCTTGCCTCAAAACTTGAAGCGCCTCCGCCCCCTTTTATGCCGCCGTCTGAAGTGACGCCGCCCGTCACTGCGATCGCGCAGATTGTGGCGATGCCTACGCCGCCTGTTGTGGTGACGCCCCTGGCGCCAACGCCCCCGCCTGCTCCGCCCGTCGTATCAACTGTACGCACCGATATAGCGACCGTTTGCCCAACGCAAGTGCCGCCTGAGATGCCGCGAAAAGCGATTCTGGATGGCACGCAGGGCGCCATCAAAGCCCAAGTGACGATTCAGGACGGGATTGTGAGCTCTGTGGTCATCTTGTCTGGGCCACGTATCTTTCACGCCGCCGTTCGAAATGCCATGTTGCAATACAAGTGCAAGAGTGGACACGCTGAAGTTGTCGCCATTCAGGACTTTAATTTTCAGCTCCAGTAACGTCACGGCTTAGTTACATGTAGCGGATGGGGCGAACTGTAGTGCTGACATCAGCAAGCTAAAAGAGCGTGTCTTTAAAACCGAAACTCAAGCCACTTTTTAAGCTCGGCAAAAACGGGCGCTGACTTGCGTTCGTTGAAAATCTCGTGGTAGAGCGCATCAAAGCAATGGGCGCTCACCACCGTTTTTGGGGCTGCCGCTGCAAAAGAGCGGCTACCTGCCGGATTCACCAGCTTGTCGGCACCGGCATACAGCAGCAGGGTGGGCGTTTTCCACTCAGGCGCCTGGGCCAGCGCAGCCGGGCCGTTGTCTGCAATAAAGCGGGCCAACCGGCCTGAGACACGGTCGTGCACCAGCGGGTCGGCCAGGTAGGCGGCCACCACGGCGAGGTCGTGCGAGAGCATGGCGGGGTCAAGCCCATTGCCCACACACAAATTGGGCGCGATGCTGGGTAGCACGGCCAGTAGCAGTTTTTGAATCAGGTTCAGCCCGGGGTCCAAAGCGGGTGACGACAGCACCAGCGCCTCCACCGGGCGCAGGCCCAAGCCCACAAAGCGCGCCGCTACCAAGCCGCCCAAGCTGTGACCCAGCAAGATGAGCGGTGTGCCCTCGGCCATGCGGGCGCGGGTGTCGTCCACCATCACTGTCAGTTCGTCCAGCAAGCGCTCATCGCTGGGCAGGCAACCGCGCACACCGCCCGTGTTGCCGTGGCCAAACTGGTCGTAGCTGCGAACAGTAAACCCCCAGTCATTGAGATGCTGCGCCAGCCCCTCGTAGCGAGCGCTGTGTTCGCCCAAGCCATGTACCAGCAACACGACGCCGCGCACTGGTACATCAGCGGCCAGCGGCCAGTCACGCACCAAGGTGGGGTTGCCCTGAATGGCGATTTGTGAGGTGAGCGGCTGCGGGGTGTTCATGCGGACATTTGGGCAATGACTTGCGCCACAGCAGCCGTTAATTTCTTGGCATAAGGCACATTCAAAAATTCATTGGGGCCGTGGGCGTTGCTCTTGGGGCCGAGCACGCCGCAGACCATCATTTGCGCTTTGGGGAAACCTTTGGACAGCATGTTCATCAGCGGAATGGTGCCGCCCTGCCCGATGTAGCCGCAGGGCGCGCCAAAATAGTCGTTGGAGGCTTGGTGCAGCGCTTGCTCAAACCAGGGCGCCGTGCTGGGGGCGTTCCAACCGGTCGCGCCGCCGCCACCTTCAAAGGTGACGCGAGCTTGGTAGGGCGCGTTGTCTTCCAGCAGTTGCTTGAGTTCGGCCACAGCCGCGCCTGCTTCGACCAGAGGTGGCAGGCGCAGGCTGAGTTTGAAGGCGGTGTAGGGGCGCAGCACGTTGCCCGCGTTTTTAAAATCTGGAAATCCTTCGGCACCGGTGACGCTCAAGGTCGGCTTCCAGGTGCGGTTTAACAGCGCCTGCAGCGGGTCGGTGGTGGTGGGCAGGGCAAACTGGCTGGCGCCGCCGCAGTCGTAGTGCGCCCACGGAAAGCGTTTGTACAACTCGTCGCCCAAAATGGCGGCAGTGGCTTGCGCCTGGGCCAGCCGGTCGGGCGGCACTTCGCAATGAAAAGAGGCGGGGAGCAATCGCCCCGTGGCGCTGTCTTCAAGCCGGTCGAGCACTTGGCGCATGATGCGAAAGCTCGACGGCACCAAGCCGCTGGCGTCACCGGAGTGCACGCCTTCAGTCAATATTTCTACCTTCAGGACGCCCCCAGCCATACCCCGCAGGCTGTTGGTCAGCCACAGTTGGTCGTAGTTGCCCGCGCCCGAGTCAAGGCAGATCACCAGCGCTACCTCACCCAGGCGCGCACCCAGCGCGTCGATGTAGGGCATCAGGTCATAAGAGCCGCTTTCTTCGCAGGTCTCGATCAGGCCAACGATGCGGGGGTGGGCTGCTCTCTGGCTTTTGAGCGCGGCCACAGCGGCGATGCTGGCGTAAACGGCGTAGCCGTCATCGGCGCCGCCCCGGCCATAAAGCTTGCCGTCTTCATATTTGGGTGTCCAAGGCCCGAGGTCGTTGCGCCAGCCGGTGAATTCGGGCTGCTTGTCCAGGTGGCCGTACATCAGCACGGTTTGTTTGGCGGAAGCCGTGGCGCTCGGCCCGGAGTCACCACTGGATGCTTCAATCTCAAAAAACAGCACGGGCGTGCGGCCCTCCAGGCGGATGATCTCCAGCGTCAGGCCCTCTACCTTTTGCGACTGCACCCAAGTAGCGGCGTCCCACAACGCGGTGTCGATGAAGCCGTTTTTGGCCCAGTCAGCATCAAAGGCCGGTGACTTGGCGGGGATGCGAATGTAGTCTTCAAGACGGTGGACGATGTCGTCGTCCCAAACACGGCTGACTTCCTCCAGGGCTTGTGGGGCGTTCAAGGCGGCATCGGGGTCTCGGGCATTCATGCAGGTCTCCTCAAAAGGGTGGCAGTTAATTCAGCTCACCATCATGCCATGCACTTTAAAGCCAGGGCTTGAGCCAGCCCAATCCGGCCGAGGTGCCGCCGGGCTGCATGCCTCGAGCCGGGCGGTATTCGCAGCCGACCCAGCCGTCAAATCCCAGCTCGTCGATCACCGAGAAAAGGTAAGGGTAGTTCAGCTCGCCCAGATCAGGCTCGTGGCGTTGCGGCACGCCCGCAATTTGCAGGTGCCCCACCTTACCTGTGGGCAGGTATTTGCGCAGTTTCATGGCCACATCGCCTTCCACAATCTGGCAGTGGTACAGGTCCATCTGCACCTTCAAATTGGGGGCGCCCACCGCTGCAACGAACTCATGGGCGTGGTCCTGGCGGTTCAAATAAAAGCGGGGAATGTCGCGGGTGTTGATGGGTTCGATGAGCACGTCACGGCCATGTTTGGCGGCCTCGGTGGCGGCCCATTGCAGCTTGCTGATGTAGGTGGCGTGCAGCGCCTCGCGCTCGGTGCCCACAGGCAGCAGGCCAGCCATGACGTGAATGCGCGGGCAGTTCAGAGCGGCAGCGTACTCAAGCGCCTGCATAAAACCGTTTTTAAACTCGGCCTCGCGCCCGTTCAGGCAAGCCAAGCCGCGTTCACCCGCGTCCCAGTCGCCCGGCGGCGCGTTGAACAGCACTTGCTGCAAGCCGTTGTCGGTCAGGCGCTGTGCAATGTCAGCGGCTTTGAAGGCGTAGGGAAAGAGGTATTCAACGCCTTTAAAACCGTCTTGCGCGGCGGCTTGAAAGCGGTCCAGAAAATCAAGCTCGGGGTAGAGCATGGACAAATTGGCAGCAAATTTGGGCATAGTTTTTTACCAGCAAGCGCCAAAGGATTGGCGCAGTTCTTCGATTTGGGGTTCAGTGAGGGGTTCGGGCGCTTCTGCGCTCAGGTGCAAAAGCCGCGCGGTTTCTTCCAGTTCTTCCAGCGTGGCCATGGCAGTTGCAGGTGTGTCGTGCCACACATTGGGGCCGAGCCGCGCCAGCATGACAGCGCGCAGGGGCGTGCCCGCAGCGCCGTAGTGCGCAATCGCTTGGGCCACCTCGTCAGGCGCTGCAAGCGCACCGGGGCGGTGGTAATTCATCACCGGCACATGGCCGACCTTCATCACAAAATACGGCGTGAGGGCGGGCAGGAGTTCGGGCCAGCGCTTATTTTCCGCCACCAAGGGCTTGAGGGTGAGCGCCACACAGTGCGTGCTGTGGGTGTGGATGATGCAGCTCGTTTTTTTAGCAAATTGAGCTGTAGCGCTGTAGATACGTGCGTGAAGCGCTATTGTTTTGCTAGCGATGTCGCCACTGGTTTGTTGGGCCTTGGCGTCCAGCCGGGCCAGCCGGGCGGGGTCGAGAAAGCCCAGGCACGCATCCGTGGGGGTAATCAGGTAGCCACCGCCCTGGGCGTCATTCAGGCGCACGCTGATGTTTCCGGCCGTGGCATGCACATAACCGCGCTCATACAGGCTGCGCCCAACACGGCATATTTCATCTCGGGCTTGGGTTTCGTTCATGCCCACACTTTAAAGGCTTTGGTGAAGAACGCGTCCACCCCAAAGTTGCCTGATTTGAGGGTGAGGTGCAGCCCTTCACCCGGCGCGGCTTCGCTTTGGGCGTGGCACCAAGGCACGCCGGGGTCGATCTGCGGGCCAATCTGAAGCTGAGAAATACCCAAAGCCTGCACACAAGCGCCCGAGGTTTCCCCCCCGGCCACCACCAACTGACGCACGCCCAGCGCGACCAGACCGCACGCGATAGCGGCTAAGGTGTGCTCCACCAGTGCGCCTGCGGCCTCGACCCCCAGTTGGGCTTGCACTGCCTTGACCGCTTCGGGGTCGGCGGAGGAGTAAATCAGCACCGGGCCATCTGTGAGTTTGGGCGCAGCCCAGGCCAGCGCTTGGTCGACTGCGTTGGGTCCTGCCGCTTGATCTTTTGCCAGTGCCAGCGGGTCAAGCGCCAGCGCCGGGTGTCCGGCACCGATGAAGGCACGAACCTGCCGGTTGGTCGCCAGCGAACAACTGCCAGAGACCACCGCCTGAAATCCTTTTGCAGGCGGCAAGGTACTGGCCGAGCTGGAGGGTGCCAAGCCAAAGTTGGCTGGCAGGCCAATGGCCACGCCCGAGCCGGCCGTGACCAAAGGCAGGCCCTTCAAGGCGGGGCCTAAACGCAACAAGTCGTCGTTGGAGACGGCATCGACCACCGCAATGGCCACGCCTTGGGCACGTAGTTCTGATATGCGTGCCCGAATGGCAGCCTCACCCTGCGCCACCACTTTGTAGTCAATCAGGCCCACTTTGTGCTGGCACTGGGCCTGCAGCACGCGCACCAGATTGGCGTCCGTCATGGGCGTGAGCGGGTGGTTTTGCATGCCGCTCTCATTGAGCAGCACGTCACCCACAAACAAATGGCCTTTGAAGACGGTGCGCTGGTTGTCTGGAAACGCTGGGGTGGCAATGGTGAAGTCGGCACCGGGCGTGCCTGCAAGCGCGTCCATCAGCGCCTCGGTCACCGGGCCGATGTTGCCTTGGGCCGTGCTGTCAAAGGTGGAGCAGTATTTGAAGTAAATCTGCTGCGCCCCCTGGGCCTGCAGCCAGCGCAAGGCGTCCAGCGATTGCGCTACCGCATCAAGCGTTGGTAGCGTGCGCGACTTGAGCGCGACCACCACGGCGTCCACCTCGGCGGCTAAGGGCTTGGTGGGCACGCCAATGGTCTGCACCACGCGCATGCCAGCGCGCACCAGGTTATTGGCCAGGTCGCTGGCGCCGGTGAAGTCGTCGGCGATGCAGCCTAAAACAAGGCGGCTCATGGTTTTTTGGGCAACTCAATGCCGGGAAATATTTTGATCACAGCGCTGTCGTCCTCTTTTGCAAACCCGGCGGTGGACGCCTGCATGAACATCTGGTGCGCTGTGCTGGACAAAGGCAGGGGGAATTTGCTGACGCGCGCCATGTCGAGCACCAGCCCGAGGTCTTTGACGAAAATATCCACCGCTGAGAGCGGCGTGTAATCCGCTGCAAGCACATGGGCCATGCGGTTTTCAAACATCCAGCTATTGCCCGCACTGTGGGTGATTACTTCATATAAAGCATGGGCATCCACGCCCTCACGCAAGCCCAGCGCCATGGCCTCAGCCGCAGCGGCAATGTGCACACCTGCCAGCAATTGGTTGATGATTTTGACCTTGCTGCCAGCGCCGGCTTGCTCACCCAAGCGGTAAACCTTGGCGGCCATCGCATCGAGCAGCGTACCCACCGCCTCATAAGCCTCGGGCTTGCCGGCGGTCATCATCGTCATCTCGCCGCTGGCGGCTTTGGCGGCCCCGCCGGAAATCGGAGCATCGAGGTACAAAATACCTAAAGCCGCTAGGCGTGATTCCAGCGCGATAGACCAGTTGGGGTCGACCGTGGAGCACATCACAAACAC
>Ga0114978_10005506_pt1 | contig 10105 bp, 12 predicted proteins | sample S_140212_EF_Meta_FD_87027 | JGI IMG/M metagenome (GOLD analysis project Ga0114978, IMG submission 87027) | Freshwater microbial communities from Lake Simoncouche, Canada to study carbon cycling - S_140212_EF_MetaG | ecosystem: Environmental > Aquatic > Freshwater > Lake | place: Lake...
ACGCACACTAATTGCTGAAGCTTCATTATTTGCGATATACAACAGGTTGCCTGCCGCGCGATACGCAAGTCCTATCGCCGCCTGGGCAACGTCATTCCCAACGCGCTCGGTTGTCACTTGGAGTGTTGCAAGATCGATCTTGCGAATTGCACCAGTATCCAATTCGGACACATACAAGATTTGACGATCAACGTCAAGAGCAATGCCGATGGGATTGAATAAAACAGAACTTGTTCCATACCCGTCACCGTTCCCAGTGTAATCAATCGCAACATCTGCTCCGCCCGCGATAATTGACTCGACGCCCGACGACACAATGATTTTCCGAATACAGTTTTTATCAGCGTCGACGATATACAGTACTCCGTTGGTAGAATCGAACGCAAGACCCTTGGGGGTTCCAACGCTGTATTCAGTAAAGATGTTGCACTTTGAAGATGTGGGCGAAGCGTATTCATTACCACCACTGTCGAATGAAATCGAACTGGTTCCGTCATCGGGACCAACCGTTTTCAACACCGGCAACGTAAGTGATATACCGAACTTATATGGGTAAAGTTCGGTCAAGGCAATTGGTGGATACTTACTGGTTACAGTTGATCCGCCTGTGAACGTTGTTACTACGTTGTTGACGGTCTTAGATGTTATAGTAGCCGTTCCATTTGTATCGTTGGTAGGACTGTTGTCTATATAAACGGGGGGTGGATTCCATGAATCAGCCGTAAACGCATAAGAAACCGGTGTTGCGGCCGTAGTGGTAACGAGACTCGGAACTGTCGTCGTAATGACCGGTGACGCAGGCGAACACAGTGCAAACTGGCCCGATGCAGTAACCCCATTGGCATTGCTATATGTGATGCTCGAGGAATTGGAACTCGCTATGACAAACCATCCGTTGTTTGATGCAGATTCTGCTCCACTGATATAGATTTTTTTGCCGATGGTGTAAGTATTTGGTCCAGTTGATACGTATGCAGGTGCGTAGACGCCGGTATAGGATACAGTTGCCGTAGTTGTACTCGACCCATTAGTATGTGTGAACGCTGAAATGGAATCAAGTGTCGGATTTCGCACCGCCACCATTACTTACTTACTGAGAGGTTTGGTTTAACTCATAATTGCTCGCACCCTCTCCCTCTTGGTTTTCTTTCGTGCATGATATACCCTCATATCCTACGCGCGGGTAAGACCGCTTCATGCGGTCGCCACCTTGACCGTCTTCTTCTTTGGCTTGGGTTTCTCCGCAGGTGGTGCAGGCGCAGGGGGGTTAGTCTCGGGCTGCGCGGGACGTGTAATCTCCGTAAACTGAGCTGAAGCCGTCTCCATCGATAGGTCCCGGTAAACCATATCCAATTTGAGCTTCACGAGGCTTGAGCTGACGTTGCCAAGGCGCATCTGGGTGCCGTCCATACTCTTCCATGCGAACATTTCGTGTAGCCGACAACCACGGGATAGGTTCGAACGGTATACGCTTGGTCTCTTCCTCCTCTTTCGCAGTGGCGTGGTACTGGATGTACAGAAAACATCCGAACCCCGCAGCTACCAATACAAGCATCACGATGTTCATCATCCATGAAGATGCTTGGACTAGATCATTCTTTCGTTGAATTAAGTTACTTTCAATCCGGCTCAGGTCGAACGTGTCGACGAGGCTGCTTGACATTGTTCTGTAGCAGGAGTCCATTGTGCCCCAAGGAACGACAATACATCCTTTGCCCATGGGTTCTTCAGGCAAGAACAGACACGGATTTTCTCAGGATACACGAATACATAGCGCTCTAGATCATACAACTGGCGACGGGTCCAGTTTTTTGTACAGACAGTGTGCACACCCTCAGCGTAGCGCAGAAGGTTGTAGTCCATTACGCAGAGGACTGGAGGCTGTGTGTATACGGGTTATTTTTGAAAGCGTCCAGCAGACCCGGTTGCTCATTGCGGTTCGTGTAGACATCCTGCTTGAGGGGCTCCACGTAGCGCTGGGATCCCATCTGCGCAGCCGACGGCGCCTGGCCACCAAAGGTCATCAGAGGGGCCTCGAATCCACGTGTGTTGTTGTGGAGAGACTCGTCGCGGTGGGTCTGTACGTTGTAGGACTGAGGGCCAGCCTGGATAGCCATGCCACCAACGGGACCGGCAGGCGGCGCACGACCCTCGACCGTTAGCTTCATGAACTCCTGGAACGGCTCCGTGAAGGCACGGATATACGTCATGCCACCCGCAGCCGCAGTCGTGGCCGGATTGGCATTGAGCATTCCCATGGACTCGCGGTTCTGCAACTTCATCATCTGCTCGGGGTACAGCGAGTTCGCCACCTGCTGACCCGCAGTGGTATTGACGCGATCCAGAGACCCGTTCTCACCCGTGAGCACCTGGAAGCGGTCGGGGCGGTTCTTCTTGACAGGAGCCTGCAGACCCATCTCGGTGATGTAGAACTTGCCCGGCGTCGGCTGGGACGTGTAGGTGACCTTCTCCTGTCCAACAACACGGAGCTCGTCAGTGGTCTTGGGCATGGCGTACTCGCGCATAGCATCCTGATTGTAGCCACCAGACGGCAGGTTCGTGTAGCCGTCATTGACACCCGGTCCAACCTGGATCTGATCAATCGGGAAGGTGTTCTTCATCGCAAGGGATGTCGTCTGACGTTCCTGCTCCCACTCTGTCTCCACCGGCGTCTTCCAGGGGCGACCATTGCCGGCCTCGGGCTTGAAGAAGGCAGGCGCTTCCTCCTTGTGGAAGAAGGTGGTCTTTCCCTTGCCGGTGTAAAGGTCCAGCACTCCCTCTGTGGCACCCGAATACATGGACTGCGTCTGCTTACCGCCAAAGAACGGCACCATGTTTCCATGTCCAGTCTTGGTCTGCAGTACAGTGATCTTGTCCGTAGCCGACTCCTGCTCCTCCGGGTTCACGAACGTCTCCATCGGATTGATCTTGGCTCTCCGTTCACCTGCCGCCTCAACCTTGGGCTGTGTTGCAAGAGAGTAGCCAAGGGCGGCTAAGCCGACGAGCATAGCGACTTCCATTTGTGTATCACCCAAGACAAAATGGATATGCCTTTTGCCAAGGAAGTCAATCTCATACAAAATGCCTGCTTCTACTCGTGCTTCTACTCGCCAGAACACGTTCATCGCCAACATGACCGCCGCCATTGCGCGTAATCCAGTCATCACCATCGGTCCTGGTGGTCAGGGGTAGCAGACGACCATGTTTACCCTCACGCCTCGCAACGACAACAAGAAGTGGTCCAAGACGGACGAGCGCACGCTCATTCGCCTCTGTCGTCACACGGAGATGACGCCGGAGCTGATGGCGGCCACACTGGGTCGCACGGAGGAGGCGATCCGCTACCGCCTTGCAAAGATCATCCACGAGCATCTGGATGGTCGCACCGACGAGGCTTCGATCAAGGAGGTCTCTAACTGGCTTCTCCCCAACTACTAGGTTCGGGATGTATTCGTAAGCCGCGATTGTTCATTCGTAGGAAACGGTACCACCGCATGCGACTGGGGCTTGAACAGTAGCCATTGAAAAGCATAATTAGTTGCTTTACCATTCTTCTCGACCGGCACATCCATGTCAGTCTTCATTTTTTGTCTGTCAAATGTAGGCGTCGGAACAATAGGTGCGAGTCGCGGATCCATTAAAATATGACGTCAAAATAATGTTGTGGTTCCTGCTCGGAGTCATTCTCGTTCTATTCGTGTATGTCAACTGGACCCAACTGTCTCGCGAGAACTTTTCGCTGTTGGGTCGCGAAGTCGTGAACATATCCGTGTTCGGCGATGAAACATGTCGTCCCGACGAGGAACTGCAGGTAGGATTATGTTACCAAAAATGTAGACCGAATTACCATGGCGTGGGACCTGTTTGCTGGGCAGATTCAAAGAATATCGGGATTGGAACTGTGATCGGTCTTGAAGACTGCCCGGATGGGTTCAAAGAAGAAGGGTTGATCTGTCGCGAACCGATCACGGGTGGTGGGTGCAATACACACTGCGACGGCAACTGGAACTCGAGTGATGGTGGATTCTGCCACACTCACTGCGATCCCATTGTAGGTGGTCGTCTGAAAGGTCGGTTGGATGGTGGTGGAAAATGTCCCGGTCCACAGGGTGGAGATAAACCTGATCGTGTAGATGGAATGTGCTACGGCGGGTGTCCCAAAAATCTCCCACACCACATGCCGGGAATGCCGTATCTGTGCTATGCAGGTGGTGAACTGTCATATGGACGTGGTGTTGGTCGGATCCCTAATATGGTGCGCGTAGCTGGGAAGTATACGTTCCTGTGATTAAGCAACATTGGACCGCCAAGGATCTGGCGTCTGGCCCATCGCAATCTGAGTGGGGTAAGATCCAAGATTATTTTCATCATAATCGACGGGCCATGACGTGAACACGCGCCCCGAATCGGTAAATGATACAGGGTTTCCAGCGCCATCCTTTCTGAAAAAGAGCGTTTTGCCACCCGCAACGGGGTGTATATCCCACTCACCAACTTTCAGACTGTCAACTTGGAGGTTCTTCGGAATGATTCCAGGCGGTCCCGGAGGTCCTGCCGGGCCACCAGGACCCTTGTCACCCTTCGCACCCGCAGCGCCAGCCGGTCCGGCTACACCCTGAATTCCCTGGTCGCCCTTGTCTCCCTTATCACCCTTGTCTCCCTTATCACCCTTCTGTCCAACAACGCCCACTGCCGACCCAGCTGTTCCGGGAACTCCCTGAAGACCTCTGTCGCCCTTGTCACCCTTGTCTCCCTTATCGCCCTTGATTCCTTGAGGTCCTACTCCGCCAATCGGTCCAGCCGGGCCGGGCGTTCCAGGAGGACCAAGCGGTCCAGCGGGTCCAGCGGGTCCCGGCGGTCCAGGAACGGTGCTACCAGGTCCCACAGGCCCAGGCGGTCCAGCGGGTCCAACATCTCCCCGAAGTCCGTAAGGTGCGGCCGTGCCAGCCGATGTCGTAGTCGGTGCCTCCGAGACCGTTTGGTCGCCATCAGTGAAGTGCTCCTTTGCCACCCCCGACTGCTCAAATTGTGTTCCGTAGTTTGCAGCTTGTCCGGCGAGTGTGGAATCATACCCTGACCACTCTGTGCGGGAATACGGGTTCATGTTCATGGTGTTCAGCATCTTTCTGAACTTGGCGACAGCTGCCTTGAATGCACCTGAGTCTACTCCCGGAGGGGGCAGAGGGAGCTCGGTCTTTCCTTTGGGCTTGAAACCGAAGCAGTTGACACCGAACTTGGTATTGGGATCGAAGTATCCGCCGTTCACGCCCGGACGACCACACGCGGTGCGACGAACTGTGTCGGGCTCGGCTTGGAGAGACTGCCATGTTCCGCGCTGTGTAGGGTAGAGCGCAAACCCACCAGCCGACCAACCGTAGCTACACCATTCAGCTCCATGGTTGTACGCATCAATGATCTGCTCAAGGGTCGCCAGCTCGGCTCCGTAGGCTGCGCAGACTGCAGGCGCATCCGCATAGGTGAATTGAGAATCCGATACGTGGAAGACCTCGCTGCCAACCTGGGGTCCAGCAGCTGTGGGTGGCGTGGCAGGCTTGGGTGCAGGAGGCGCCGGCTTTGCAGCAGGGGCGCTGCTCATTGTCAGAACATTCATGTCAATGAATCCATAGTACCAAAGAACCAGTACGATCATTGCCGTCACGAGCCACAGCGCAAAGACAGCGATCACGGATCCAGTTGAAAAAAGGACGAAGATGGTAAGGATCCCGACGAACCCCGCCGAGATTAAAAGAGTTGCTTCAACGGACTGCATGCCTTATTACTAGTTGAGGCGATAATACATTAGCAACCGCATCGTATCTGCCATGGGGAACTGCTGAGGTCCGTGGTTGTGGACGTGCTCGTCATTGTAGGTGACCCACGTCTTGCCAGGTGGCATGTCGCGTCCATACGTCCACCAGTGACCGCCATTGAAGCAGACGACTGCGAACAACGCATACTCAATCTTATTGAGCGACAGCACGCTCGAGTAAGTTACCGTAGACTTCAGTGACGTGACGTGGAATGTAAGGATCCGCGGGAACCCTGCCAACAGGAACTGCTTGGAACAGCCCTTCTTCCCACACTTCTCGCACGTCCAGTCAGGGATCGAGTACGGCTGTGCGGCACTGACAATCGCATCGGCAACAGACTCCTTCGGCTTGGAAGGGACAATCGGGAACTCAATCATAGACTCGCGCTTGCCGTCGGTGTAGGTGCAGTTGTCACACTTGAGCCGGTTCTCCACGCTAAACCGGAAGAGCTTGTCCAGCATGGGGATCTTGTCGCAGAGGAACTCCAGCAACTCATGCGAATCCCCAATTCCCTCACCTGCAGGCATCAGCGTCGTGTTCACGACCGCGTACAGGTCCTTGAGACCCATTGCGCCCGATGACGACCAAATGGTATGGAGGCAGACTTCGACTGGATTTGTGGTATCGTGCTTCTCATCCTGGAAACGCTGTTGCAGGTCCGGGATGCGGAAGATAGCTTGGAGCGCAGCGTTCACCCAGCAGGATCCGCGCTGGTTGCGAAGGCCGAACGACTTCATTGTTAGTGGTTGAGAGTCCATGTTTACCGGAAGAACGCTGAGAAGTCCGATAAGAACGGAACTGGTTCCGTTTTAGACGATCCAATACTGGGCGTGAATTCTTGGTAAGGATTTGGGAACAGGTCCTTGTCACCCGGAACCCTGGACGACCCAAAATACTGGCTATCGGGATCGGACCCTGTTTGCGATGCACCCGGTAGAACACCCGATGTCGCGAGCGTTTGATGTTGCGACGGTTTTGAGATTCCTCCTCCCTCTACCATCGTAGACTCCTTTGGTTTCGGTCCAAGCAGAGTGGGGTAATCACGAACTCCTCCGCCCATTCCCGATCCAGCATTGTCACCCATTCCAGTATATGCCGGTCCCCAAATGTTACCCTTATTTTTCCCTGAGTTGGAGGTCAGGAACATAGAGGATCCACCCGTAGTTCCACCGCCCGGGGGTCCGCCCGTGAATAAGGGGCTGTTCTCAGGTTCACATCTAGCCTGTGGACGGTAGTATTTGTACCCCGATGAACAGACGGGGTCTGTGGCATTCTTGTCTACACACGTATCGAATTCAATGGAGTATCCGGCTGGGCACGTGGGAGAGACATCCTTGCTGTATCTATATGTGATACTGTTATAGGTGAGTCCAGCAGCAGTGGCTTGAGCGGGGGTCATTGAATCGGGTCCGTAACATTTGGTCCCGCCCAGACCAAGAGTTGTACCTAAGGGACATGTGGCAGGCGTTGACGGAATGTTTGGCTTCTTGCACTGCCCGTCGATAATAGATACACCACTTGCTGCACACTTCGGGGTCGGCACTGTGGAACCACTTGTGGACCCCTGACCAAGCCCTGCAAGAACAGCGGCGTATCCAGACGATGAAGCGACGTTAGCCGACTGCGTCTGTGCCGACGTCAACGATGCATTTACCGCACCGTGGGGCTGTATGACGAAATATGCTACCAGCAACTCCCTCACGTCATTCTTCCGGAGCCCGGACACATCCCTTGATGCCAAAAAGGTGTCCACATTGTCCTTACTAATTGAATCTATTGCAGGTTGGTATACAGATGTATGGAAATCGCCCAGTATACTTGTGATGTTGCTATTCACGATCTTGCGTTGATATGTCAGCAGATCCCGTTGATATTTCGCGTTATCCGCAGGAGTTGCATTTGCCGGAAGCATAGGCTTCGTAGTACCACTTGCAGTCTCAAGGTCCTTTACAAGTGTGGCCGGCATCATGTTGACAATCGTAGGATAGTCAGAGTCACCATAGGGAGGTCCTTTCAATGTAGCTGTGCTTTGGAACCCCTCACGTGCGGTCCACAAGAAAAGAAGAGCCAGTGCGCCAAACAGTAGAACCCAAGTCCACTTCCTCATTACACTCTTACAAGACATTTCGCGGAGGGAGAAGGAGTGTGACAAACACAGCAACAACGGCGAATGCTGAGATACCGAGGACAACATACAACAGAGTATTGTTGGTCGGCGCAGGCTTCGTGTCGGCGACCGGTGCATCCGCATCAACCGGTGCCGCCACCGACTTGATCTGTGCCTGGCCCCATACGGTGTTCAGTACATCCAAGTATCCCGACTGCGCTGCATTGTTCTGTCCATTGATGAAGTACATCTTCAGAAACTCGCGAACATCTGAGATGTTTGCCTTCACCCATGACTCAGGATATGTCTCGAAGAACGTGTCAATCTGTGAGAGAGTGATCGTAGATGTGGCTGGTTTGTACACCTGCCAATAGAACGCGCTCATGACCTGTGCAATCGGGCTAGTATTCGTGCTACTTCCATAAACGATCTTGACCTTATCCGTGTCCGACAGAGTCGTTGAAGACACACCCGCAGTCTTCTTGATGCTAGCTAACATGGTTGGAGACATGAGGTTAATGATCTGCTGTGCAGTGGCAGGTGTGTTTCCGTAGGGAGGACCGTGGACCGACGCCGTGTCCTCAAAGGATTCACGGCGAGTCCACAGAAAGAGGGCGATCACAGTGCCTAGAAAGAGCCACTTTGTAGTCTTCATTAACTCTCTACAAGACGTTTTCTTCACATCCAGGGGTCTTTGTTTCCGAACACACGTCATAAAACAGGGCCCCTGTCTTCCCAACCGTCTCGTAGTTAGATTCCCCTAACCTACGAGGTTTCTGTTGCTGAACTAACGGAGCATAATATCCTTCAGGGAGTGGACCACCTGTGCGAGGATCTGTGGGCTCGTACTCTTCTTCTTCGCGTGTGCGCACCTCATCTCGTCCATCGCTAGGTTCGAGCGCCTCGCTTGGACTAAATTTGATTTGCTCCAGTTCCTTGGATGCTGCGCTACCACCGGGTTGAATGTGAAACCCATCTGCAATGATCAGACGGAGAGCATTGGTATCCAGAGGACGCCCAGCAACATCCGGACCAGCAAGGAATTTCTCAATATCAGCTGTCGTGGGTTTCACAGATGCAGGGTCATAGACCTTATCGTAGAACGCCTGGATTGCCTTGATGTAGTCGTCGTCGTTTGCACCAATCGGGACTTGTGCGTCAATCTTGCTCTTCCATACAGCGTATAACGGAGATTTGGTATCGTCGGGAGGACGCTGAACGGCAGTCGCAACACCAACCGGTCCACCTGACTTGAATTCAGTATCTACAAACGTCTCTCGCATGGACAGAACCACGAGCAAGAGGAATATAGTGAGTGCGATCCACTCTATCATTATTACTGAACAACACAAAACCAAGACTGCTGTTTCGGAGGGGCAGCCGGTGGCAGAAGGGGTTGCTTGGTTGGACGAACACTCCGGTCATCAGATGCATAATCAAGTGCATAGACACCCGATGCAATTGCCTTGTCCGACGACTCTACGCCTTGCCACGACGATTGCATGGCGTCATACTTGGCCTGGGTATCTGGATCACGAGGCGAAAACTCCTTGAATCCAGTCGCAGGTGTCTGAATTGCAAGAGAGCGGGTGTAGTCGTTATACTGAGCAAGCGTGCGACCGTCGTGCTCCTTGACGGGCTGGGATGCTGCTAACTCCGCAATGGATGTCATTTCTAGTTCTCTATATAAATGCCCACAACAGTTCTCCGTGGCGCCGCCAAGAAAGAGGAAGCAAAGAAGCTTCTTAAGACGTCTCCTCTTCTTGTGTTGTTTTTCATGGAGGGATGCCCTCACTGCGAGGCAAATAAGCCTGCGTGGGACGAGGCGAAGCGGAAGGCCGATGTTCCCACAGCCGAGATTGATTCGGACGCGACGCCCGAGGAGGAGGCTACAGGATTCCCGACAATGAAGTACAAGAGCGATTCGGGTACAACAGAGACATCGGGACAGAAGAACTCTGGTGATGAAATTCTGGATGAACTGAAGGTGCCAAAGAAATCAGCGGGTGGCCGTCGTCGTCGCCTGCGTTCCCGTCGGCACGTCAATAGAGGGGGCAACCGGAAGAGCCGGCACCGTACCCTTCGCAGCTACGTAACCTTCTGAGAGGAGCTTATCAGCCCGCTGTCCCTTGCCCATGAACTTCAGGAGTCCAGCGTGATCATCCGTGACCACCGTGTGGAAATTACG
>Ga0114978_10005507_pt1 | contig 10105 bp, 12 predicted proteins | sample S_140212_EF_Meta_FD_87027 | JGI IMG/M metagenome (GOLD analysis project Ga0114978, IMG submission 87027) | Freshwater microbial communities from Lake Simoncouche, Canada to study carbon cycling - S_140212_EF_MetaG | ecosystem: Environmental > Aquatic > Freshwater > Lake | place: Lake...
AGGTGGTAATATATCACTTACTAGCACTACTAACGCAGCGACAATTTTAAGTATGGCCACAGTTACCAATTTCTCTGTAGACAACCAAGGTAACTTTATATCCAATTCTAGTTTAGCAAGGACATTTACATTTGGTACTACAGGCGGCAACTCTAGTATATCCCCAAATTTAATTATAACTAATATAGGGATACCAACACTTACTACCCTAAGCTACTTCAATAATCTAGACCTGTCAAGCAGTAATGTCAATATTGCGGCTACTACATTGAGCCTTAACGGTCTATCGTTGGCAACTAGCAGCACTACGTCAATTACCCCAGTAATGGTGGGTAATGGTACGATCATAAGTAACGGTAATTCAACGTTACCAAACTTATTCATTACCAACGGCAATACTATATTAGGTAGTGCTTTGACATTAACTGGTAATTCTATGGTCACTTTGAGCTCAGGTAGTTTAAATCTAAATGGATATACTCTAACAACCAGCAACTTTACTTCTAACAACGCTAACGTCAGATCAGTATTGTTTAATTCTGGAACTTGGACTATCACTGGCGCCGGCACGTCGTGGAACGCCCTAACGTCAAATAATTTTACAACGTCAGGCGCAGGCACCATTACTATGACATCTGCTACAGCCAAGAACTTTTCAGGTGGTGGGGTATCGTATCCTGCACTGAATCAAGGCGGCGCAGGCAATTTAACTATACTTGGATCAAATCAATTTGCCAATATAACCAATACCTATCAACCGGCCAACGTCATATTCACAGTCAACACCACCCAAACATTTAGCGGTTTTGGACTTTCTGGTAATGCAGGTAATTTGGTATCCTTACTCAGTACAGTATCAGGCACTACATTTACAGTTTCTGCAAATAGCAATGTCAGTATACTGAGATCGTATCTGTCTATCAAAGATTCTACTGCAACCGGTGGAGCGGCATGGTATGCTGGAAATACATCGTCTAACGTTAGTAATAATAGCGGCTGGCTTTTTGCAAACCCCAGCACTACCGGAACTGCCAATTTCTTGTTATTGTTCATATAAATAAAATAGTTCTTGCTTTTTCAAAGTAGTACCTGTATAATATCAATTATGAGAACCACACTCCATATACTAGCCAATCCGTCGGGTATTACACATACCCGATATAGGATGGAACCTTTCAACGTAGCGGTATTGAAATTCATTGAAAACATGAAATCCCGTGATTACGAATTGGTCCATTATGGACATGAATCCGCGGGAGTAGATTGCGAAAACGTAGCGGCCGTAACCAACAAAGAATTCCCTCCGCCCCCAGATGGTGATCTACTATTGACGCAGAACAATCTTATTGGTATATTCAATCAACGTGTGGACGTAGAGATACAGCGTCGTAAGAAACCCAACGATATGATACTCTGCTTCTACGGTGGATGTCAACAGCCTGCCACAGTCAATCACTCGGACTTGTTCGTATTAGAACCTAGTATAGGATACTGGCCTAGCTCTATATTTGCACCTTATCGTGCTTTTGTATCCAACAGCCAGATGCATTACTATTACGGGCTAAAGGAGATGTTGTTGAATCCCAGCTGGTACGATGCGGTCATTCCCAACGCCTTTACTGTCAGCGAATTTGAGATCAATTTGAATAAAGAAAACTACTTCGTATACCTAGGTAGAGTCAACTATGACAAGGGTATAGACCTTTGTATACAGGTTACTAAACATATTGGCAAGAAGTTGATCATTGCAGGTCCCGGTGATCTCAGAAGTATGGGCTACGATAAGATTCCTGATCATGTGGAACTAGTAGGCTATGTCAATCCTGAACAGCGTAAAAAATTATTAAGCAAAGCACAATGTTTGATGGCACCAACGCACTACATCGAACCGTTTGGTAACATCGTAGTGGAAGCAATGATGTGTGGTACACCAGTCATTACTACTGATTGGGGTGGTTTCGTTGACACTGTGGTACAGGGTGTTACCGGTTACAGATGTAAAGATTTTAAATCGTTTGTGGAAGCCGCCAACACGGTGCATTTATTAGACCCTGAAAATTGTAGAGAATGGGCTGTACAAAATTTCAGTGACGAAGTCGTGCATAATCAATTTGACAGTTGGCTACAAAAAATATTAAGGAAGAATTTCTATCATGTATAACATTTACAGCAAAGCGGATCCAAATAAGTTATTGCACACGATCAATCGCGGTGAGGATATCGTAGGCCGCACCGACATAGCAGATGAACATCAATTTTTACAATTAGCTACACTACGTCTCGATAAAGGACGTACATTTAGACCACATCAACATATTTGGAAACCTGTGGCTTCTGAACAATGTATCGCACAGGAATCGTGGGTTGTGATACAAGGATCAGTTGAAGTATCCTTCTATGATACGGATGGCAGTCTATTAGAAAAGCAGATTATACGTCGCGGTGATTGTAGTATGACATTTGAAGGTGGACATACGTATACCATCCTCGAGAATGACACAGTAGTCTATGAGTTCAAGACCGGACCATATCAAGGACAGTTATTAGATAAAGTATTTCTATGATACAGGGCCTAGATGTTTTTATCAGCAAGAACGCTGAGATAACTAGAACTGAACTGTGTACTATTGGAAACCATGTGGCTATTGACAGTGGTTTTTATTGTACTACACAGCTTTCCATCGGAGACTATGTACATATTAGTCCCCATGTGGCGGTGATTGGTGGTAAAAAGACTGGCCTCTTTATAGAAGATTTTTGTTTTATCAGTGTAGGTGCTAAAATGGTATGTGGATCGGAAATGTTCTACGGAGATGGTCTGATAGGTCCATTGATCCCCGATGAACTTAAAGATCGACAGAAATTAGAACCAATTTACTTAAAACGTTTCAGTGGAGTATGTGCCAATAGCGTAGTATTACCAGGTGTCACAATGGCAGAAGGTTCAGTATTGGGCGCAAATTCCATGCTTAAAGAAAATACTGAACCTTGGACCATATATGCCGGTAGTCCAGCAAGACCCATTAAAGCACGGATGAAGATAGTTATGTATCAATACGCAAAAATATTAGGATATGAATATGACTAATTTTACAAGTTGGCCGGCCGGGCCATTACCTAAAGAATTCCAAAGACCTGAACTAGATCAAGTCAAAGCACTAGGCTACGACTGGAAAGATCCTAGGGATGTCATCGATATATTTGAAAAGAAAGTGGCCTCATTTGCCGGCAGCAAGTACGGAGTAGCGGTAGATTGTTGCACACATGGTATATTCCTCAGTCTCAAGTATATCATGGCATCGGATAGCATCACTATACCTAAAAATACCTACGTGTCTGTGGCACAACAGATTATACATGCAGGATGTCTAGTAGAGTTTGAAAATCTTGAATGGAGCGGCATGTATCAACTTAAACCTTATCCTATATGGGATGCTGCCACACGTTGGCGCAAAGGCATGTATCAAGGTGGATTTCATGTGGTAAGTTTTCAATTAAAGAAACGTATACCTATCGGACGTGGCGGTATGATCCTAACGGATGATCCCGTAGCATATAGTTGGTTGAAGAAAGCCAGCTACGATGGTAGAGATCTTGACGTACCGCAGTGGGAGGATGATGGCAACATAATGGGATGGCATTACTACATGACTCCCGAAGATGCTGCCCGTGGTATCATGCTCATGGATCAAGTACCAGAATATACAGAAGATTGTGGAAGCAATAAGCATTATAGCGACCTATCTACTAAACAACTCTTTAGGAAATATCGTGTCTAAACGTGCATTAATTACAGGAATAACGGGTCAAGACGGCAGTTATCTGACGGAATATCTACTGGAACTGGGTTATGATGTCTACGGTATAGTACGTAGGCACAGCGTAGCAGAAAATCAGAGCTCTAGGATAGCACATCTAGATCACAGGATTACACGTATCTACGGTGATCTCACTGACGAATGGAGCATCAGCAAGATCATAACAGATGTACAACCTGATGAGATATATAACCTTGCAGCCATGAGTCATGTGCGTATCAGTTTTGATATGCCGGCCTTTACTATAAAGACCAATGCTTTGGGCGTGTTGACCATGTTAGAAGCTTACAGACAATTCTGTCCAAAAGCTAGATTCTATCAAGCTTCCAGCAGTGAGATGTTTGGCAACAGCATAGACTCCGACGGCGTACAGAGATTGACTACTCCCATGACACCTGTCAGCCCTTACGGTTGCAGTAAGGTCATGGGATTTAATCTAACTAGACATTACAGAGACGCCTATAAGATTCATGCTTCCAATGGTATACTGTTCAATCATGAAAGTCCACGTAGGGGTATCAACTTCGTTACTAACAAAGTGGTCAAGACAGCAGTAGAGATCAAGAAAGGTCTCACAGATAAACTAGAGTTGGGCAATCTAGATAGCTGTAGGGATTGGGGCCATAGTTATGATTATGTACGTGCCATGCACTTGATAGTCAATCATGATACTGCCCGCGATTGGGTAGTGGCTACGGGAGAAAGTCACAGTGTTCGAGACCTATGTAAGTATACCTTTGATGCACTGGGTCTCAATTACGAAGATTATGTAGTACAGAATCAGAAGTTTCTACGACCCGAAGAATTAAAGTATCTCTGCGGTGATAGCAACGATATTAGAAGTCAGTTAGGTTGGCAACCAAAGTATACTTTTGAATCTATGTTAGATGAGATGATCCAACACTGGATGGACAATGTCTAGAAAAATAGTATTATTCTATGCTACTTGCCAAGGTAGAATGTTACTTGATTGCCTCAATGACTCGGAGGAGTTCGGCTCTTTATATCATGCGGTCGACTGTATTCACAACTATGAACTAATTAGGAATCATCGATCGTTCCTAACTTATTTGGATCACCGTGACAATCTAAAGAAAGCTGACTTATTCATATATCAACCTCTCAGAGACGAATTTAAGGATAATGCGACCTCACATCTATTGTCTTATCTAAAGCCCGATGCCAAATCTATCTCCATACCCTACGCATGGAATTCTAGCTTTTGGCCTTTGATGAAAAGCGATCCTACTGATATCTCAGATAGATCACTGGCAACAAGAACTAACGAATCGTTTGTCAATGCCAAAGTCTTAAAGAAATTACGAAATCAAGGGATGTCGACAGATGATATACTATCGGCCTATGACAATCATGAAATTGATTTTAATTATGCCGCTCGATTTGCCCGCAATACGAAGATTTTATCTTTTAAAGAGCAGCAGACTGATGTTAAAATAGTGGACTATATAACTAGTAACTATAAAAATATCAAGTTATTTACAGAACCCAGTCACCCAACATACCATCTATTATTCCATATGGCAAATCAAATATTAAATATGTTGGGATTACAGCCAATACAGTATGATGGTACACTCAGTGAACGTTATTATCTGTCGACCTGTCCCGGTAGACCCTATGATATCACTGCTAAAAGGGCATTTGAATTTGGATTTGACATAGATACAGATTCTCATTTGTATTACAGGAAGTTGATAGAAGAGTACCTAACAGGAAAACCATGAACAATCACATATACGTAATGCCCGGAGGCGGTCCGTTTAGCCGCGTACTACAATGCGGTATTATACCATTAGCCGACAGAGAATTTGATAATGTATATCTTACATTAAGCCCATTCGAAGAAAATACCAATAACGATGAGTATCTACAGGATGCAGTTAACCATATAGCACGTAATAGGGCATCTATGCAGACTTATGGCATCGAACGTCCTTACGATCATATCATGGGTTATGTATTTGATCAACACACAGATCATACCTATGAGTATAAAGGATTCCTACCTATTGGTCGGATGTATGACAGGAACAATCCTATAGAAAAAAGTCCTAGACTGGATGACTATAAGAGAGTGGTAGCAAAACTTAAGATACAGAATGAGATACGATCACGTGTAGATGATCTGGTAAAATTAGTTAACATAACCCCTAGGATACTGGGGGTACATGTTCGCTTGACAACAATGAGTGTACATTCTAATTATCAACCTGCTACAATAGATGACTACATACGCACTATACGTCAAGAGTTGGATACAGGCAAGTATGATGGAATATTTGTGGCCACAGATAATGTAGAATCACTGGTTAAGCTTGAACGTGAGTTTAACGACATCATTAGATATTATCCAAATCTATTACGTCTACCCACAGAGAATATTACTAATGTAGGAGAGTGGAGTTGGGAATATGACATGTTCTTCCACAAGCGTTTCTGGCAGGAATCATTTATGGAATGTATGACCTTAGCCAAGTGCGGCGGCTTAATCTGCAGAGATAGTAATTTCAGCAATATGGCTGTGGTGTTTAGTAATAGCATAGACAAAGTCACAAGGGTATCTAAACAGTAATGCACGACATCATTAATATAGGATACATGCCCGCATACGGTGGCAATCTTGCGTATCGTTTCACTAGACAATTTCCACATAAGATCAGCGTAAGTTTTGATAACATCTACGTAGATCCCTCCGCCGACTTCAAGGTATTAGTACAGTGCGAACCTCCGAAACTCTACATCGACTTTAAAAATATGGTTTTTGATAACTATCAGAATTTTGATCTTATATTAACCTATGACGATAGACTTTTGACACTGCCCAACGCCAAAGAGTTTTGTCCTGTGGGATCCTGGGTAGGCGATCTACAGTTAGAAAAGCGGGATCAGATCACCTATCTTATGAGCAGCAAAATATGGACCGGTGAACACCGTATGCGTTTTATGATAATGCGTAGATTTGGACACTTAAAATCTGTCGGCCCATTTGAGTTCTATATGCACAGGACTCCTCCCAGAGTAGAATCCAAAGAGTCGTTTTTTACCAATGCTAAATTCCATATAGCCTGTGAGAATCAGGTTATGACTAATATGTATACGGAAAAGATATTGGATTGCTTTAGAACAAGAACCGTGCCAATTTACTATGGCTGTACCAATCTAGACAAGTATTTCAACGTTAACGGTGTGCTTCAATTTGATACTATAGAACAGTTTGAACACATAGTCAATAATCTAACACCTGAGGACTACGATAGGATGCAACCCTACATAGAAGAAAATTATCAAAGGGCCAGACCTTATTGGGAAAAGTCGGTTTATCAACGTATAGAGGATGAGATCCAAAAATATCTATTATAACTATCTACACGGACCTTGCGATAGATTAAGCATTTATTCGCAGAATGCCAGGTCACTACAGATAAGTATTAGTGTATATCAACTAGGATGAAACTAACATGAGAACTAACGTTATTATTACAGATGATTTTTATAGTAATCCCGACAGTGTTAGAGCGTTTGCTTTACAACAAGAATTTAAAGTTAGGGGAAATTTTCCCGGATCTAGGACACAGAGTTTCCTAAATCAAGATGTAAAAGATACTGTCCAAACCATATTATGGAATGCCGCAGGAGAAGTGACTGATTGGAATGAACGCGAAGGACTAACAGGCAGTTTTGAAATAGCAACCGCATCAGAGCGAAGCTGGATACATACTGATCATTTCAACACTTGGGCCGGGGTTTGTTACTTAACACCCAATGCACCACACACAGGCGGTACTGGACTGTTTAGACACAAACGAACAGGTGCTAGTCATGCATCGGAATTAGAATCTTACGAAGCACAAGATATGACTAAATGGGATATGGTAGATGTCATAGGGAATCGATACAATAGATTAGTCATGTATCGCAGCGACCTATTCCATACCAGTCTGGATTATTTTGGCAGCGACCTCCATACAGGCAGATTGTTCCAACTATTCTTTTTAACTACACAATACTAAGGCACATATGATAAACGTCGTTCCAAATTTTTTAGAGCAAAACATAATCGATGAGATCAATGAAAAGTTCCATTCTTCTAAAGGTAAGAATGTATTCGAGATAAACAACATGGGACGATGGGGTGCGGGGCTGGAAGCAGGATCCTACGCACCTGTATTCATATTAAACATAGATGAATATAAGGATTACTTTATACAGAAGTACAAATCTGTGGATCCTGTGTTCCAAGATTTCAATAGACTGACGTGCTTCTTACACATATGGCCCGCGGGCAGTCAGATTAATTTCCATCACGATGCGGCAGAAAATGATCCTCGATTAAGCAGCACTATTTACATCAATCCTAGCTGGAATTGGAACTGGGGAGGTCTGTTTTTGTATGACGATCCCGATACAGGACAAGGTTGGGTGTTTCCACACTACAACAAGATGATCTGGTTTGTACCTCCGATATTCCACTCAACCAGCATGGTTAATCTAGCCGCAGAATATCCTAGACTCAGCATACAGTGTTTCTTCTCAAAATAATATGGAACTCGACAACTGGTTTCCATCGACTATAGGGCGCAGCCATCATCCAGAATGGCTGAGTCCCATGATCTCACTGTTTGATGAGATATTCCACGCACCCAACAAGAAGCTAAATTCCGATTTTTATCATAATGGTGAAACTACCTACGGCACCAGATCCTTAACTGATGATCCTAAATTTAAACCATTCCTGGATTTTGTACAACAACAGGCCAAGGATTTCCTAAATGTACAGGGATATGATGCTAATAGAGTACCTTGGAAACCTTACCTCTTTGCTAATAGTTTCCTTGAAGGTAGCAATCATCCAAAACATCTACACTCACAATGTACTATCAGCGGCATCTATTACTTAAAGACTCCTCCGGGATCTAGCAATATCATATTCCATCCTAATAGGCCTTTTAAGGATTTCTTTGACTATATGTTCTTTATCAAAGAGAACACTTGGTATAGTATGCCCACGGTACAATATACACCACAGCCGGGAATGTTACTACTATGGCCAGCCTGGTTATATCACGAAGTACCGCCCAATTCTAGCACCGAACCTAGAACCAGTCTAGTTTTTAATCTCTAGATCGTTTCGTGTATTTTAAGTTTGTCTTTACTGGCTTTAAATTTAATAGTACGCCATACACCAGGATGTAACGGTGTGGGATGGTCATCTAAAGGTACCCAGCAATAGCCTTTGTGTTCGCTGTTTAGTGCAGGAACAAATTCTTCTTCCACTTTGATTAGGAATGTGTGATAGACAAATTTCTTACTATCACTGGTATACTGCTCTATAGGCAATATCTTAGCACCGTCTATGCGACCGCCTAATTCTTCGTTGATCTCCCGTAGTAGTCCGTCATATATAGATTCTCTACGTTCAATCTTCCCTCCTACTAGACCCCAGGTATTGGCAAACTTGCCATTGCTCCTGAGTAGGAACAGATAGCGTCTAGTAGAAGTACAGTATATCAGTGCGCCACAATTTAATTTTACAGAATTAGCTGCCATTTTCCTGCTTCATAGAAACCTTCGTAACTCTTGGACCACGCGGTACTGCTCCATCTATACTGGACTCCAGTAGTCATGTTAGTCACATAATTGACTTCTGGTGTATTCCTCGAATCAAACGATATTATCCAGTGCTGTCCATTGTATTGTATGATATCGTTAGCATACGCCTCTAATGGAGTATCGTCTGCACCATTCCAGTTATATGTTGGTTGTTCTCCATCAGGAGAAATATAATCATTGACCAACAAGTATCGAGTACCGTTTACTAAATCTTGTAGATCCTTATTAGGTCTTGAACTATATGGATCTATTATAGCATTAATAGGTGCCAAGGTGTTAGAAGGTAAAGTATCAATATCTGGAGTCCACAGTAGTACAGTGTCGTCCACAGGATTATATGCTACCGTGCCGACGATCTCATCTGCATCTGATAGTTCAAATTTGATCTGACTGGATCCATTGGTTAGATTGCCGTAGACGTTGACAAGATTGCGCCATGGTTCATCTACACCGTGTTTATATGTCTCACCGTTGAATACTATCCTGGCTCCAGCATTGGCAGTGATAAGATTGCTGGTAGTCACTGTATCTCCGTCTACCGACAATACTATACAGTTTCCGCTACTGATTGGATTGTAGAGATTATATCCAACGTTGGCCACGTTAGAGAAGGTATTAGCGGTTAGTATGACCTGTGTATTGCTGATCACATTGGC
>Ga0114978_10005508_pt1 | contig 10104 bp, 7 predicted proteins | sample S_140212_EF_Meta_FD_87027 | JGI IMG/M metagenome (GOLD analysis project Ga0114978, IMG submission 87027) | Freshwater microbial communities from Lake Simoncouche, Canada to study carbon cycling - S_140212_EF_MetaG | ecosystem: Environmental > Aquatic > Freshwater > Lake | place: Lake...
ATGTTGTAAACCTCAACGCGATTCAGTTGCGACGCCGTGACGAACGCACGCTGGCGCGCGCCGGCGAACACCACATCGCACGGTTCGTCGCCAGTCAGGATCGTGGCCTTGACCGACATGCTCGCAAGGTCAATCACACTGATGGAGTCGGACACATGGTTCACCACCCACAACTCGCTGCTGTTGCGCGCGCGCACCGTGATTGGCTCAACGCCAACGGCGATCGAGCCCGCGTGGCGCAAATAGGGCGCGAAACTCAGCACATCGAACACCTCGACGCGCGCATCGACAGTGTTCACCGCAACGAGTTTGCTCCCGTCGGGCGTCATCTCAAGCGGGTGAACATGCGGGCTTTCGAAGTGAACAAAGCTGTTCTGCGCGGGAGAAGTCGCGCAAAAAATCAGGAGCGCAGTGAGTCCGGTGCAAAGTTCAATGCCGGCGAGCGTTCGAAAGGTCATCGCAGTCTCCAGGTTCGCAAGCCCCGCTTAAATTACGCCAGTCGGCTGCAGAACGAAGCGCAAATCCCTGCATTCGTCGGAGATTCCGCGCGCGAGTTCAGGCGAACAGTTCGCGTACCACCGTGCCATGCACATCGGTCAGTCGCTGATCGCGGCCGCCGTGGCGGAAGGTGAGGTGCTCGTGGTCGATGCCCAAGAGCGCCAGGATCGTCGCGTGAAGGTCGTGCACATGGACCTTGTTTTCCGTGGCGTAGTAGCCGTAATCGTCGGTGGCGCCGTAACTGAAGCCGGGCTTCACGCCGCCGCCAGCCATGAACATCGTAAATCCATGGGGGTTATGGTCGCGCCCATCGCCGCCTTGCGCCGTCGGAGTACGACCGAACTCGCCGCCCCAAAGCACCAGCGTGTCCTCGAGCATTCCGTGACTCTTGAGGTCCTTGATGAGACCAGCGATCGGCTTGTCAACCTCGGCCGCGTTGGTGGTGTGGCCGTTGCGAAGGTCGCCGTGCTGATCCCACTTGTAACTGTGAGTGCACTGCACAAAGCGCACGCCCGCCTGGGCGAATCGCCGGGCGAGAAGGCACTGGCGGCCGAAGTTTTCCGTCTTACTCTCGTCGATTCCGTAGAGCTGCTTGGTGGCGTCGCTTTCGCCAGCGAGGTCCATCACCGCCGGCGCGGTGGACTGCATGCGGTAGGCGAGTTCAAAGCTGGCGATGCGCCCTTCGAGCGCGGAGTCGGTGCCGTTGCGCAGCGCGTGCTGTGCGTTGAAGGCGTTCAGGAGATCGAGTTCCTTGCGCTGCAATTCAGCGGGAAGCCCAGCAGTCATGTGCTCGATCTGCGCCTTTGACGCAGGAATTCCCGCGTGGCCGATCGGCGTTCCATGCGTCCACGCGGGCAGAAACGAACTGGAGAAGTTGTTCACGCCGCCGTGACCGAGCGTCGGACAGATGGTGATGAACGCAGGCAGGTCGTCGTTCTCGGTGCCGAGTCCGTAGGAAACCCACGAGCCCATCGACGGTCGGATGAAGGTGTCGCTGCCAGTGTGGATCTTGAGCAGCGCGCCGCCGTGAGCGGGGTTTGATCCGTGCAAACTCTTGACGAAGCAAAGATCGTCGACGGTCTGCGCAACATTGGGAAAGAGATCGCTGACCCATCCGCCCGACTGACCGTACTGGTGAAACTTCCACGGGCTCGCCAACAGATTGCCCGTCTCAGCGAATTGCACGCGCGGCTTGGCGAACGGCAACGGCTTGCCAGCATCGCGCGCGAGCAGCGGCTTGTAGTCAAAGGTGTCGATCTGCGACGGTCCGCCGTGCATGAAAAGAAAGATGACGCGTTTGGCACGCGGACGAAAGTGAGGCGCAGCAAGAATGCCGCCGCCCGCCGCCGCTTCTTTGGCCAACATGCCAGCGAGCGCGATTGATCCGAAGCCAGCGCAGAGTCCAGCGAGGGCATCGCGTCGCGTCATCGGATTGTGGCGATTGGAGCAGAACATCGGCGGATCCTATTCGAGCGTGACGAACTCGTTGGTGGAGAGCAGGGCGTGGCAAAGGCGAGCGAGTGCGGCGGAACGGTCGAGGCCCGAACGCTCGAGTTCGGCGAGGAAATCGCGCGATTCGTCGCGTTCGCGTTGATCGGGATCGCGGGCGAGCGTGCGGCGAAATGCGCCGCGCACGCGTTGGTCGGAGTCGTTGGTGGCAGCGGCCAGCGCGCCGGCGATCTTGGTGGCGGCGGTCTCGACAAACGGCGCGTTCATGAAGAAGAGCGCTTGCGGTGCAACAACGGTGCGCGGCCGGCAATCGATTGGCGTGCTCGCATCGGGATAATCAAACGCGGTAAACAGGCCGAACATCGCGTTGCGAATCACGGGCAGATAGATGCTGCGGCGATTGGAGTCGTACTTCGCGCCGTTGCCCGACTGGTCGTTGGTCACATAGTCGTGATCGCCGATTCCCAGCAGCGTTCCGCCAATCGAGCGATCGAGGTCGCCCGAGGTCGCGAGCACCGCGTCGCGGATGATCTCCGCCTCAACGCGTCTGCGCGGAAAGCGCGTCAGCAGATGATTGTCGGGATCGTGCTCGGGCAGCGCCGTGTGGGCCGCGCTTGACTGGCGATAGGTCGCGCTGGCCATGACCAGACGATGCATCGCCTTCATGCTCCAACCGCCGTCGGCAAAGCGGCGCGCGAGATAGTCGAGCAGTTCGGGATGGGCGGGCTTGCTGCCGATCACGCCGAAATTGCTGGGAGTATCGACAATGCCAGTTCCGAAGTGCCAAGTCCAGATGCGGTTGACGGCGACGCGGCTGGTCAATGGATTTTCGGAGTCGGCCATCCAGCGGGCCAGCTCGAGCCGTCCGCTGGAATCCGCAGGAAAGATCGGTCCGGGCAGCACGCGCTCGAGCACGGCGGGCACGGCGCGCGCAATCTTGTCGCCCTTGGGCTGCATGTGGTCGCCGCGATCGTGCAGCGGCGTCTCGTCGACCTTCGACTCGTTTACTCCCAGCGCGCGCGGCGGATCAACGGGGCGAATTTTTTCCTGCGCATCGCGGGCTGCGCGGGCGGCGATGAAAGTTTCGCGTTCAGGCAGCGGATTGCGTGCATCGCGCTCGGCGGCGGCAAGCGCGTCGCGCAGCATGTTCGGCGTTGGCTTGGCCAGCAGCGTGGACCAACGCGCGAAGTTGGCGCGCCGCTCAGCCGCGGTCAGCGTGGTGCGCGCCGCGTCGCGGGTTTCGTCGAGTTTCTTGGCCTGCGCGCGCCACGATTCAAGCTGCTTGCGTTGAGCGGCGGTCGCCATCGGACGCTGCGCGACACGCCCGACGGTTGCGATGCTGTCGAAGGTCGAAACACTGCGAAACACGCCCGAAAGCGCAAAATAGTCCGCTTGCGAGATCGGGTCGAACTTGTGGTCGTGGCAGCGCGCGCAGGCAATGGTCTCGCCGAGAAACGCCTTGGTGACAACATCAAGTTGCTCGTCGACCACATCAACGCGCTCCTTCTCCTTGTCGGGCTCGGCGAGCATCTTCGGTCCGAGCGCGAGAAATCCAAGCGCGGCAATGCGGCTGCGGGTGCGCGCATCGTCTTCGGCGGTCGGTTCGGCGGGCTCGGGCAGGAGGTCGCCCGCGAGCTGCTCAACAATGAAGTCGTTGAAGGGCAGATCGCGGTTGAAGGCGTCGATCACATAGTCGCGGTAGTGATACGCATTGGCGAAGGCGACATTTTCGTCGACGCCGTTGGAGTCGGCGTAGCGCGCGACATCGAGCCAATGCCGGCCCCAGCGCTCGCCATACATCTTCGAATCGAGCATCGCATCGACGCGGCGCTCGTAGGCATCAGGCCGCTGATCGCGCAGGAAATCGTCGACATCTTCGGCCGAGGGCGGCACGCCAATGAGGTCGAGCGACGCGCGGCGCAGAAGAGTGCGCCGATCGGCTTCAGGCGCGGGCGCGAGGCCTTCGCGCTGAAGTCGGGCGAGAATGAAGCGGTCGATCTCGTTGCGCGGCCAAGTGCCGTCGACCACGGGAGGAACCGATGGATGGGAAATTCGCTGGTACGACCAATGCGATGCAAAGCGTCCAGTCTTCTCAGGCAGCGGCCGCCAGGATGGATCGTCGGCGCCGGGTTGCGGAGAAGCTTGTGAGGAAGCTTGTGTCGAGACTTGCGAAGCGACTTGCGGAGGCTCCAACCCCGAGTCCGCGCGCGCAACCAACAACGATGCGCCGCCCGCGCAAAGTGCTAGCGCGAGTCCGAACGCCGAAAGCGCGTCGCGCCTAGTGGAGCGGTCGGCGTGGTCTGTCGCGTGCTCTGTCGGATGGTCGGTCGCGGGTGCGGTCACAAGTGCAGTATCCAAGATGAGCGGGCTTGGGCAAGCGGATAGCGCGCTATCGTTGGGGAAATGTCGCGACTTCTCACTGTCACTTTCGTGTTGGCCAGCCTCGCATTCTGTCCATTTGCGCGTGGGCAAACCCCAAATCTTGTGGTGATCTACTGCGACGACATGGGTTGGGGCGATGCGCCTGGTTTCGCGCTTGCGGGATTCAAACCGCCTTCCTACACGGCAGAAATGCCCAATGTCGCCCGGCTCGCCCGCGAAGGCACGACCTTCCGCCACTACTACACCGCGCAGCCAGTCTGCAGCGCGTCGCGAGCGGCGATCCTCACTGGTTGCTATCCAAACCGCGTCGGCATCAGTGGCGCGCTGTTTCCCGACGCAAAAATCGGCATCGCCGCCGAGGAGCGCACTCTCGCCGAGCTGCTGCGCGACAAGGGTTACGCGACCGGCATCTACGGCAAGTGGCATCTCGGCCACCTGCCCGAGTTCAATCCCACGCTGCATGGCTTCGACGAGTGGTTGGGGATTCCTTACTCAAACGACATGTGGCCGCAGCGATTTGGGCGCAAGGACTTTCCTGAGTTGCCGCTGATGGACGCTACCAAGCCCGTCGAGTTCATTCGCACCATGGAGGATCAAGGGTTGGTGACCGGCAAACTTACGCGACGAGCCGTGTCGTTTATCCGCGCGAAATCCGCGGAGAAGAAGCCGTTTTTTGCATACATCGCCCATCCACAGCCACACGCGCCGATCGCGGCCAGCAAGGATTTCACGCCCGAGAAACGCCGCGAGCTTTACGGATCGGTGATGCGCGAGATCGACTGGTCGGTGGGCGAAGTGCTCAAGGCGCTCGATGAAACAGGCGCCGCCAGCAACACGATCGTGATGTTTTCCAGCGACAACGGGCCCTGGCTGTCGTTCGGTTCCGACGCGGGAAGCAGCGGCGGCCTGCGCGAGGGCAAGGGCACAACTTTCGAAGGCGGCGTGCGCGAGCCGTGCATCGTGCGTTGGCCGGGCCATGTTCCGGCGGCCAAGGTGAGCGATGTGCCTTGGATGTCGATCGATCTTTTCGCCACCATGGCTGCGATCGTCGGCTCGCCCGCCCCCGCGGCTTCTCGCCCCATCGACGGTCGCGACGCGCAAGCGGTGTGGAGTTGCGCCGCCGACGCCAAGCCGACGCACGACGCGTTCCTCTTCTACTACCACGACAACGACCTCGAGGCGATTCGCATGGGCGACTGGAAACTGAGCCTGCCGCGCAAGTCGCGCACGCTCGACGGCAAGCCTGGCGGCGACGAGGCAAGCGAGACGGCGTATGTCGAGAAGCCGGTGGCGCTCGAGCTGTTTGATCTCGCGGCCGATCCGACCGAGTCGCACGATGTGTCGGCGGCGCACGCTGATGTTGTCGCGCGGGCGATGAAGTTTGTCGAGGCGGCGCGTGCTGATCTCGGCGACGCGTTGACCAAGCAGAAGGGCACCGGTCGGCGCAAGCCTGGCCGCGTGGAGGCGGTGCCCGCGGCGCCCCAAAAATAAGTGCGGCCGCGGAGAGCTTTCGCCATCCGCGGCCGCGTCCAGAGGAGCGTGGCCGATCACCCGCATGCACTCTGGATTCCTTCGCTGCGTGCATCTTTCCCCAGTTTTTCCCAGGGCTTTCCCATGTCTATCCCCGGGCTTGTCTCCCCGCACGCAGCTGATCTTTTCCACCATGGGGCGTGGTTTTTGTGACCGCTATCGAGATGCAGTTCAGTAGGCCATTCGATCCGGGCGCTCGTTGTTGGTGCGCAGGATCGCCGGCTGCTGCTTGGTGCCGACGAGGAGATGGAGCGGCGAACCGTCGCGTCCGCCGAGCACCGCGCTCTCGAGATACGGATGTTCGAGCAGCATCGAGCGGCCGTGGGCGATCGGAGCGCGCTCGTTCCAGTCGCCACCGAGCGCATCGCGCACCACCGAACGCGCGGTCGACGCAGCCTTCGCGCTCGACTCGTGGTCCATCTCGAGATTCGAGCGGGCACGGCGGCGAGCGACGAAATCCCACGACATCAGCGCGCTGTCGCGCAGATCGCCGTAAACCTTCGCGAACCACTGCGGATCGGCGAAGATGTCGCCCGCCAGGAACTCGCCGTTGAAGAAGACGAGCATGCCCGCCGCGCCCTGCGCCGCCGCGTCGGCCACCGCGATGTCGACGCGCTCGACCGCCGCGCCGCCCATGCCATCCACGCCATCCACGCCGCCCACGCCACCCGCCCCAGCAACGGCCTCATCCATCTGCAATCGCAAGCGGTCGTACTGGTGCTGCAGGAGCGACAAGCCGCGCAGCGCATGGTCGAGTTGGCGGCGGAGCGCGCTGATTTCTGCGCTGTCGCCCTCGGCAAGTTGCGCGCTCAGCTGCGCCATGACCGTTTGCGCCTCGCGCTGCATCATGCGCAGGCGCTCTTCGATGAGTCGGAGTTGCTCAACAACGCCGGGATCGACGGTGGCGGCGCGATGGCCCGTGCTCGGGCCCGCGCTCTGGCCCTCAGTCGCACTGGCGCCCATCGGGCGGCACAGGCGTTCCTTGGTCGCTCGAATCGAGTGGAGGAGATCCGCGCTCGGGCTCTCGCTTCGGAGTTCGCGGCTCATTTGGGAGATGGTCGACCAGACCTTGCTCTGATTGGCTTCTGCGGCCCGACCCGCGCGCTGCTCCGCGTGCACTTCGCGCATCTTGGAGGAACGCACATTAATCGGCTCGAAACCCGCATGGCCGAAGCGGGAGCGGGGGGTTCCGCTCCAACGCCCTTGCTCGACGCAGGTCACAGGAATCTTGGCGGACTGGCCGGCGCCAACGAGCATGTCGGCGTTGATGCCTCGGTTCTGCTTGCCGCCCTGCACCAGCTGGCCAGCGATCAGCAGCACATCGAAGGTGGTCGCGTTCTTCGCCTGAAGGGCGGGAACCGAGCCGCTGGTCGAGAGTTCCTCGATGGTGAAGCCCACGATCGCGGTGTCGCCAAAGAGCCGAACCGTGGACGCGGCAGGGTTGGGGCTGCCCGGACGGACGAACACGAAGTCGAAACCCTTCGCGAGGCTGACGGACTGATAGCAGCCGTTGTTCTTCTCTGGATTGAGAAGATCAAAGTTGAGCGAGTTGATTGCCTGAGCCTGTGCCTGAGTTTGCGACTGATTTTGGGACTGAGTCATGCAGCATCCTTTCCGCTGAGGGCGGAGTTTGTGTGAGCCCCGCCGCGGGATCGGCTGCGGGGCGAACGGACCATCCGCCTCACTGGCGGCGTTTACTGTGTTCCGATCAAGGCCAGCGCGAAATCCTTGGGGGAAGGCATGAAACAGCGACATTTCCTCGGTAAAAACCGAGGTTTCATCTTCTCCGCCGACTGTCTGGCGAAGCTGTCAAATTGTTCGATGGCGCGATCGACCCTTGCGATCGACCCATGCCATCAACCCATGCATGAACCATCGCTCAAGACACGGAGTCTCCGCGTCTGCCACCGAGTTTCACCCAATACTTTCATGCGCTGCTAGATCGGTCTCAAGCCTTGCGAAAAGCCGGAGAGATCGGAAAGATACTTCTTGTATGAATAGAAGTCAAGCAGTTTATTTGCATTCAGAGAAAAATGGTCGTAGAGTCGAAACTCCTCATGATGAATCGCTCGGAACCAGCACTGTCGCTTTCGCTCTCGCTCGTCGTGTTCGTGGTCACTCCTGATGACGACGGAGGCGCGCGGGTCGGCACGATAGGCGGCGAGATCGTGTCGCCGCGCGGGCTGGACGGTTTCGACCCTCGGTCGCAAACTCTCAGCGACTATGTCACCCGAGCAATGCGCTGGAACCTGCCACCGGGAACGGTCACCTCGCGTATCCGGCCCCTCATGCCTCGGCTCTCGTCGCCAACTTCGGTGCTGCTACCACTTTGGACGACGGGTCGGATTGCCGATTTCGACTCCAGTGAAGCGTTGCCCAGCGGTGGAAGGCTGAACGCCCTCGAGCGGCTGGCAGAAACGCTGCGCGATGCCACGCTCGTGACCGAGGCGAACTCCGAGTTCCGCCGCGCGCTTGCCGCCGACCCGCTGTCGCACCAGATGCTCGGCGAAGGTGCCCGCCTGCGCGCGCTCGCCATGGACGAGCTCGCCCGCGAATCGATGGCCGATGAACTTCCGCCCATCTTCGCGCTGCTTCCCGAGGTCTTCACCATCGAACACTTACGCAGTGCGATCAGCCAAGTCGCGCATCGCCCTGAGCTTGAGGCGGAGTCGTCGAGCAACTTCCGCCGCCGCATCATGGAGTTCTTGAAGTACGGCGTTCTGGTGGAGGTCGGAGACTTCGATGTCACGCGCCAGAAGGGCCGCCCTGCGATGCGCTACCGCTTTGCTGCCCACGCTTGGCGACGATGGCTGTCGACGCGCAGCACCGAGCCGACCATGCGCGAAATGCATCAGCTGCGGTCGGACATCCGTGCGTCGCGGAGCATCGGTCACTACGAAGCGCGCAATTCGCCTTCGGACATGCCGGCCGAGCCTCGAGTTTTTATGCAGCTTGACGCGGAGGCGGTCAGGGAGGTGAGTTTGAATCAAGCTCTGCCCTTGCCGCCCGATGTGCGCCCGAATCAGCTCCCATTTTCCCCCGCCGTTCGCGCCACGGAACTCCCCGATACCGATCGCGTGAAGCAGCTCGAGCAGATGGTCATGCTGCTCGCGTCGCGCTTCGACGCCGAGCGCGGCAAGCTCGACGCCGTGCTGCGTGCGGTGCAGGAGAACGCGCAGAAGCCCGTGGATATGCCCAACGACAAGACGAAGGATCAGTAGTGGTGATGAGTCACCGCCGTCAACGCCCCGCCCCGCATTGCGCGCTGGCGCTTCGGCTCGCGGTGCCCGCTCTCGCCGTGTGCATATTTTCCCTCGGGTGCGTGACGCACATTCCTGCGAGCAATCGCCCCGCGACGATCGGCAAGGAACTCATCGATCTCGATCGCGCGCACAAGGACGGACTGGTGAGCGACGACGAGTACGCAAGCATGCGCGCGGAGGCGCTGCGCAACTTCGAGCGCATCGGCGAGACGCCCGTGTATCCATCGTTTCCGTACCGCGGCGGAGGCTCGAAGTGAATCCGCGCGTGCGCCTGCCGACGGCGGGTTTGCTGCTTGCGCTGCTCGGGACGGCGATGGGCGGATGCTTCCGCGGGCGAGAGATCGTTGAGCGTCCGACGGCAGGCGAAGCGCTTGCGGCGCTGGAGCGGGTCGACCCTCGGCATGGCGAGGAGTGGAAATCCAAGCGCCAGTTGATCCTCACCAACGCCGCGGGCCAGACCGCAATGTTGTCAACCAGCGAGCGCATGTACCTCGGCCCGGCCGTCGATCGCGCCGTGGTCGAGGAGTGGGGGCCGAGCTTCTACGCAGGCGCGAGCGAAGAGCAGCGATGGCTCGACCGCGCGCTCGCCGAGGGCTCGATCACCAAGGACGAGTTCGACCGACTGGCGGCCATGGTGCAGATGCAATCGCGCGATCCGCTCCTGCGACAGGAGAACTCCTTCGTGGCGCGGCCCGCGCCCGCGAGTGACCTCGACATCGTCCATCGCGCCGCAGGTGAGGCCGATTCCACGGGTCACTTCGTGCTGAAAGAGCCCCGCGCAAACATGCAGCCCTGGCCGAGAGCCGCTTGGTTTTGGATCGCGCCGGGCGGCGCGCCCGAGCCAAAGGTCACGAAGTAGGCCAAACTCGGCAGATCAGAGGATCGGATCGGCCCGCGGCGCAGTAACTTTCAGGAATGCTGATTTCCGCCCTCGCCCTGACTGCGCTCCTTGCCGCTGCGCCTGCGAAGAACATCCTTGCCA
>Ga0114978_10005509_pt1 | contig 10103 bp, 9 predicted proteins | sample S_140212_EF_Meta_FD_87027 | JGI IMG/M metagenome (GOLD analysis project Ga0114978, IMG submission 87027) | Freshwater microbial communities from Lake Simoncouche, Canada to study carbon cycling - S_140212_EF_MetaG | ecosystem: Environmental > Aquatic > Freshwater > Lake | place: Lake...
GCAATCCAAAATCCCCGCCGAAATATGCCAAAAAATACTGGAGAAAGTTACGCGAAACAATGAATTGAGCGAATCCATTGCGAAAGTGGAGCGGGTTCTCGAAGACGCGGAAAACAAACAGCAGAAATCGACGGACGACAAAAAAGAAAAGAAAGAACGGGATATAGACAATCAGAAGAATCCTGAAATCTTCAAAATGCACCAGGAAATCGAGATGCTGAAAAAACAAGTGCTGTATATCTCGATGGACCCCGAGTATATTCCTAACACGAAACCGCATCAAGAGAAATGGATAGAACAACAAAATGCACCTGTTGGAAATAACAAAAAAGATGCCTATAATGTTTCCGCATTTGTCCCGACGATTGACGAAGAGACGACGCGTTGTATTATGGGTCTGCAAATCGACAATTATTTGAAAGTGTTGTTATTGCTGGGAATCGGGATGTTCATGGAAGGCGTGAATCCACAGTATTTAGAATTGATGAAGAAGTTGGCTGTCCAACAGGATTTGTATATGATTATCGCGTCGAGCGATTATGTCTACGGCACAAACTACAGTTTCTGCCACGGATTTCTGGGGAAAGATATGGGACATATGACGCGGCAAAAAACGCTGCAATGCATGGGGCGAATTGGTCGCGGACAGATCCAACAGAGTTATACGATTCGGTTTCGCGATGACGACATGATATATGGCTTGTTCCGGAAACCGGAGGTGAATCTGGAGGCGGAGAACATGTGCCGTCTATTCACTTCCTAACCGCAATCACATCATAGTCAGGATTCACTACATATTCTTCTACCTCATCAATATTTTCAGTATCGAAATATAATGTTGGCAATGTAACAGTATACATTATAGAGTTTGAAAATAACCCACTTTGTTCATCTTCTGTAATATTATATATTTTAACTCCTTTTTTGTTTGTTGATGTTTTAAAGTGTTCGACTCCTTTTTCTGTCAATTTATTATTTTTTATTATAACTAAATTGTCTGTTGTTGTAACTGTTGTTCCATACCAGTTTGTCTTTACATTATATTTTTTTACTTCATTACCAAGTGTACCAGAACCATAAGCAGGAACAGGAGCAGCTTCAGAATCAGAAACAGGTTCAGAAGCAGGTTCAGAAGCAGAAGAAGGAAGAGAATCAGAAGAAGGAACAGAATCAGTAGTAGGCTCAGAAGCAGTAGTAGGCGCAGTAACAGATTCAGAAACAGGCGCAGTAACAGATTCAGAAACAGGCGCAGTAACAGAAACAGGAACAGAAGAAGGAACAGAAACAGTAGTAGGAACAGAAGGAGATGCAGTATCTGCATTCAGACCTGTAGGAGACATTTCTTTTTTAACATTAGTTAAGTATGTAATCCCATCTTCTGTCAATTTATTATCTTCTACTATAGTTATAATGTTTCTATTTTTATTCCAAACATTATATTTATATCTATATTGTTCATCACTATTTTTTATTTTTTCATAAAAATCCTTATAATCATCCATATCAAAAAATTCTTTTCGTTCAATTGGTGATACATTTTGTGATACATTTGGTTTACTTGTATAATCCTTCCAATGTGTCTCCTGATATTCCAAATTATCTTGACCACATTTCAATGATTTTTTACTACCCCTTTTACGAATTGTCTTTCTTTTTATTTTCTTCATTTTTTTTGTAAACTTTACATTTCTAGATTTTGGCATTATATATAATATTATTTTATTAATTGCCTTTTATTATTATCGCCTTTTATTATCGCTTTTTATTATTACTCATCATCAAATTCTTGTAAGAATTCTTTTTCTTTTCTTTCTTTGGTTTCTTTCCTCTTTCTTTCATTAATTTTATTTTTAGATTGTCTCCATAATTCTTTTAATTTTTCATGATTTTTATCTTTATACCTTGAATACCTTGTTCTGTCTTTATTTTCTTTACTTAATAATCGTTCCATTTCTTCATTATTTAGGTGTAGATTTTCGTCTAAACTGTCAAGGTCTTTCTTTAAAAATTCGTCAACATTCGAATAATTAGGGGGAACTAATTCGGACATAAGTATTCTTAGTGTTGGTCTTCTTTTTGTTGGCGCGGTTATTCTTCGTGTGATTGGTACTGATTTTAATGACGACGACGCCGCCGATAATTTCATTGGTTTTGATGAAGATGATGATATTTTTCTTGTTTTTGAAGATAATACTGATTTTCTTCTTTTTGATGATAATGATGATGGCATAATAATATATTATATAAATAAAATATATTAACTTATATTAATAAAACAATGGATACTATCACTCTCACCTCCAACAGTAATAATTTAGTCGTAAACCGGTCAATCATCGCCGAATCCATCGACGTCCAAGAACTCAATGTCAGTACCGACGTCTACATCAACCACGCCATATATACCCCCGTCGGCAGCATTTTGACCTACGCCGGCACGACCGCGCCCTCCGGCTGGCTCTTCTGCGACGGCAGCGAAGTGAGCAAGACCACTTACCCGCGTCTCTTCAGCACCATCAGCAATCTCTACGGGACCGCCGCAAACAGCGCGAATTTCGTCCTGCCCAATCTTGCAGACAGAATCCCTGTAGGAAAAGCAAACACATCTTCTGTTGGAAATACGGGGGGTTCCAGTTCGGTCACATTATCTGTGACGCAGTTGCCGTCGCATACACATACAGGTACGAGTGCGAGCAGTGGGTCACACGCGCACACAGGTACGGTCGATGCGAGCGGTGTGCATACACACACGGGGACGACCGATTCGAATGGTGAGCACTCGCACTCGATTTATGACCCTGGCCATACACACACACAATGGACGATTAATGATGATTTCAATAACAGTGGGTCGAACCCTCCTGGGTTTTCGGCGGATTCTGCTGGGTCGAGAACATGGAACAATATTAACACGGCATATACGGGAATTTCGGTGTACTCAGGAGGAAGTCATGCGCATACGTTTACGACGGGGTCGTCGTCGACTCATGCACATACATTTACTTCGGATGTGTCGGGGAGTCACGTGCATACATTTACGACGGATGCGACAGGGAGCGGGGCGTCCATCGATATTCGCAATAAATATGTGGTTCTCAATTATATCATTCGATATTAGACAATACTAAATCACTATAAAAATTGGTTTTATAGTGTTCTTGATTATGGCCTTAGTCAAAGACATTCGCCAATATGGCCTTAGAGTCCGCCAATATGCGAAATCGCAAACGGATTTCCTTTTAATTGCGACAGAAGGTCCGGCGTATTTCGATTCATTTCTTGGAAATTCTTGGGTCCCGTCGTTTGTTGCCCCAACGATTCCAATGACACCTGTTGCGACGGCATCGTCGGCACCCATGCACGCTGATTCAACAAATCCGCATCTTTCGATGTATTTACCGCCACATTCATCGAATTGTTCATGAGTCCCATACCCCCCGAAGGCGTGTACCCCGTATTCGTCGACGACTTCAAATCGTTGTTCCTTTGATTATACTCGGCATCATATGTTCGCGGCTGACGTCCACGCTCACCCGCACTCGCCACACCCGAATAATAATAATCCTCTTGCGTCTGCCTATTGTTGACAATCGGCTGATTTCCGGTGACTTCATATGCAGCATTCGATTTCACGCGGTCCACAAACAAATGACCCGATGCCAATTCCGTCGTCTCGCGAATGGTGGCCGATGGCCTGTCTGCCGGGTTGTGCACATACGTGTTGGAAATCTTCGACCCCGGATTCTGGTAAGGTCGCAATGTACCGACCGTGTTTTCTTTGCGCGACGGGCGCAAAATGTCCATAAGTGGCGCAACAGCGGCGGTCAGCACTCCTCCTGCTGCACCGAAATAACCGTCATTTCGATTCGCCGACCGGTTGTTTTCATACACGCGCAATGATTTATTGCCATAATCGGCCTCGTTCGCTTGTGATGCGCCGATACGGTAGGCCGGTGTCACGGGATACGATTCGAGGTCCATGTGTTTCGACGGCATGTACTCCCCTTCGACGTAATGCGCCGGGTTGAGAGAAGCAGCAACACCCGTGTAGGATACACTCGTGTCAGCGCGATTCACATGTTTTTCAACGGGAATAGCGCGAGCAGTCACTCCTTTTTCTCTTCCTACAGTGGTAAAGAGACGGTCGCGGCCCATTTCGAAATCGCGGTCAACACGATTCTTCTCCATCACACCTAAATGTCCGCGTTCTTTGATGATACTGTTGGCAGGGCCTTCGTGACCAAAGAGACCGAATTCGCCCGCTTTCGGTTTGGTGTCCACGCGCATCTCGTCGACATTGCGCGGCATGTACATGTCGCGAGCCAAGAGCCCCGAATTGAACCCGCCCATACCTTCGGTGGTATAGCCGCCGCCGATTGCCGGCGCCACGGTCTGTTCTTCAAACGGTTTCACGTTCGACATTTTGAGCGACGGGTTGACACGCGACTGGTAGAATTCGCTCATGTTCTGCATGCCATAGGGATTCGCCATGTTGGTCTGCGGCGTAAAGAGGGGAGCGCGCTCAGTCTTGGTCTGGATTTGCGAGCCCGCGCCCACATAATTGTCGAGGATGCTTTCGCTGCTATTGGCATCCAGCTGCGAATTGCGTAAATGGGCCCCGAAAAAAGGGGCCATATTATTGTGTTGGAAATAAGAAGAATCCACCTTCTTCCCTGTCAGAGAATAGTATTGAGAACTGGGTCCAGAGTTCATATTCGATAGAGATTCTTGGTTCTGTCCAACAAGGCTGCCTTCGACATTCGGATTGAAGAATTTGTCGGTATAGACCCCCGGTCCGTCGAACTGATTCACAGTCGACAATTTGGACGTAATATCGTCTTCCGCATTTTGAATAGGATATTCTTCCGGGAAATTCTTGTTGGGAATATCTACATTCGGCAATCGAGAACGTTGCTCAAAATTTTCGGAGGTTCTCTTGCATTTGGATTTCTTCTGTTTTTGATTGGATGCGATAAAAAGCCCGCCTAATGCGACTAAAGGTATAGCGAGTTCCATGATTTATACTATATATTATATAGTAATTATATAGTATTTGACACCCTATTGCTGTAAATAAGAGAAAACAGGGACTTTGGCAACGAAATTGTCTTTTTCCAACACGCGTGTTTGAATATTTCGCGGGAACTGCACTTCGACGTTGGCTTGCGGATTGAGAAACGGCGTCTCCCATCGCGTTTGCTCTAAATCGCGAAAGGTCCAGGCCGGATGCGATGCGCGCGATTCCTCCACGAAAGGGTTCGCATTTGCATAGGTCGAACTCAATGATGCGGTTTCGGCGCGGTTCTTTTTATAGTCATTGGACTCTACATCGTCGCGCGTATATTGCCGTGTTAGACCTAACAAATCGCTCTCTAAATTCACCGTGTTGGTCGTTAAATTGGCACCCCATTTCTGTAGACGAAGTTGGGGGTCTTCATAAAAAGGCATCTGTGAACCGGGTCCGGGCACGTTAAGATTATATCTGCCAGGAAAAGAACTCTCGCTCAATTGTTTTCGAATACGGGCAGGGTCGTCGTGGAATCGTGTAAATGCCATGTGTATGATTATTATATTCGGATATTATGTTATGATAAAATAAATAACTGTAATAAGGTTCTCTAAATATATCCAACACAAGGCTTTATTCATACCTCGTTCTTCGACTCAATGCGAATGATTTCGTAGATGAATTATGTATGTTCGCCGAGTAATACCGTACCGATTATATAAGTCCCTTAGTATGTACATCAATATGCAGATTGACGAAGTATTAACACAATCTCAGTGTTTTCAATACTGTTATATTTATCCGTATTTATAGATAAATCAAAATCAATTGGTCTAGAAATACTATTCAATCCATCTCTATCATAGCCCCATCTTTCCATTGATAATAATCTTTTTACCGGAACTAATAAATATTTATCAAATAAACAACCATTCTTCGTAAACTCATTTACTAAGTATTCTTTGACATCCGAACAATCTTCTGGTAAGTCATTGATAATTCTTGAGTATATTTCATTATCGTAATCATTATCGTCTTCAATGCATCCATAATACAACATTTCTTTAATTAGAGCAACATTCGTTTCGTTTATTTGTAATACAAGATTGGACAATAAAATCTTTATTCCCATTGATGCTGTAGCAGTTTCACACCTTCCCATTATGATAGATATAATGCATATAATACATATGATAATAAATCGCGAAAACATAGATAGATACAACAAAAAACATATAAAGTTTTGAAAAAGTATCATATACGAATCTGATACAGTTCCATGATTATCACAGAAATCACAGACATTGCCCAAATCGCACAAATAGAAAAAATCAAAGAATTGGAAAAAACAAATCCAACAATCGCGCTCAATATGATTGTCAAGAATGAAGGCGCGATTATTCTTCGACTCTTACAATCGGTCCTCCCGCTCATCGACGGCTATTGTATTTGCGACACCGGCTCCACCGACAACACGAAAGAACTCATCCGCGAGTTTTTCAAAGACAAAGACATTACCGGCGTCGTCATCGAAGAACCTTTCCGCGATTTCGGTTACAACCGCACCTATGCACTCAATGCCTGTCGCAGCCTTTTGCCAGAAATCGATTATGTTCTCCTGTTGGATGCGGATATGGTTCTCTCCATTGAAACGACGGAATCAATTTGTACATTCAAACAGAGTCTAACACGCGATTTCTACTATATGTTCCAAGGCTCGCCCACCTATTATTACAAGAATGTGCGAATCGTCAAAAATTCGCTCCAGTTCTCGTATTGGGGCGTCACACACGAATACGTGAATTCGCCGGCGAAGTCATCCAGTTCGACGATTGAACGCAACGTTCTTTTCATAAAAGACCTCGGCGATGGCGGGGCCAAGGGCGACAAATTGGAGCGCGATATACGCCTGTTGGAAAACGGACTCAAAGAACATCCGAACAATGACCGATACACATTTTATTTGGCCAACACGTATCGCGATGCGCGCAAATATGAACAGGCCATCGAAACATACAAGAAACGCATCGATATTGGCGGATGGATAGAAGAAATTTGGCAGTCGTATTATTGCATGGGCAAATGTTTCATGGACATGGGCGAGGAAAACAAAGCGATTATGGCGTGGATGGGCGGATACAATGCTTATCCGCCAAGAATCGAGAACTTGTATAAAATTGTCGAGTATTTCCGTGTGAGAGGGAAGAATACACTGGCCTACGAATTCTTCAAAATGGCGGATAAATCGCGCATAAAGTACAAGAACTGGTCGGAGTATTTGTTTTTGGAGCGCGACGTCTATGACTACAAAATCGATTATGAAATGACCATTGTAGGATACTATGTCAATGTAAAAGAGGACGGATACGACATGGTGGAAACATCGATGAAAGTTCTCAATTATCCGTATACGTCTGAGAATATATTCACCAACGTCCTTTCGAATTACAAATTCTATGCGCCGAAACAAATCGACGATGTAATTCGTCCCTTTGTATTTCCTCCGAATATTGGGAAAGGGCTCTTTGAGAACTATACCGATTTCGTGTCGAGTACACCATCGATTCTTTGCATGAAAAAAGACGAATATATTGTGAATGTGCGCTTCGTCAATTACACTATCGACGGAAACGGCAATTATGTGAATAAAGAGAACATCATCACACACAATGTGATTGCGGTGCTCGATTCGAATGGGCTTATCCTACAGGAATTCCTGTTGGATTATGAGAGGGAGATGGATGGGCATTATATTGGTTTAGAAGATGTGCGGTTGCTTTTGATAGAGGATGCGAACAAAGGTGCGGTGATTAACAAAGGTGCGGTGATTCGATATTCTGCGAATCGGGGACTAGGAAATGGCGAAAAAATGTGTGTGGAAATTGGCGAGATTTCGTTGGATGATAAAAAGACAGTGAATTCGATGTTGTTGGAATCGCCGGAGAATCGTGCGATTGAGAAGAATTGGTGTCTATTCGCCGATGCGAATACAAACGATATTCGTATTGTATATTCATGGTCGCCTCTTATTATCGGAGTTGTCAAGAAAGAAAGTGCCAATTTTGTAGAAACACATCGATTCACAAACGTCCCTTCCTGCATGCGCAATTTGCGCGGTTCCAGTAACGGCATCATCATCGGTGACGAGATATGGTTCCTCGCTCATACAGTGAATTACGAGGAGCGCCGCTACTACTATCACATATGGGTCGTGTTGGACGCATCTACTTACGAAGTTCGCAAATGTTCTCCGTTTTTCACATTTGAGGGGGGGAAGGTCGAATACACATTAGGATTTGTTTATGACGAATCTGCGAATGAGTTCATCGTCGGATATAGCGTGTTGGATAAAACAACACAATGTATTCGAATCACCAACCCGTTTGATTTTTGATTATTATGAATATACGATTATTATCAATATTATAAATATATATAATAATACAACTCTGTAATGCAAGTCATTTATTTATTTGCTATGCTTGCAGTATTTTTTATGATTGTAGCCTACAGTGTATTGATTCTTAATGGAAAAAATATTGTGGACGATAATGAAGGATTGACAATGTTAGGTCTTGAATTTTTGGCAATCATAGGTGTTGGATTGTTCTTTTTTTCATGTGCGATTTTATTGGGAAATAAAATAGGAGGTATTCCAGAATATGCAGCTGTATTTATTTGCATACTATTGATAGGGATTGGAGTCATTATCAACCAGACCTTCGGTAATATGAATTTATTGAAAGATAATTTGAATTCATTGAAAACAAAAGGTTTGGCTCTTTTCAAAAAGTTGACTAGTACTACACAAAATTAGAGGTAAATGTTTTGCGGTGTCCGTCGACGAGCCCGTGTGTACGAATGCCCTCAATGTGTTTTTGTGTACCATATCCCATATTGGTGTGCATACTATACGTTTCTTTCAATTCAGGCATCTTTTCGCATAATTCCAAGATATAGGTGTCTCTTTCATATTTAGCCAATATCGACGCCGCAGCAATTGCCAAATATGTATTGTCTCCCTTTTCGACGGTTTGATAGGGCAAATACTCAAGCGTATTGGTAGAGTCGTTGAATACAGCATAAGGTTTGAAATCGTTGCCGTCTACTAGAAGAAACACGGGATTTTTATTCTCTTCTTTGTTTTCTTCTTTATTCTCTTCTTTGTTTTCTTCTTTTTTCTCCTCGATTTGCACCAACAAGTCGCGAATACATGCATGCATACCACGGAACACTGCCTGCCGAATATTGATTTCATCAATTACCGTATGTTCTACATGTTGGATAGAGTAGGCAAATGCGTGTTTGCGAATGAATTCGGAGCATGCTTTCATTTTTGAAGGCGATTTTATTTTTTTACTGTCTTTGATACATTCCCAGCCAATTTCCTTTTTCGATTTCTTGGGAGCTTTTTCTTTTTTCGATTTTGGTGGAATCGTTGATGACGAAGTTTCTTGTAGGATATTTTCCAAAGAATGATGTTCAATGATTGTTTCGGTTGCATTTGTAATGGATTTAGGTAAAATGACCGCAGCAACATACAATCTTCCAAAGAGAGGACCTCTACCGGCTTCATCTATACCAATTTCCAAGAAGTCGCGTGTAGGATGTAGAAATGGTTGTAACATGGTATTATTTACAAAAAGAGAATAGTATATTTTTTATCAATTTTTTTAAAAAGATATTATATATGACAACTCTAACACCTTATTCGATATATGATTCTGTTATTGTAGAATACTTTGATACTCTAGGTGAAGGTGAAGGTGAAGGAGGAGACCTAGAAACTACTGGAGGTGAAGAAGGTACTACTGGAGGTGAAGAAGGTACTACTGGAGGTGAAGAAGGTACTACTGGAGGTGAAGATGGTGAAGGAGGTGAAGATGGTGAAGGAGGTGAAGATGGTGAAGGAGGTGAAGAAGTGGAGAATACGGTAGGAACCAAGAATCCTGTACAATACCTTTCTATTGTAACAGACAATACATCTTACCCACAACAAACGCTGGCTGTCAATAGTTCGGACCTTGTTATATCTTTACCAGTATCAATACTTGCATTTAATAATGATGCCGTTCCCATGGATTATACCGATACA
>Ga0114978_10005510_pt1 | contig 10103 bp, 11 predicted proteins | sample S_140212_EF_Meta_FD_87027 | JGI IMG/M metagenome (GOLD analysis project Ga0114978, IMG submission 87027) | Freshwater microbial communities from Lake Simoncouche, Canada to study carbon cycling - S_140212_EF_MetaG | ecosystem: Environmental > Aquatic > Freshwater > Lake | place: Lake...
AAAGACAGCGTACCAGCCGATCGGGTCATATCCGGGAATGCCCGACTCGGCCACGGTGGGCAGTTCCGGAAGCTGTTCGACGCGTTTCGCGCTCGTCACGGCGAGCGCGCGCACGCGGCCCGCCTTCGCCTGCGGCATCACGATCGTCACCGGCAATATGCTCATTTGCACCTCCCCGCCGATGACCGCGTTGAGCGCCGGCGCACCGCCCTTGTACGGCACATGAACCATGTTGAACTTGCCCATGGCTTTCAGCAGCTCGAACATGAGATGCGTGGTGGTTCCCGCTCCCGCCGAACCGAGGGTCAGTTCATTGCCGCGGCTGCGCGCAAGAGCCAGGAACTCCTGCATGTTTTTGGCGGGAACGGACGGGTTGATCATGACGACAAACGGGGACTGCAACGGCTGCGAAACCGGGGCAAGATCGCGGACCGGATCGAAGGAGAGTTTGTAGAGCGATACGTTGGTTGCGATGACGGCCGACGTGAGCAGGATGGTATAGCCGTCGGCCGCAGCGCGCACGACCATTTCGGTGCCGATGTTGGTCCCCGCGCCGGGCCGGTTGTCGACGACGACGGATTGGCCGAGCGCTTCGTTAAGTTTTTGCGAGAACGTGCGGGCTATGACGTAACTGCGCCGCCCGGCGCATACGGATTGATCATGCGGACCGGCCGGTTCGGGTAGTCGCCCGACTGTGCGGATGCGGTCGCTGTCGGCACGAGAATAAAGGCAGACACGGCCAATGCGCGCAGTGCACGTTTCATCTATGGTCCTTGAGCTGTATCAGGCCACTATGGCCGCGGAATCATGGACGCTGGCTGTGCCCATGATGGTGGTGCGTTCCATGAGCCGCGGCTGCGGCAAGTAATCGGCGATGGCGCAGTGTATGGTCGCGCAGTTGTCCCACATCAGCAGATCGCCCACCTGCCACTGATGCCGGTAAATGAACGCCGGATCGGCCACGTGCCCGAACAGATAGTCGAGCAGTTCATTGCTTTCGGTTTCCGTCACGCCCGCGATGCGCGCAGTAAAAGTTTCGTTCACGAACAGGCATGGCTTGCCCGTGTACGGATGCCGGCGCACGACCGGCACTTCGATTTCGGGCACTTTCTTCATCTGCTCCGGCGTCAGTTCCGGACGTTTCGCCGCGCGCACCGGCCGGTAATAGCCCTTCGTATAAGAGTTGACGGCTTTGAGGCCGCGCAACCGCTCTTTCATGGCGGGCGGCAGCGCTTCATAGGCCCTGGTCATGCTGCTGAACAGGGTGTCGCCGATGGGCACGCCGTCCTGCGTCGGCACGATCTTCGCGTAAAGCATCGAGCCGCGGCTCGGCTTCTCGATGCAGCAGCCGTCGGAATGCCAGCGGGTGCCGGCGTCTCCGGCGCCGATCGGTTTGCCGTTTTCCACGATGTTCGATACTACGAAGATCTTGGGATAGTCCGGCCGGCAGCAGTCGGTCCGGACGTGGGTTTCAACGTCTCCGAAGCGTTCGCTCATGGCGATATGCCGTTCCGGCGTCAACTGCTGGTTCCGAAAAAATACAACCTCGTGCTCGAGCCAGAGCCGGTTCAATTGTGCGAATGTCGCGTCATCCAGCTCATCGGCGAGATTCACGCCCCTGATTTCGGCGCCCAATGCGGAAACCTGCCGGTGCGCGGTGATCATGGCGATATCTCAGGCCGCATGCCGGATCCGATAGGCGCCATCCCGTATCGACGCCGATCCGGTGATGGTGGTGCGCTCCATATGGCGCGGCAGGGGGGCGTAGTCGAGCACGGCGCAGTGCTGGGTGGCGCAGTTATCCCAGATGAGCAGGTCGCCTTCCTGCCAGTTGTGCCGGTAGATGAACTCGGGCTTCGTCACATGATGGAAAAGATAGTCGAGCAGCTCGCTGCTCTCCGCGTCCGGCATGCCGACGATGCGGGTCGTATATCCTTCGTTGACGAAGAGGCATGGCCTGCCGGTAAAAGGATGCCGGCGCACGACGGGAATCTCAATGTCGGGGACTTTCTTTTTCTGCTCCTCGGTGAGCGGCGGGATCGGCCCGGTCTTGCGCGGACGCGAGTAGCCTTTGAGATATGAATTCAGTGCCTTGGTCGAGATGAGCTTGTGCTTCAGGTCTTCCGGCAGCGCTTCATAGGCGCGGTTCATGCTGCTGAACATCGTATCGCCGAGCACCACGCCGTCCTTCATCGGCACGCGCTTGGCGTACAACAGCGAACCGCGGCTGGGCTTGTCGTAGCAGCAGCCATCGGAATGCCAGATGGTACCCGCGTCGCCGGCGCCTATCGGTTTGCCGTTCTCGACGATGTTGGCGACGATGAAGAGTTTCGGATAGCCGGGTTTGCAGCAATCTGTGCGAACATGGACCTCCACCGGCCCCAGTTGCTCGCTGAAGCGGATATGGTCTTCCGGCGCCAGTTTCTGGCCACGGAAGAATATGACTTCGTGCTCCAGCCAGAGCCGGTCGATTTCGGCGACGGTCGCGTTGTCGAGCGGCTGCGAGAGATCCACGCCTTGTATCTCGGCGCCGAGCGCGGCGCCGGTTTTGCGTACTGACAACATGTTGGCTTCCTCCTGCAGCGGTGCGCGGTTTGCAAATCGATGCGGATTTACAGGGCGCATCCGACTTTAAGCGTAGCGGGCTATTCCATAACCGGAATGCAATTTACCCAGCAGATTATAATCCTTTGCGGCATTTTTAAGAATGCCGTGCCCGGACTTTACGCGCCGCGAAACCGCGCCGCGTTAAACGGAGCAATATCGATTTCAGGCTTGCGGCCGGCGATGATTTCGGCGATCACCTTGCCCATCACCGGCCCCGCGCTCATGCCGAAGTGCGAGTTGCCAAAGGCGAAGAACGCATTCGCGAATTTGGGCGACGTGCCTAGCACCGGGAGTCCGTCGGGCAGGCTGGGACGTCGGCCCATCCAGCGCGTCACTTTTTCCGTCCGTATGCCGGGGAACATGCTGCGCGCCTGCGCTTCGAGGATTTCGGCGCGCCGCCAGTTGGGTTCTGCGTCGTAGCCCGCGAATTCGGCGGTGCCCGCGATGCGCAGCCCCATGTTCATCGGCGCGCACACGAACTTGGCATCCACATTCGTCACTGAAATACGCGGCATCACGCCGGGATTCGCAATCGTGACGTGGTAGCCGCGTTCCGCTTCGACGGGCAGCGGCGTGCCGAGTTCGGCGCTCAAGCGGCCTGAATAAGCGCCCGCGGCGATCACTACGCGTTCGGCGGGTTGTACTACGCCGTCGACGAGGACTCCCGTCACGTTGTTGGCATTGGTCTGGAAGCCGCTGACTTTGCCGCGCACGATCGTCATTCCGTTGCGCTCGGCTTCGCGCGCGATGCTGGTGACGAGCTGGTGCGGGTTCTTGCAGCGCGCGTTGTCGGGCAGCAGCATGCCGCTCTTGAAAATACGGGCGAGCGACGGCTCCAGCTCGTGTATTTCCTGTCCGTCCAGTAGCATCATCTTCACGCCCGCCGCTTCGCGCATGAACTGCGCGATCTCCGAGCCCTGCGCTTTGTTCGGATGTGCCGAAACGTACAGCTGGCCGCAGCGTTCGATCAGCGCAGCGGCGTCGGTGTTGCGGGTCAGTGTGTCGTAGGCATCCAGTGTGCCGCCATGCAGGGCACGCATGGCGCGTGACGTTTTAAGCGCCGCTTCGGTGCGGCTGGTTTTCACCGCGGTGAGCATCCACGGCAGGACTTTCAGGAAATAGCCGGGACGGATCGCGAGCGGCCCGTTCTGCGCGAGCCAGCCCGGAACCTCACTCAGAAATCCCGGGATCATGTACGGCACCACGCCGCCGGGGCTCAGGTTGCCGGCGTTGCCGAACGAGGCGCCTTCGCCGATCGCGCCAGAATCGATGAGGGTGACTTTGAAGCCCGCGCGTTGCAGCCACGCAGCTGAACAGACGCCGACGATGCCCGCGCCGATGATCGTGACTTGCGGTTTGCTCAATTAAAAACTCATTTCAAAAAAATCTGAAAAATCAATCAGCCGCAGATAAACGCAGATAAACGCAGATACGCCCAAGCTCGCGCTCCGTTCGACCTTAATATTTTGAACTTGAACTTATCTGCGTTCATCGGCGTAGCCCTCAAGGGGGTATTAAAAAGAATTTATCTGCGGCTACCAATGGTTTCTTGTAAGCAGCTTCAAAGTTACTCGACTTTGATATTGCGTTCGCGCACGAGCTTGCCCCATTTGTTCATTTCGCTTTTGACGAACTGCCCGACTTCGGCGGGCGACTTGGTGCCGTCGGGTTCGAAGCCCAGATCTATCATTTTCTGGCGCAGGCCGGCACCGGCGATGACTTCGCGTACGGTCGCATTCAGTTTCGCCACGACGTCAGGCGGCGTGCCCGCCGGCGCCTGGTTCGATTCCCAGGTCGCGACGTCGAAGCCCGGAATGCCGGCTTCCGCCATGGTGGGGATATTCGGCGCGCCCAGTACGCGCTTGCCCGTGGAGACAGCGAGCGCTTTGAGTTTGCCTTCCTTCGCGAAATTGAGCGCCGAGCCTATGCCCGGCAGCATCGCGGTGATGCGGCCGCCCATGACATCGATGACTGCGGGCGCGCTGCCTTTGTACGGCACGTGGATCATGTCGGTGCCCGTCATGCTCAGCATCATTTCGCCCGCGAGATGCGCCGCGCTGCCGATGCCGAACGACGCGTAATTGAGTTTGCCCGGCTGCGCTTTCGCCATCGCGATCAGCTCCTTCACCGAATTCACCGGCAGGTCGTTGTTGACGATCAGCAGCAGCGGCACGGTGGCCATCACCGCGACCGGCGTGAAGTCCTTTTCGATGTCGTAGTCAAGCTTGTAGAGGCTGGGGTTGATCGAGAACGAGGCCGATACGAAAAGCAGCGTGTAGCCGTCGGCAGGCTGGCTTTTTACGTACTGCGTCGCGACGATGGTATTGGCGCCAGGCTTGTTGTCGACCACGAACTGCTGTCCGAGCTTGTCGCCGACTGCCGCGCTGACCAGGCGCGCGAGCGCGTCCGAGCCGCCGCCCGCGGGGAAGCCGACGACGCTCTTGACCGTTTTGGCGGGATACGGCTGCGCCCAGGCTGAGGTCGCGCCGGACAGCGAAAAAAGCAGAGTAAACAAAATAGCGGCAATACGAACGGCGGCACACATGGTCGGCACCTCGGGGAGTTGTTGTCGATCCGCGGCCGCGAATCGAACCTGGGCTGGCATGGCGTAATGTAGCGACCTGTCAGATACTGTGTCAAACGCCGTGCAAATCCCATGACAAATGGATTATGCTTGACGGCGTATGGCAGGCCAGAGGGTTTTCATATGAAACCTGAAGCAGAAGTCGATAAAAGCGTGATGGCGGAAAACATCCAGCGCACGGCGCTGCGCAAAGTGAGAAATCTGGTCGACGATCTCGAGGCGGAGGAGACCGCCAAGAGCCGCTTGGGAAAGCGCGCCCTGATCATTGTGTTCGTGATCGTGAGCGCTTTTGCTGCGTGGCTGGTGCTTGGCCTGATCGCCAGCGATGAGAAATTCGAGCGCGGCCAGCCTGTCCAGATGCCCGACAAAGTCGTCGTGCCGAAAAAAGACTAGAACCCGTCTCAAAAAAACAAAACCGACAAGCAACCGCCGATAAATTCTTTCAATACCCCCTTGAGGGGTGCGCCGATTGACGCCGATAGAGTTCCAGACCATTCCCCGAATCAAGTTAAAAATCCCTTGATCTTATCTGCGTTCATCCGCGGTCATCGGCGGTTCCAAATTGTTTTTTGAGACCGCCTCTAGGGAATGATTTTCTCGGCGCGGTAATGCGCGAAGTGCTGCGCGAACATCGCGCCCGTGTCCAGCGTCTCGGCGAAACCCAGCGCGCGCGCTTTGTCCATCAGCGAACGAATCTCCCATTCCGGCCGCAGCAGGTAATCGCCGTACGGCCACAACGCAATGGATTCGAGCTGGGTCGGGCGCAGGCCGTGTTTTTTGACGATGTTCTGCCACACCGCGCCTTTGTCCGCCATATGGGCCGCGAGCTTCAGATTGCTCGGCACTCCAGCCTGCATCCCGAACCCTTTGGCGATGCCGGGCCACAGGTCTATCCAGCGCGGATAATCGCCGTTGATGACATTGAATGACTGATTGGCGCAGCGCGGCTCCTCGGCCATCCACGCGAGGCTGCGCGCGAGCAGCGCGGTATCGGTGAATTGCGAAGGCACTTTGAAGCTCGCTTCAGTGCCGGGAAAATCGAGCGGCAGACCGAGTTCGCGCTGGACTGCCGCGTAAACCGCGATGACCATCCCGGCCGAGCGCGCATAGTCGATTGCCGGATCGCAGAAAGAATGCGGCCGCGACGTCGAATAACCCCAGCTCTTGCCGCGGCTTTGCGCGCGCAGAAAGTCTTCCTGTTCGAAATAAAAATTCCGGTTGTTGGCGCGCGGCGACACTTCGGTCAGCGGCACCGGCACCGGGCCGAGCTGGGTTCCATAGTATTTGCTGCCATGCACCGCGTGCACGTGCGCAAGTTTTGCGACCGGCTCGACCGCATTGACGAGATTAACGAGCATCGCGGTGTTGATCTCGACGGACTCCGGTATGCCTTCCGGATGGTCGTAGCGCGCCGCGTAGAAAATATGCGTGACATCGCTGAGCGCGCCGAGCTTGCGCTTGCAGTCTTCGCTGTCTTTAAGCTCGACGGCAATCCAGCGCATGCCGGGTGAGGTTCGCGCCGAGCGCGCCAACCCGACCACGTTCCAGCCGCGGGTGGCGACCAGGTGTTCGGCGATGCGGCGGCCGATCAGGCCTGATGCGCCGGCGATGAGGGCGGTTTTGGCCATCTATTCCGATACGCCGAGCGTTTTGCAGAACGGCGCGACCAGCGGGTACTGCTCTATTTTCCACGCTTCGGCGACGATGCTTTCGGCTGCCTGTTTCGAAAATGGGACCTGCAACTGGTCCAGCGTCTTGATCGAGATGTCCTCGTCGGTCAGCGGCCGCCGCGCGCTGCCGCGGCAATCCTTGACGCTCGCTTCGAGCGCTTTGCCGTCCTTGAACACCACGCGCACGCTCGCCGCTTCGCGCCCGACGGCTTCATCGGTCTTTATCTTGATGCTGGCGCGTAGCTTCTTGACCAGCGGATCGCTCAGGACAGGCGCGGCAAGCTGGGCGACGCCGGCGGCTTTGTATATCAGCGATGCGGCAGTCCAGTGCTCGAGGCTCACCACCGCCTGATTGATATTGGTCGGGGTCGGACGGCTCGTCAATTGCTTGGCGAGCGGATTGATCGTCAGTTCGATGCGCTCGATCTGCGCGGGGTCATAAGTATTGTTGCGCGCGATTTCGAGGCAGGCATCGGTCAGCGGATGAATCACGAAGCCGGAAGGGTAGGGCTTGTAGGCGAGGGTCGAGATTTCCCAGAACTCTCCGAGCTTGTCGAGCGCCGCGTCGAATTGCGGACGCGTGCCGAACGAAACGCCGAAGCCCTTGGGGCCTTCGATCAGGGTGTCGTTGCACGTGAAGCCGTGCGCAGTAAGGAAAACGGCCATCAGCCCGCAGCGCGCGGTGTGGCCCTGGATGAACTGGCTGGCGTTGGAGGCGTGGGCTTCGCGCAGCCCTGCAGACTGGTTGGCGGCATGGCCGATGGCGGTCGCTACCTGGTCCTCGTCGAACCCCATCGCGATGCCCGCTGACACTGCGACGCCGATGCAACCGACGAGGCCTGCCATCGACAGGCCGACCGCGTTTTCCGCGGGCGGCGTGCACAGGATATTGCCGATGCGGCACTGGATTTCATTGCCGAGCACGACGGCGCGCACGAGCTCTTTGCCGGAGAGCAGCTGGCGTTCGGCGACCGCCAGGAGCGCTGCGCCGAGCGGGCTGGTCGGATGCGCGATGGTGGTGAAGTGCGTATCGTTATACGCGAGCGCCGCCGAACTCAGCGAGTTGATAAAAGTGGCGTTCAGCGCGTCGAGCTTCTCGCGCCGGCCGACCACGGTCGACGATTTGGCGCCGTTAAATTCGGTTAAGACGGGAAGCGCGCGCTCGATCGCGTCTTCCTTGCTGCCGCCCGCGGCACAGCCCACCCAATTGACGAAAGCGCGCACGCCTTCGTGTTGAATCGCGGGGGGCAAAGCTTCATACTTCGTGGCAACGGCAAAGCGCGCGAGCGCGCGGGTGACACCGGTCATGGCGGATTTCCTTCGGACGAAACAGAATTGTTGTTCGATGATGCGGGGGAAGGCCGATACTGAATTACGCTGCGGCGAATGTCAAACCGCAGACGCGTGCGCGCGCAAGGCGTAAAATCGTTGCTGTACTCGCGTCGGTTTTAAAAATTCCCTCGCCCCAGCCCTCTCCCCACTAACGCGGGGCGAGGGAGCATTTTGAGATTGCCTCTAGTCAATTCATGCCGATGGAGAAACGCATGGCCAGAAAAATTCTTTACGTGTCCCCCGAAGCGCCTGTTGCGGACGCAGCACCCGATACAGAACGCCGCGCCATGAGCGCGGGGGGGCTGCGCATCGGCATACTCGATAACAGCAAGGGCAACGCCGACCACCTGCTCTCGTTTTTGATTGAAGGTCTGCGCGCGCAGGTGCCGATTGCCTCGGTGGTGTCCAGGCGCAAACCGGCGTCCTCGCGTCCGGCTGAGAACAGCGTGCTCGACGACCTGGTGAAGGAGGCGGACTGCGTAGTCAGCGCCATGGCCGATTGAGGGTCCTGCACGTCGTGGAGTGTCCACGACATGGCGGAACTCAGAAAGCGCGGCCTGCTGACGATGGTGATCTGCTCGGAGCCTTTCCTCAAACTCGGCAAGACGCAGGCGCGCGTGTTCGGCGTGCCTGCGCTGCCGCTGATCGTGATCCCGCATCCGCTGGGCGGCCTGTCCATCGACGACGTGAAGGCACGCGCTGCCGCGGCGCTGCCTGAATTCATCAAGCTGGTGAAGGAGGGCGCGCGATGATGGATATGGTGCAATTACTGAAGGCTCCGCAGGCGGGCTTTGAAGTGGAAGATGATTTCGAAGCAGTCAACGTCTATTGCCGCGAGCGCGGCTGGACCGACGGGCTGCCCATAGTCCCGCCGACGCAGGAACGCGTGGAGCGCATGCTCGCGTACTGCAATCGCGCGTGGGATGAACCGATTGCGGCGCTGCCGCCGCGCTTCGGCGCCGCAACGCCGCTGCGGCTGGCGGCGAACGCGGTGATGGCGGGCTGCCTGCCCGAACATTTTCCCATCGTAATGCTGGCGCTCGAAGCGATGAGCGATGAGCGCTTCAATCTCTATGGCATACAGGCGACGACGCACCCGTGCGCGCCGCTCATCATCGTCAACGGCCCGATTGCGCGCGAACTCGGCATTAATTCAGGCCACAGCGCGTTTGGTCCCGGAGCGCACGCCAACGCGACCATCGGCCGCGCGGTGAGATTGGCGCTGGTCAATATAGGCGGCGCCATTCCGGGGCTGGGCGACATGAGCACCTACGGTTCGCCGACCAAGTACAGCTATTGCGCGGCGGAAAACGAAGCGGCGAGCCCGTGGGAGCCGCTGCACGTCGAATTGGGATTTGCCAAAGAGGCGAGTACCGTCACGGTGGTCGCCGCCGAGCCGCCGCACAACATCAACGACCACGAAAGCACGACTGCCGAGGGTTTGCTGAAGACGATGGCGGGCACCATGGCGACACCCGGCGTCAACGATATCCACCATCCGCTGGCCGCACCAGTGGTGCTGTTCTGTCCCGAGCACGCGGCCACTGTTGCGGCGGGTGGTTATTCCAAAGCCGACGTCAAAAAATACCTGTTTGAGAACGCGCGCGTGCCGTTGTCGAAATTTTCCGACGAGAACGTAAACCGCCGCCTGCGCAAGCGCATGCCCGAGGAATTTGCGAAGGCGGGGATGGATGCAATGGTGCCGGTGGCGAAAAGTCCCGAGGACTACACGATCGTCGTGATCGGCGGCGCGGGCAAGCACTCGGCATTCATACCGACGTTTGGCAACACGCGCCTGGTCACGCGCGGCTTGAAGCACGAAGACGGGCGCGACGTGCTGTCGATACAGGAATTGCGCCGGGGCTGACGCGAAAGTCGCTTTACTTCTAAGATTGAACCGCAAAGGACGC
>Ga0114978_10005511_pt1 | contig 10103 bp, 10 predicted proteins | sample S_140212_EF_Meta_FD_87027 | JGI IMG/M metagenome (GOLD analysis project Ga0114978, IMG submission 87027) | Freshwater microbial communities from Lake Simoncouche, Canada to study carbon cycling - S_140212_EF_MetaG | ecosystem: Environmental > Aquatic > Freshwater > Lake | place: Lake...
CAGTAGCTCCTGTAACACCTGTTGCCCCTGTAACACCGGTATAGCCTGTATAACCTGTAGCTCCAGTAACACCAGTATAGCCCGTATAACCAGTATACCCTGTATACCCTGTGTATCCTGTATATCCCGTGTAACCTGTGTAACCTGTGTAACCCGTATACCCCGTATACCCTGTATACCCTGTGTAACCTGTGTAACCCGTATAACCTGTATAACCTGTATAACCTGTATATCCTGTATAGCCAGTAGCTCCTGTAACACCTGTTGCCCCTGTTGCTCCTGTAACACCGGTATAACCTGTATAGCCAGTAGCTCCCGTAACACCGGTATAGCCTGTATAACCCGTTACTCCTATAAATCCCAATGAAAGATTTTCTCTATATGTGAGAACATTACTCAAGGCTGCTACATTACCACGATTGTAATCACCCATATTAATATAATTATATAATACAAAAATATAATTATATATTTAAAAAATCTTAATTACTAGTTTAAATAGGAAAAGGTCTCTGATTTTTTTCAACTACAAGTGGCGTAGGCATAATAAGAGGAATTCTATCAAAGAATGAATATTCAGGGAGTTGTTTTAATTGTGGAACAACAGGGGCTTGAGGTTCTACAAGATTAGTGGAATTAATACCGAATAAAGCAGATTCGATATCTACGGAATTTTTTGAAAAAGATTCACGCGACATATAAGAAGGTAAATAACCTATCTCGGGTAGTGCATCAGTATAAGCACGTCCATTTTGAGAATTTATATAAGATACATGGGTAAAAATACCCCTAAAATCACGTTGCTGATAACAGTAATCGCTTTTTGTATTTTTATTTTGAGTAGAAGCCATTATTTATATTATATATTATATATTTTATATTTTAATTATGTAATTTAATTTTGTAATTTAATTATGTAATTTAATTATGTAATTTAATTCGATAATTTAGTTCTATAATTAAATAACTTTTATTTACTTTTGATTTCATCCATAAGTTTCTTTTTATTTTTAATAAAATCTTGATGCAATAACGTGTCATTTTTGTCATCTAGTAATAAAAAAACCAAACATGCGTGAAATAAATGGAATGTATGAAATGAGAAAAGAAACTGTAAAATAAATTCATGATTTTTATTTTCAGCACTAAAATGGTAATGCGATTCTGCAATTTCAATAAAGTCTTTATTATCCTTTAATTTTTGATATAAGTTGTCAAGCGTCGTAACTATCGCATCGGAGTCATATTCTTTTAAACCGAAAGCGTATAGATACTCGTGGCGATATAATGTATCTTGGTCATCTTCCTCGTCATGTAATTTATATGTGCATAAAAATGTAGTGTTATACATACACATATAAATTTAAAGTGAAATACTTTTAATATATTTTATTTGGAATTGTTAATTATAAATAAAATATATTAAAAGTAAAATATATTTAAATTTTAGTAAAAGGAACAGCATCTATTACATCTATACCGGGTTTTTCATTACTAATGCAACCATTTGTTACTTTTTGAAAATCATAACCATGAACTACTAAAAAAGTTCCTTTGTTAATCCATGGACAATCTTTTTTGCAAAATTCTTTACTAACAACATAGGCCATAGAATCATTCGTTACATTTTTAATGGTTGGTGTATTATCCGGAGCAGCCAAAGAACATAATTTATTTTGTTTAGAACAACAAGGTGCATTTTTTCCAGGTGTATTTTGTGTTACACCAGACTGCCATTCATCTGTTGTAGCCAACCATGCTATTATTGGACCAGGTTTTCCATTATCGTTGGTATGTATATGAATAGCACTTACTTTATCAAGATTACCAAATGAAGCATTTATAGTTATTGCATCATTATTTACACTATATGTTACTTTTACATATTTTGATTTTGCGCCATATGAAGGTTCAGAATTTGTAAACATTTCTATTTTTTTATTACTAGATATAGTTTTAAATAGAAAAAATGTAACAAAAATAGTAATAATTATGAAAAATAATGATAAGTATATATTATTTCCTTTTTTTTTCATTTATATAAATATTACATATAATAATTTTATTATATATAATAATAGATGCTAAATGTTATAATACTTTTACATATTATACATATTATACGCAATAATAATATTTTTACGAGCTACAAGTAGTATACTTTGTTTCACGCTCAATTTCACGAGAAGGAACACCTCCACGTATCCAGCCATTTACTGCAACACCTTCCACCAAGTTAGCAGGATTCGAAACTGTAGCAGCAATAGAGGGAATAAGGGGATACATTTCGTTATTAACATAACATACCTCAGATGAAGGGTTGACGCTCTTCTTGTTGATATTGTAGTCACCTTGCCACAAACGTGTTTCAACGAGAGGGTTTGATTCACCTCTACCAAGAAAAGGAACAGTCTTGAAAGGACGCTCAAACAAACTAATACGGCAACGCGGGTGTGTCATGATGCTGCCATTAAACAGCTCACTATTTGTGTCGACATTGCAGCCACCGACACCGACTTGGTGACTACCGGAATAATTAACACCAGGTTGCGATGTAGCAAAATCAATGGGGCGCTTCATATTGCAATCGGCGGAAAAGAAATTATGTAACATATAATTGCTAGAATTAAGGTTTTGTATATTTCTTTGATCCATTCCACAGTTGTCGTTCCCGATTCTGCATAAATTATCAAAAACGTAATCTTTTACAATAGCCATAGTTGTGTATTTATATGTATATATATATATTTTTGAAAATATAATTTACTAAATATTATAATATATTTTCAAATGTAATTAATATATTTTCAAATGTAATTAATATATTTTCAAATTTAATTTAACATATTTCAAAATAATAAAAGAGCAATATTTTATTAATTATATGTTCCACCCAATCTTGGCTGATTTCTTCCAAGAGCAAATTCATTTCCTTCTTTTGCAGAAATCATGTCTCCAAAACAGAAATTAGCAAACCCTGCCTGATCATTTGGAATCGTTGTATTTGGGTTTGTATAAAAACTTCGCATACTATAATCAAAACTATAGCTATCTCCTAAATCACTGAACAATTTACGTTTAATATGTTCCTTTTGTTTTGCCGTTTCATCGGAAAAAGTAGTATCTACGATATAATCTTTCGTATTTTTATTTATATCTTTCTCAACTTCTACATTGAAAGCAGGTGCGGCTTCATTTCTTTTCGGATTATAACTTATTTCAGGTAGAAGAACATTCATCATAGGGTTGTTTTCTTTCGGCTTCGTATAATCGTTTTTGACTTCATCGTATAATGCCGAATTAACAAAACTCTCTTTTATTTTGGTAGAAGAAGCACTTCCTGCAGCACCGCCAGTCTTCTCTTCTACTTTCTTTTGATTAGATTGAACGTGATATAAAATAGCAATTACACCTAAAGTTAATATACATACAAATATTATTCGAAAATTTAATGTAACTAAATATCCTAAAAGTGACGCTATAATTACAAACCTACTAATAGCATTTAGTTTCTCCATATTGGTCATATTCGGGTTAGGCCATATCTCCGATATCTGTTTTTTATTGAATAAAATCGTAGGTTCATTTAACCAGAATGGTGTTGTTGGTATCTTATCCATTATATATATATTCTTAATTATTTTTTCTTATTTTTTATTCTTTAATAGCAATATTTCATATATATGCAATATTGAATTTTTATTTTTTATGTTTATTCTTCTTCTTCTTTTTCTTCTGAGTTTCTGATGTTGTCTCTACGTTTTCTACAATATTAATCGCAGACTCTCCTACATTAGTATTCACACCAGAAACGGGTTCTGTAGATAACGTTGTTGCTTGCTTAGCGGTTCTCGGAGTCTGTTGAATTTGTTCGCCCGAGGAAGCAGTATAAACAGAAGTAGTTGGTCGTATATTATTGTTTGCAGATTGTGTGGGCTTCTGCTGTTGTTGCTGTTGTTGCTGCTGTTGTTGCTGTTGCTGTTGCTGCTTCTGTTGCAATTTTGACTGCATTCTCTCTTTCATTTTTGCATTTTTCATATTTTGCTGTAAATGACTTTGAAGTGCACCCATATTTACTTTACCCCCTTTTCCTCCTAAACCAGCCATGCCTCCTAATCCCCCTAATCCGGACATTCCTAGTTTACTCAACATACTTGATAAATCCCCCATACCAGGCATATTTTTCATATTGCTTAGTAAGTCGCTTGCCTCTTGCATAAGTTCGCTTTCTTTAAGGTCTCCCGTTTTAAATTTATCATCAAGTTTTTTGCCTACATTTTTAACCATATTCATTAGTTTACCAGGATTCTTAAATAATTTTTGAAATACTGAACCCATATTTATATTTTCCGCATTTTCCATATCTATTCCCAAATCAAAATCGTTTGCAGTTTCTTCTGCAATTTCTTTTGCAATTGCTCCAATCTTCCCGTTGAGAAGTTTAGAAATATGTTCATGTATGGCTTCAGGATTAGGCATCTCTGGTGTTTTTTTAGATTCAGTGCCTGCATCTCCACTACTAGCATCGTCGGCACCACCAGCACCACCAGCACCACCAGCACCCATATTATTAAAATTAAAACCCGGAAACTTTGACATATCGATTCCCTCCATACCAGGCATTCCCTCTGCAGAAAAATTCTTAAACTGTTCTGCAAACTTTTCAAAATCTTTCATATCTATTCCATCACCAAATTTCGGAATTTCTCCTGATGTTCCAGCTTCATGTGATGAACCATCTTTTGACTCCGCACCGGCTCCACCTCCAGCACCAGCCCCAGTTCCCATAAAAATATCCTGCATGTTTTTAATCGTCTCCTCCAATTTGTTTTTAAGTTCATCTTCATTAATCGCTTCAAATAATTTCGCAGTATCTCCAAATGAATCCCTATCCGAAATATTCGTAATAATTGAAAAAAGAATAAGCTGCAAATATTTCCAAATTGTATCACGGGTATTCTTTGAAATATCTGGTGTATTCCATACCTCCCTAAAATCGATTTCGGGCAAGAAATGCACGTCTACATATTCCTTTTTATCCTTAGCACCCTTACCATCCTTACTATCTTTACCATCCTTGCTAAAAATATCAGCATTTTTATATAAAATATCAAAGAACCGCATAGGATATACCTTTTTAGAATATTCATACAAAAATTTCACCCGACTTTCATCCAACACTTCTTCAGCAACTACGTTACCGTCATTTTTAACAGAAACGACTACAAAATTATCTTTTAATTTCTCACTATATTCGGGAAATGTGGTAGTAAAATCGTTTATAAAATCGGTTAATACCTTTTTAAACTCTTCGGGAACAACTTCTGCTTCCGATTTTGATTCTTCTTTTTTATTCATTTATATGTTTAATTTATAATTTAGTATTTAAACCCTTTATAATTTAAAACGCTATTTTTATAAAGTATTATTTTTATAAAAATGCATTTACTATTTAACAATATAATTTGTATATTTCTATTAGTTCAGTATTTTTATCCTCTTGAATTCGTAAAATACATTCTTTGATTTTATCTAGTAAAACAACAATTTTATCATCAATGACTACTTTACTTATATTATCATCCGGATTAAAACGGATAAATATCCATTTCCCACTATAGAGCATATACACATCATCATACCTAATTTCTTCGTCTTTTGGGTCGTATCCACGATGTCCGAATTCATCAGTTTCAATTGCCAAAATAGTATTACCTATTATTTTTCGATGGTCTATACGACGACGATGTGTGCAATCGCAACCACCAGTATATAATGGCGTGTCGTGGATAAATCCTTCATATATGGCGTTGATGGCATTTCTTACCATAATTTCTTTGGTATGAGTGTATATTTTTTTACTGCGTTCATCATTTGGAAATACTCGTTTGAAACAAGTAGCACAGTATCCATCGTAATCAGATGAACCACACCTTGAATCTAGCCAATCTATACAATTGGGACATCGTTTTCCTCCACCATGTGCTATACATTTATCTGTTTTGTCTCGAGCACTTGCTTGACATCCAGGTTCAATACATCGTTTTCCTCCACCATGTGCTATACATTTATCAGTTTTGCCTTGGGCGCTTGCTTGACATCCAGGTTCAATACATCGTTTTCGTGACATTATGATTTTATTATTTTATATACATTTTAACATTTTGATATATACATATCAATTTTATTTTGAAGTTTAAAATGTTAAAATATAAAAATGTGTAAGCGTAGTAATAATAAATATACTCTTATTTACTCTTCGCTATATAATTTGGACAAAATGCATAAATTTTTAACATATTTAAAAGATTTCTCTTGATTTTCTTTTCCCATATTTCTTATAGGATCGCGCAATTTATCTATATTTTTTACAATATCATCTGAAGATTTCAGATAAACAACATCATTTTTATAATCTTTTTCTATAAAAAAATTAATATTATCATTTGTAATTTCTGTCTTATAAGGAGAATATATATACGTATACCATATTTTTATAATAAGAGACGGATTTACCTTTTTAATTATAAATAAAGCTGTTTTTATTTTGTTTATAGACATATCTTCCACGAAAACATATTGCACTTCATCTATAAACTCAAAAATTTGTGTATTAAATGCATTCAGTATTAAATTCTTATCCGAATTTATATCAGATGACGTCATATTATATATAAATAAACACGTATATGGGTATATAGTATTATTTAATATTTTTAAATGTTTTTAAAATATTATTATTTAAATTTACGGATATGTAAATGTAAATATAAATATAAATATAAATATAAATGTAAATATAAAATTAACTAAATCTTACATTTTTTTGTTGTTGTCTTTGCTGGTCTTGTTGTTGTGCAACTTTTGGTCCAATTGATTGTATTTGTTGTTGAAACTGTTGTTGTTGTGAAAATTGTGCCTGAAATTGTTGTTTCTGTTGCTGCTGTTGTATAAATTGCTGCTGGGATGGATGTTCGACTGCTTTGGCTTGTTTGTCTGGATTAACTTGTATTTCGCTCTGTCTTTTTTGCTGTAAATTTTCCAATGATACACTTCCGATTTTATCAGGAGTATAGTCTTCTTTTGGCGATTCTATTCTCATATTACTATCAATTGTAGCATAGTTATACAATTGTCGCATCCCCCCATTACCTTTTGCAGATAAGTCATCACTTGTTTGGTCCCAGAAACTATATGTGTCGGATGCTACACCATATCCACCCATACATTCATTATTTAATGAAAATGGTGAAGGTTCTCCATTATTATTTGTTGCAACCATATTCATTGCAGTATCGTGTGGTTGTAAGTGTGCTAAAATCTGGTCACCATATAAAACCTGGTGGCCTTGTTTCATAAGCAATAAAGCAGGCACACGATTTACTTGTGGAGGCATGATAATTTTTTCTCCATTTTCAAGAATAATATACCACGATCCGGTAGCCCCTTTGACTCTTTTATCGATACATAAAAAATGCAATTCTTCTTTAATATTACTTTTTGCTAATGTCTGAAGAATTTTTTTAGATTTTTCACAGAAGTTACTATAATATAAAATACTACTCATAATATAATTTACTACGAGTATTTATCGTTTATTTTAACTCATTAATTAAGTTATTTTATATTATTTTGATTATTTTGATTATTTTTTAATGCAATGATAGTTAATTATTCTTATTATTCTTATTATTCTTATTATTACTTATTGCTTATTAATTTTCCTTAATTATATTAATGAAAAATTGATTTAATAAATTGTATAATAATAATATAATAAGAACAGCAAATTTACAAACAATGGAACCTCGTATTTCAAATCTCGTAGAAGACAATGGTTTTCTAAAATTTACAGTGACTGATTGTAATATGAGTATCGCAAACGCCTTGCGAAGAATTATAATCTCAGATATTCCTACATTTGTATTTAGAACTTATCCATATAATGAAAATAAAGCCGAAATTACACATAATACTACTAGATTTCATAATGAAATTATTAAGCAGCGACTCAGTTGTGTCCCTATTCACATCGACGACATGGAATTTCCATATAAAGATTATATTATAGAAGTTAATGTAAAAAATGAAACAGATAATATTGTATATGTTACTACAAAAGATTTCAAAATAAAAAATATCAGAACAGATGTATACTCCGATGAGTCGGCAGTTAGGGCAATATTTCCTCCATCGAATAAAACTGGAGACTATATCGAATTTGCGCGTCTTCAGCCTAAACTATCAGAGAATATCGATGGAGAACGACTTACATTTCGATCCGGTCTTGATATCGGGGCCGCGTCGCAAGACGGTTCATTTAACGTTATAAGCACATGTGCATATGAGTGCACACCAGATATAGCAAAGGCAAATGAAGTATGGAGTGAAAAGGCCACTGCTATGAAAAAAAGTGAAATAAGCGAAGAAGATATAGAGATGGAAAAAAAGAATTGGTTTATATTAGAGGCGAAACGTTATTATCAGGCTAATAGCTACGACTTCATAATTGAGAGTGTTGGTGTTTTCGAAAATACTGAAATTGTAATAAAGGCGTGTAAAATTATGATTTCGAAATGTGAAAAATTCTTATACGGTTTAGAACATGGACAAGTTCCTATTGTTCCATCTGAAACGACATTGAAAAATGGTTTCGATGTCACATTAATAAACGAGGATTATACGTTGGGTAAAGTTATTGAGTTTTATTTATACCAGCAACATTTTATAGCCGATAAAACTTTGTCGTTCTGTGGTTTTAGAAAACCGCACCCTCATGCGACTGATAGTATTATTCGACTTGCATTTCATAATGAGATCGATCCTATCGGTGTATCTACATATATTCAAGGTGCAACAAGTAATACTATTTCGGCATTTCAAAAACTAGTAGAACAAATGGGTGGTGATTTGAAGAAATCAGAAAGAGTCCGACTATCTTCCGGTGTCATGTCAGCATCTATGGCAAAATCTGGTAAAAGAAGTGAAAGTCCTAAAAAATCAGGTGCTGCAGCGGTGGCGTCAATGTCGGCAATGTCGGCAATGTCGGCAATGCCCGTTGTATCGGCAAGTGAAAAAGATAAAGGAGAAACAGGTGAATCATTAAAGTCTAAAAAACCGAAATCATCCGGTATTAAAATAAATTTATCTACTGCAAGTGCAGTTTTAAAGAAAAAAGAGGAAGGGGAAGGTGAAGGTGAACTAGGAGAAGAATAGTTGAAACATATCCATAACTATAACTATAACTATAACTATAAAAAATTGTATAATATTATTTCATATATAATATTATATATGGAATAAGTTAATTTGTCTAATTTTTTTTCGAGTGGTCTGATATTACATTATAATATAATCCAATCCTTTTTTGGTTTATGCCAAAATGGTAAATAGTATACTTCTGCATCAGTTAATATTGCAGCTATATAACTAAAAGAACTTGCCGACGTTACTAATATATCTGAACCAACTAATCCTATAAATGTTTTAGTTACCACTTCATCAATATGAAAAATAACATCATCGTTTTTATAACAGTTAAAATTTTCAATATTTCCTTGTAAATAAATATGAAAACATAAATCTTTATTTTCTTTATTTTCATATTTTTCACGAATATGATTAATAACATTTAAATAATATGAATCTTCGGTATTCGTTCCTTCTATGCGATCATCATGAATATTTGGTCTCCTAATATGAACAGCAATATTAAATTTATTATTTTTATAAACATCTCTATCTTTATTTTCCCAAAAACATTTCTTGATTTTATTAATTGATGGATTATTAGTTGTATATAAATCTATATTTTGATCAACAACGTCATATATAAACCCCCTACTAGAATTATTAATATTATAATCATTTATATTTTTTATATCATCATAATCATCATAATTACCTTGTATATTCATGCAATTATTTACATTTTCTATAAAATTAATATCATTATTATAGTTATGATCCATATTTTTTATTTTTTTATGAATATAATCTAAATTATTAAAATTTGCATATAAAATATAAAAAACAATTGACTGGAATTGTGAACCAAACCCATCTTTTTTATCAATGAATATTAATTTTTCTTTTTCTTTTTC
>Ga0114978_10005515_pt1 | contig 10099 bp, 14 predicted proteins | sample S_140212_EF_Meta_FD_87027 | JGI IMG/M metagenome (GOLD analysis project Ga0114978, IMG submission 87027) | Freshwater microbial communities from Lake Simoncouche, Canada to study carbon cycling - S_140212_EF_MetaG | ecosystem: Environmental > Aquatic > Freshwater > Lake | place: Lake...
AACGACAGAACAACATCTTATCGATAGATATTTTATCGATAACGACATTAAACAGTTTAACATAGATACGTTCAATGATGCGATTGCGGCAACTATACCGTGGCAACGCAGAATCGGAATGATTGATATCGGAGAACTGGGAATACCACGCATTACACCTACATATACAGAATACGTTAGAACACTATTAGAAAGAGAAAAACTTATGCAACAAACTATTAGACCTATGAATGAGATGAGTAAGCAAATCATCATTGATTTACAACAAGAACTTATCAACGCATATGAGAGCCGCGAAGCTTATCTATGTGGTCCCGACTGGAATATGGTCAAACTATGGGACGAACAGATTGACTATATTATTAGAGAACTACAATATTTAGGTTATAACGAATGAGAGACAACGAACTACTAATCTGTAAAGATTGGCGGTTCTGTAATGTACAGAATGGCGATAAGAAGCCATATCCCAACAACTGGCAAAACAACCCACTAACATTACAACAGATTGAGTCCAGTAATATCGGACTACAACTTGGTCAGCATAGTAATGGCACTTGTGCTATCGATTTTGATGGCATAGAAGCTATTGACTATTGGACTGATATATTCCCACAATATCCCATCGATCAACTGAATACGATTATGTGGACCAGTGGCAAAGAATATAGATTACAGGCAGCTTTTATTGTACCAGAAGAATACTGGTCAGTACTAAAACGTAAAGTTGTTAGTAAGTTAGAGTTTAGATGGGGTGGACAGTCAGTAATGCCGCCAAGCAAACTAAATGATGGAAGACAATACACTTGGATTAATCCGCCAAGTAATACAATGTTGCAACCATTACCAGACGATGTGTTAGCATATTGGCTAACATTGATTTACGAAGATATGACCAAGTATGATAATGTTGTACCACAACAATATCAAACAACTACGGTTGATGAGGAGTTCGTCAATATATTACTAGAAAAGATACAACATAAAGTTGGCAATCTCCGTGGTGATTATGATTTATGGCGAACAATAGCTTGGGCTACGTGTAGTTGTATAGGCATCAGTTCAGCAAAAATGCTATTACAATACTATTGGCCCGAGAAAACAAAGAAAGAAATGCCTACACTAATGAGTTGGAAGCCTCGTGCTAACAGCCCAAAGATTGGCACTCTTATTAAACTAAGTGGTATTACACTACTAGAAAGACAGTTAATGGAGTTAGAAAACAAGTTAAGGAGTTTAAAATGACTAAAATGGATATGGCAACTAAAAAGAAGATTGCCACAAAACGACAAGAAGTTAGAAATCTACGTGGCGAATTGGCAGAATACCAAGATGCCAGAGAACAAGACAAATTGTCTAATGAAACTATTGACGATTTAGATAGATTGATTGATAGAACAAAAAACAAAATCGAAATAGCCCAAGCAGAATTAGTAGAAATGGGTGATGTTGTAGAAGAAATCAACCAGATTACAAAGAAGCTTACTCAAAAAGAAGAAAATCAACTGATTGAACAGCTTATCAAAGATTACTATATTGGATATCTAGTGCAAGATAACAAGTTTATCTATTGTTTACAAATGGCAAATAAGAATTGTCCAGGCGTAATCAATCCACAGTTTAATAGTGTAGATGCAAGTAAGATCGTACCTGTTCTTAACAAAATGAGTAATCAAATATTGCATTCAGATACAGACAATATCAAACGATTGTTTCAGATTACTAAAAACGATTACTACAATATGACTGGCAGTTTTAACACTGAAAAGTGGGACGATCTTATGGTCTACAATAAAATGAAGATAATAGAAAAATATTGGGTGCAACCGATAGAATGCGATGACTACAATAAAGATTTTGATTTTCTATTATACTGTTTAGGTGGCGGTAAGCAAGAGAATATCGAACATATAGAGAAATGGATCGCATACAAATGGAGATGGCCAGCACGAAATGCTAACATACCTAATTTAGATATTGGTGGCTATCCAGGTGGTAATGGTAAAGGTCGTTTCATCGAACTACTTAAAACTATCTTTACTCACGGTTGCGTAGTACCTGCCGCACTCAAAGAACTAACAGATGGATTTAATGCAAGTTGGGAAACAGCAGTTATTCTTTACTATGACGAACCAGCTACTGGCGAACTACCCGAAGGCAAACTTAAAAACGCTACCGGTGGTGAAGAACAACGTATTGAAAGAAAAGGCGTTGATGCTTATACCGCAGATAGAAACTACAATATGATTTTTACTAGTAATAATCCCAATGGTGTTATCAAACTAGCTGGCACTGGTGCAAGTGGCGAAGATAGACGTTGGAGTGTAACCACTACTGATAAAGTTATGGTCGATGAGATTATTGCAATTGGTATAGATGAAGAAGGTGCAAAAGTAAGAACTAATGAGATTAACAATCTAATCAAAGATCGTACAGAAGCTGGTAAATGGCTGTATCATATACTTAAAAAACACGATGTTGAGAATATGAGCTTACTACGACCACTGCACGGCATAGATTATAAGAAACGATTTGAAGACCAGAAAGATACAGTACAACTTGTATTTGATAGTTTGATGCCGGTATTTAATGAATGTGGTATCATTACATTAGACGTATTAGTGCAAGCAGTACACGAACTAACTAATAACACTAAACTTACAGTACAGAATATTAGTAAGAAGTATCAAAGATATCTAGACCAAAGTAAAATCAAATATGAATATATGAAAAAAGAACGTGTTCGATTAACATATGATGGTTGTATCAGTGAAACAGTGCAAAAGAACTGTTTTAAGCTACCTACTAGTAATACTAACTATGGTTTAGATTATAAGTTGTTTAGTACCGGTGTGACCGCTCCTGATAAAAATACGAAATTGACCAGTGGCCAGTTTACAATCACTATCTAAATGCCAAAACCGTTCACACTTTTTAGCTGTTTTTGTGAACGATTTTTTTTAAAAAACGCTCCAATCGACTTGGAAAGCACTTTTGTGAACGATGTGAACGATGTGAACGGTTTTTCAGGTTTTCGCCTGGATAACAAAAAAATATATTTTTTTTATATGGTGGTTACAAAACCACTGAAACCGTTCACATCGTTCACATAGTAAATAGGCTACAAACTGGTTAACAAACAAAAATAACCAAATACATTATGGAAAATAAATAATATTATGAAACAAAAAAGTTACACAAGATATCACAGATACGACAGTAATGGCGTAAAACACATCAAGCGTTTTGAGTTAGGTGTAGTGCCAATTGATACATTAGACGAGGGTTATAGTGCTTGGATTCGTGGCACTGGTCCGTTTGCGCCAGAAGCATTACACAATGTTACTGAAGGCATTCGCAAAGCTTGTACTGGAGTGCCAAAAACTCCAGAGCAAAAACAAAAGATGCGTGAAGCAAAGTTAGGTGTTCCCAAAACGCAAGAGCATAGAGACAATATGCGTAAGAGTTGGTATAAACGTAGAGAACTGGAAAATAGTACTATACGATATATACTTGATGAAATACAACCCACGTCAACTACATCTGCAACATAGTTCTGTATTGCCTACTACTGCAATAAAAACTAGCATCATATACAAGTATGATAAAAAAACTAATGAATGGGGTTTCTCAGCGTGGAAATGTCAACATTGCGAGACCACATTAAAGTTTGCTAACAGCGTAATAAAGCACAAGACTACGTGCAAACAACTAAATACTAATAAGAAGAAGGATGTGCCAAATGCCAATACAAGTAGTGATGATTAAAGGACAAAGAATGTATCGTTACGGCGATACAGGTAAGCCATATTTAAATCGTGCTGATGCAGAGAAACAAGCTGCCGCTATTCACGCAAGTGGTTACAAAGAACCAATGAAGAAAGATAAAAACAAGTGATTGAATATACATATAAACTATACCGAGATGATGACGAACAGTTAGTCGTTACAGTAGACCCATTGGTTAAGGACATTGAAGTATCATTAGAGAAGATGATGAGTATGAATGTTGATGACTTATCCGACGATAACAAACATATCTTTGAGATGAAAATATTAGGCCTACGTACCATACACCAGTTTTTGGGCGCATTGCAACAAGAGAATTACCTCAAAGAATACAAAGCTGGATTAACTACCGAACTTAAAGGTAAGGTAAACATTGATACTAATCAAGTGATCGATAGTATTACTAAAGGAGCATTACATTGAGCGAGTTTAAAGGCATTATAGACAAGCCATTCTATGTTGGTCACATAAAGAATTTTGATAAAATGGTCACAGAGCTGTCGCCGTTTATGAATGAATATGAGATCGACCAATGCATAAGTTTTATGCACACACTACAAGATACAAAGAACGATATCAATCCAAGTCCAGAAGATTGTAAAACACAATTACAAATAATGTTGGGCCGTGATAGATTTTTAGAGCTTACTAAACAATGGGGTCAAAAGAATCAAAAGTTTTTAAGTGTGTTTGGATCATTGAAGTATCGACTAAAGACTGATGGCAGTTATTGGGATGGTCTCGATGAAACTGACAATATAGATGATTACGAAAAGGTTTATATATGAAAAGTATTTGGGACAAGATTAAGTTAGCATTCGGTAGAAAGCCACAAGCTGATATACTATTGCCTGACTTACCACGCGGCACAACTATTACAGTAACACCGCCAGTAAAACAAAGACGAGTGATCGTAAGGAAACCAAAAGATGTTAACAATACGTGAACGCTTAAACAATCCAGGCATTGTAAGAGTATATCTACAAATGATCCGTAACGATCACATAGATATCGTAAAAGATTTACGCAAGACATTGAAAGACCAAGCTGAAGGTCACAGTAAACAAATAATGCTTGAAGAAGAATTCGTTAAACGCCTAGGTGTATGAGCATTAAAGATTTTATGGGACATTGTTTTTGCGATACACGCTTTGGTCAATTGCGTGAGATGATACAGATTGGATCAGTAGAGTTAGTATTAGACATACAACGATTAAACAATGAGTTAAAAAGAAATCATAGACACCAAGAAATAAACAGTCTATTGAAGGAGAGATTAAATGGGTTATAGAGCAACAGAAGCAATGGCAGCTAACGCAAGACGTGGGCTAGCTATGCGTGAGAAGGTTAGCGCAAGCAATCGTGGCGGTACCGCAGTAGGATTAAATCGTGCAAGTCAGTTTGCAAATAGACGAGAAGTAAGTTTAGATACAGTTAAACGTACCTATAGTTTTTTAAGCCGTGCAGAAGTGTATTACAAGCCAGGACAGAATACAGCAGGTACACAAGCATATCTATTATGGGGTGGACCGCCAGGACTTACTTGGGCTAGAAACATATTACGTAGTGAAGGATTATTAGATGACTGATGAAAACATAGAAAAGCCAAAAGCAAAACGTGGCGGAGCTAGACCAGGTGGTGGTCGCAAAAAGGGATCAGTGCAGAAGTTATCAGCATTGACCATATTGCAAGCGATTGAGAACAAAGACAAACCTTTTGCAGAAGGATTTGCAGAAGATTATCACAACGCACGAATGGGTGATGATAAACATTTACTACAAAAATACCAGAGTATGATACTGAATAAGGTTGTAGCAGATAAACAAGAGATCGATCACACTACACTTGGTCAGAGTATGCACAACAACTTTAACTTTCCTGCTATTGAACTAAGTGATTGGCAAACTAATCTGCCAAAGATTATCACAACTAAATGAACAACATAGAGATTCCTTTGTATGGTGAACAAAACACTATCTTGCGTGATTGGCTCACTACTGATAAGCACTGCGTTGATATAGTGCCGGTTGGTAGTGGCAAAACGTTTCTAGCCGCTATTGCACTGCCACTGTTCGCATCAGACCCTCGCTATCATAAAGGAAAAGATATTATCTATAGTGCCCCAACAGGACAGATGATAAAATCTTTAATATGGGAGCCACTGAAACATAGTTGTATGAATCATTTTGGATTAGTTGATGGTAAAGATATCAATAACTCCGAACTTACAATCAAGTTTCCTAATGGCGTGTTTATACGTTGCAAAAGTGCAGAGCAACGTGAGAACTTACGTGGATTAAACGTAGGCGTGTGGGTAGCAGATGAAGCCGCATTGTATACGCAAGATACATTGCAAGAGATAACAAATCGTTTAAGACCACGTGTTGGTCAAGCTGATACACAGGGTCGATTGATTGTGATTAGCACACCAAATGGCACAGGTCCACTGCACGATTTGTTTACATTAGCATTGGAAAATCCTGAGAAGTATGTTGTTCGTCATTACAATTATCTACAAATGCGTAGTGGCAATAAAGAGTTTATCGATGAGCAGAAACGTATCATTAGTCCATTGAAGTTCAATCAGGATTATATGTGTCAATGGGAAAGTGTTAGCGATGCATTCTTCTACACTTGGGAAAAGCACAAATATACACGTGAGATTAAAGATTTTGGTGGTGATTTATACACATTCCACGATTTTAATAAAAGGGTTATGTGTGCTACTGTTGCACAAGTAAAGAAATCTGGTCATCGTGATGGTACGATAGAGATATTAAAAAGTTATGCGATTCCTGATTGTAGCACTGAAGGCATTGCAGACGCTATTAGACAAGACTTTCCTAAACGCAGAATAAACAGTATCATTGATATGAGTGGAACGCAAGTGAATAGAGATACAACAAGTCCATTCGGTGTTACAGATAGGATTATTTTAGAGAAGTATGGCTTTACAATAGTGAATACACGTAAAAGTAATCCATTGATTACTGATACAGACAACACAAGCAATGCGTTCATCAATCGTGGTGGATTAGTTATAAGTCCTGACGATAAGTTCTTATTAGAAGCAATGCAAACGTATCATTTTGAAGATGGATCTCGCAAAAAGTTAGTCAAGTATAACGAAAGTCGTTACGCACACATTGACGGATTAGGTGATTGTATTCGTTATGGCATTCATAACTTATTCCCTATTCAACACGAAAACACATTAGGTATACAAGAGTATTTGAACACTGATGTGAAATATACAAGACAAAATCGCCCGGGCTTAGAGCATATGCCTGAGAGTCCATTGTATCCGGGTGGCCCAAGTTGGGAAGAGATTATGAATGGCGATGTAGTAGAAGATTATCAGGTATGGAGTTAATATGACAAGATATGCAGGCGACAGTGGGCCATTAATCGATAGATTATTAAGAAAAGTTGTAGTCGATCAATTGACTGACTGTTGGGAATTCCAAGGCGCAAAAAACAATATTGGTTATGGTATGATACGAGATGGTAAAGGTATGCGTACAACACATCGTGTTAGCTATGAAGAACATAGTCAAACTAAAATACCTGCAGGATTGTTAGTGTTACACAAGTGCGATAATAAATCTTGCGTCAATCCACAACATTTATGGTTAGGCACGCATCAGGACAACACAGACGATATGATGAGTAAAGGGCGCCATAGACCGTGGGGTGGTGGTTCATATGGTATGTTGGGTAAAAAACAACCACGTACAACTTGTCCTCATTGTAACAAAAACGAAGCTAACAATTTGTACGCAAGATATCACGGAGATAAGTGCAAGTTGTATCAAAGCATAAATACATTATGCACTATAAATCAACAGATTTCGCCCTAGGCAATATAAAGAGACAATACAATGTACAACAACAGTGATTTACTAAAACGCAACGCAGTATACGACAACATCTATTTGCAGATGTTATCTTACCAATATGCATATCTTGGCGGCATCAGCTTCAAGCAGTATGTTCGTAAGAAAAGACCAAGCGAAGATAGCACACTTTATTTGGATTTGGTAGCTAACACAGTAGCACAGCCTATCTGTCGTTACATTGTTGATACGATTAATGATGTGTTATTCGAGCCAGGCATTAAGCGCAATTTACAATTTTGCACGCCACAAGGCAAAGCAGTAGCTCCTGAGACTAACGAATGGATTGATTTGTTTCAGTTAGATTGTGATTTAACCAATCGCAGTATGAATAGCTTTATGGAAAACGTAGGCGATTTAACAAGTATCTTCGGACATTGTTGGGTTGCCGTGGATATGCCGCAAGCAACCGAAGGCAATCTAGGTAGGCCTTACGTATGTGCGATAAGCCCATTGGATGTATGGGACTGGGAATTCGACTACTATGGCGGCAGACCATTATTAAAGTATGTTAAGATTAAAGAGATGGAAGAAACAGATTGTTACTACATCAAATGCTATCATTTGGGCGATGCAACAACACCAAGTTATTGGGAAAGTTATGAAGTAGAAAAAGGCCCTGGTAAAGAACAACAGCCAGCTAAAAAGATTGGCGAAGGTCAATTCCCTGCGGGTATGAGCGTACCTGTGTTCATTGCATATGGTCGCAGAGATCCTAGAACAATGGAATGTGGCGTAAGTGATATCGACAGTGCAACAGATGCACAAAAAGAATACTATAAACTAGAATGCGAGAAGTATACAGCATTACAGTTTGCACATACCATCATTCGTGCAGATAAAGGTATTTCGGTACCAGTTCACGCTGGCGCTATCGTTCGTGCTAATGAAGGACAGATTGAAGCTATACCAATTGACACAGGTGATGTAGACGCAATTATTCGCACACAAGATAATATATTAGAACAGATAGAAGCATTGACTGGACTAGGCGGATTACGTACAAGTAAAAACCAAGTTGCAAGTGGTGTTGCTATTATTGAAGAACGTAAACAACTACACAGATTAGCAAAGAGTAAAGCTAGGTTGATGGAAGTTACAGAAGAAATGATTTACACTTATGCCGCACGTTTTATGGATCAACGTTGGGCTGGTGAAGTGCATTACAACACCGACTACGAAGCACACGATACCAATTATAGAATGGCATTGATTAGTAAAGCTAACGAAATGGTTGGCGACAATGAGATTGTTAAAGCACTAATCACAAAAGAGATTATTGCTATGTTAAGTCCAGCAGAGGATATACCAGAATACGAACAGGTCTATATCAATACTATTCCAATTAGTGATTTAAAATCATTGATGCAAGAAAACAATGACGAAGTATTAAGCAGAGATTTAGAACCTAGTATGATACCAGAACACGAAAATTATGGTGAAGAAGATGGTAAAACTCAGGCTGAAATAGATAATGAAAACGGAGAAGCAGACAACACAAGCATACTAGGTGGTGCTGGTACTCCTGTAACAGATGTAGGTATAACCTACTACACGAATCAAGTAGCACCAGCATTAATATTAGGCGGTGTTGCGGGTAGATAATACTACTTAAAAACTAATTGTAATAAATACAATACAAACTCGGTGATAACGTAAAATCAGGAAAAAATTAAATGGATCAAAAATCTTTCGTTGGCAACGACAGCCAGACTAATGCAAACCAGTCAGCCCAAGGGCAAGAAGGTAGCGAAGAACAGGTAAATCCTGGTGCTATTCGTAAGAGTACTACACAAAGTTTATTGAATGCCCTTAGCAATGCTAGTGGTACCAATTTTACTAGTGTAGAAGATGCTCTTGCTTATGTTGCTAGAACATCTGCTCAACAACTCGGTGGCAACGTACAGCCAGTGGAACAACCAAAACAACCACAAAGTTCAGGACGAGTAACAACTAACGACTTGCACGAACGCTTTAATGAACTTTCACAAAACCTTGCACGTAAAGAGCAAGCATTGCGTGAGAAGGAACTTGATAGCGATATTCAGCGAGCAATGGGTGACAAGTTCGACAGTGATTTGATTGATTACGCATTGAATAAAGTCAAAAACAATATTCAATGGAACGATGATGGCACTTATGCTATCGTCAATCAAAAAGGTCAAGAACGATATGGTAGTGATGGTATGCCGCTTACAATCCAGGGATTAGTAAATGAAGTAGCTCAGGGTAATCCTAAGTTATTAAGACAGAGTAACGCTAATTCTGGATCCGGTTTAAGACCTGGACAAAGTAGTTTTACTGGTGCGTTAGAAGAAACCATACCAGACTATTCACGTGACCCTGCCGCATTCAATGCGTGGGCTAACAAGAATGGTTTAGGTAAAGGTGTAGGCTTAAAAGGTCTAGGCGT
>Ga0114978_10005516_pt1 | contig 10098 bp, 6 predicted proteins | sample S_140212_EF_Meta_FD_87027 | JGI IMG/M metagenome (GOLD analysis project Ga0114978, IMG submission 87027) | Freshwater microbial communities from Lake Simoncouche, Canada to study carbon cycling - S_140212_EF_MetaG | ecosystem: Environmental > Aquatic > Freshwater > Lake | place: Lake...
ACTCGGCAAATGCGCCGTACAGCTTGAGGGCGCGAACCAGCAGCCTGCGGTTGATGATGCCCAGTTGTTCCTCGCATTGCGAGGCCAGGCTGGCCAGGTCGTCGACGGCGATTTTTCGGTAATTCTTGCCCATGGGCGAGAGGCCCGCCGCACGCGCGTAGGCGACGTCGATTTCATCGAAACGACAGGAATCGAGTGACGCGGAAACGTGATACAGGTTGTGCTTCAACTGCGCCTTGAAGGCCAGTTTGATTAGAACCGAGGCGCAATAGTCAACCGGAACCACATCAATGCATTCGGCCAGATCGCAAGTGAACTGCTTTAGCGCGTGCGCCATGCGAAAGACCCAAAAAATACTTCCCGAAGGCCCGCAGCCCAGAACGGTGTGCCCGACAATAATGGAGGGCCTGACCACCAACAAGGGCAGGGTGGGCAGTTCCTTGCGCAGCTTTTCTTCGGCCTCGAGCTTGGAGGCGGTATAGGGAACAAGGTGCTCCTCGATGTCTGCCGGCGAACCCCAGACTTCCTGAACCGGGCTGATGACATTGGGACCGCAGGACATCGCGGTGCCGACCTGGACAAAGCGCTCCAGTTTCGCGCGCCTGTGAACCAGCGCCGCAAAGGCGAAGGTGCCATCGACATTGACCGGCCAGATCTTCGGGCTGTTGGAAAAGGTCGCCAGTGCCGCGCAATTAATGACGTGTGTGACCGTTGTCAGGCGGGTGCTGTGTTCCAGTTCATCGAGATACTCAAAGTCACCGCAAATGACCTGCCCTGGACTGAGCGTGTTGATCTTTTGCTCGTCAACGTTGAATCTGGCCAGATTGGCCTGGACGCGCATCAGGCCCTCGATCTTGTTCTTGGCGCGCACGAAAAAACTCATGTTCGGCGCAGCTTCGGTGCCGAGCAATTCGGCAACGATGGCACCGCCCAGAAAACCGGTGACCCCGGTTATCAGGAGATGCTTGCTTACCATTGGGGGCTTGATCATTAATTTGTCCGGGAAAACTGCCGGACAAATTATATTCGATACGACAAACTCAAGCGGCGTCCCCGGCATTGCCCGCATCAGCGGACTTGCCTGTCGAACGCGACGATCCGTGGCCGGAATTGAAAATCAGGTACAGGCTGGGCAGCACGATCAAGGTGAGCAGGGTCGCCGAAATGAGCCCGCCGATCACCACCACAGCCAGCGGTCGCTGCGTTTCAGCACCAATGGCATGCGACAAAGCCATCGGCAGCAAGCCCAGCATGGCGAGGAGGCCGGTCATCAGCACCGTGCGCAGGCGCAGCATCGAGCCCTCCAGCACCGCCTGTTCGGCCGTGGCGCCATGGTTTTTCAGCTGGTTGTAATAAGTGACCATCACCACGCCGTTGAGTACCGCCTGCCCGAACAAAGCGATAAACCCGATAGCGGCCGAAACCGACAACGGGATGCCGGTGATAAACAGCGCGAGGATGCCGCCGATCAGCGCGAACGGGATGTTCAGCACGATCAGCAGCGCGCTCTTGAACGACTGAAAGGCATCGAACAACAGGATGAAAATCAGCAGGATGGACAAGGGCACGATAACCGACAGTCGCGCCATGGCGCGCTGCTGATTCTCAAACTCGCCCGACCAACCAATCGAGTAACCCTCCGGCAGCTTGAGCGCCTCACCCACCCTCGTCTGCATGTCGGCAACCACACTACCCATGTCGCGATCACGGATAAACACGCCCACTGAAACCACGCGGCGGCCGTTTTCACGGCTGATGTTCATCGCGCCGCCGGCGGTGCGAAAGTTCGCCACCTGCGCCAGCGGAATGTTCAGTCCCGAAGACGTGGTCAGCAGGATGTCCTTCATGCTGGATACGGAGCGCTGGGGCTCGGCCAGACGCACCACCACGCTGTAGTGGCGCTCCCCCTCCCACAACTCGGTCGCCGCCTTGCCGCCGAGGGCCATCTCGATGACGTCCTGCACATCGCCGATATTGAGGCCGTAACGCGCCGCCTGGGCGCGGTCGATTTCCACGCGAAGTTGCGGCAACTCGCCGTCGCGATCAATAAAGGCGCGCACCACCCCCTGCACCCCGTTGATCGATGACAGCACCTGCCGGCCGGCACGCTGCAACACCGCCAGATCGTCACCGAACAGCTTGATGACAATCTGTCCGTCGATCTGCGAGATACTCTCCAGGACGTTGTCGCGAATCGGCTGCGAGAACGAGGGTTCGACACCCGGGATGGCCGACAGCACGCGGTCCATTTCCTCGATGATCTGCGACTTGGTCTTGCCCTCCCGCCACTGCGACTCGGGTTTAAGATCGACCAGCAACTCGGCCATGTTGATCAGTTTGGGGTCGGTGCCATCCTCCGGCCGCCCGGCCTTGGAGATGACCGTGTTCACCTCCGGAATGGTCTTGATCTCGGCGCGCACCCGCGCCAGCTCGCGCATGGACTCGGCCACCGACACACTGGGTGGCAGGGGCAGGTTGACCCAGATCGACCCCTCGTTCAGTTCGGGCAAAAACTCGCTTCCCAGCTTGGGCACCAGCGCCAGGCTGAGCGCCAGCGCGACACCGGCGGCGGTGAGCACCAGCTTGCGCCGGGCCAGCGACCACACGAGCACCGGTTTGTAGGCGCTACTACACCAGCGCATCAGGCGGTTATCCTCGTGCGGCAGGTTCTTTTTCAGCCAAAAACGGCATAGCAAGGGAACCAGCGTCAGGGACACGATCAGCGAACCGATCAGCGCCGACACAACCGAGTAAGCCATGGGCGCGAAAATCCTGCCCTCATGCCGCTGCAGCGTGAAAATCGGAATGTGCGCGGCAATGATGATCAGCATCGAAAACAGCGTCGGCCTTCCGACCTCAACGGTCGCATCAAGAATCCTGCCGAGGCGTCCTTTTTCATCCTGATGGCCGTGCGGTTCTGTCAGTTTGCGGAACACGTTCTCGACCACGATCACCGCACCGTCGACAATGATGCCAAAGTCCATCGCGCCGAGGGACAACAGGTTGGCTGGAATGCCGATCAGCGTCAGGCCGATAAAGGTCGCAAGCAGTGACAAGGGGATAACCAGCGCGACGATCGCCGCCGCGCGGAAATTCCCGAGAAACAAGTACAGCACCAGCGCGACCAGTAAAGCGCCCTCGAGCAGGTTGGTAAAGACCGTTTTCAGGGTCTTGTCGATCAGCCAGGTGCGGTCGTAGAAGGGTACGATCTCAACGCCCTTGGGCAGGCCGCCCTTATTCAGCTGTTCGACCCGCGCCTTGACCTGCGCCAGCACCTGGGACGGATTTTCGCCCTTGCGCATCATGACGATGCCCGTAACCACATCATCCTCGTCGTCCTGCCCGACAATGCCCTGGCGCGGAATCGCACCTATGCTCACCTGCGCAACATCGCGCACCAGCACCGGAGAGCCGTTGCGTTCGGCCACCACGATCATGCCGATATCGTCCGCGCTGGAGAGCAGCCCGATGCCGCGGATCAGCATCTGCTGGCGCCCGTTTTCGATGTAACCACCACCGGCGTTGGCGTTGCCGCGCTGCAAGGCGCCATACAGTTGCTGCAAGCTGACCTTGAAATCTTTCATGCGCCCGAGGTTGGGATTAACCTCGTACTGTTTCACCAGTCCGCCAAGGCTCACCACATCGGCCACGCCGGGGATGAGTTTCAACTGCCGCAGCACCGTCCAGTCCTCTATGGTGCGCAGCTCGCGCGACTCGAGGTGCGGCCCCTTCAGGCGGTAACGGTAAATCTCGCCGATCGCCGTGGACAGCGGCGCAAGTTCGGGCTGCACGCCCGGGGGCAGGTCGGCGCTGCGCAGTCGCTCGGTGACCTGCTGGCGCGCAAAATACGCATCGGCCTTGTCGTTGAATGTGATGATGATGAAGGACAGGCCGAACTGGGTGTGCGAAAACATGCGCACCGAATTGGGTATGCCGGCCAGCTCGACTTCAATCGGAATGGTGACCTGCTTTTCCACCTCTTCGGCGGCACGCCCCGGGTAGAGCGTGATGATGTTCACCTGGGTGTCGGAAACATCCGGAAACGCCTCGATCGGCAGGGAGTTAAAAGAAAAGATGCCGGCGCCGACGAACAACAGCGCCCCGAGCAGCACGAACAGCGGCTGGTGCAGCGCATACGAGACGATTCGCTTTATCATCGCTTCAAAGACCCGGCAAGAAAACGATAGCCATCAGGACGGCGGCGCACATCACGGTGCCTTGGCGGCGTTGCCGCTTCGCACGTCCTGCAACACCTGCTGCAGCAACAGCGCGCCCTGCACCACCACCTGCTCGCCCGCCTTCAGGCCGGATGCAATCACCACCTGACCGCCTTGTTCAGCTCCGACCGTCACCGCGCGACGCGTAAAACTTCCAACGCCATCTTGCACAAAGACATAACTCGCCCCGCCCCTGAAAAACACCGCCTTGGCAGGCACTTGCACATCGGCCCTGGCCGGCAGCGTGATTTCAGCGTTGATGAACATCTCCCCTTTTAGCTTGCGCGCCGCATCGTCGACCTTGCCACGCACCCTTATCATGCGGGTTGCGGGATCAATAAAATCGGAGACATTGGTCACGGTTCCGGTGAACGCCTCACCCGGATAGGCTGGTGCGCTGATCGCCATCGCCTGGCCGCTTCGTATGCCGGCCAGATCGCGTTCCGGCACATCCAGCTGCACCCACAGGTGTAGCGGGTCTGTCACCACAAACTGTGCGCTTGATCCGGACATCTGGTCGGGCCGCAATTCCTGCCCCGGGTTGATGTTGCGCTCCACCAGCAGGCCGGCGATCGGGCTTTTTAACGGGAAGCGCTGGTCTATGGACTCCGCTCGTCCGCCGTACATGCGCAGGCGTTCGCCGGTGCGTGCCAGTTCTGACTCTGCGCGCGAATGATCGGCTTCGGTGGCGTTCAGTTCCTTGCGCGCCAGAACGCCGTGTTCATGCAGGTCTTTCACCCGCGCGAGATTCTGTCTGGCGAGCGCGAAATCGCTGACCGCCTTGCGCGCCTCGGCCTGGGCCTGGCCAAAATCAGGGGACGAGAGCGTCGCCAGCACCTGGCCTTGGCCGATCTTGTCTCCAGGCTGCGCAAAAATACGCTCCACCCTGCCGGCAAAGGGTGCGTAAATGCGCACCGTGCGCTCCTCATCCCAAACGATACGGCCGTTCAAGCGCACCGTCACCTTTTCGCGCACGCCCGCCTTCTCGATCGCAAAGGCGGCCAGTTGCGGGCTGTCCTGGGTAAAGACAATGCGGTTGTCGGACACCACCGGCGGCTGCGGCTTGGCTTTCACGACCGGATCACCGCACGCTGACAGCGTCAGGCAAAGAAACAGGACCTTGTGGTGCAAACGCATCATCATTACTCCGCTAAAGTGGTGCTCGCGTTCCACGCGGCAAGCGCCTTTGCATGATCGGCCTGCGCCACCGCCGCATCGATTTGCGTCGCCCGCAGCGTGCGCCGCGCATCAAGCAGATCCATGATGCCGATCGCGCCGTTCTTGTAGGCATACTCTGCCGCATCGGCGGAACGCCGCGCCTCCGCCAGCAGGCCGTCGTCGTAACGGCGCACGCGGTCGGCCGCCGACTGCAGGTCGGACCACGCCCGTCCGAATTCGCCCGTCGCCTGCGCGCGCACGCGCGCCAGGCTGTCCTTGGCGGCGTCGTAATCGACCTCGGCCCGCCGGATTTCACCGCCGTAGGCATGGCGTACAAAAAGCGGTATGGAAATGGCGAAACCAAGGCTATTTCCGGAGCCCTGTTGGTTTGCCTCGCTTTGCGGCCAGTGCTCGAATTGCGCGCCCACGGACACGTCGCGCGTGCGCAACCTGCGCGCCAGTTCGCGCGCGCGCTCGAAGGCCTCAAGGCGCGCCTGCGCCGCGCGCACATCGGGGCGGCGATCGATCAGTTCGGCCGGCACGCCTTCGGCGAGCGACGCATCAGGCCGCGGCCAGGCGTCGGCCGCGCGGAGCAAGCGCGCATCCCCCTCCCGCCCGACGATATAGGCCAGCGCCAATTGGGCGCGGGTCCTGTCCGCCTCGGAGGCGCGCGCGTCGTTGCCGGCACGCATCGCATCGACGCGCATTCGTGCCAGCTCGGCCTGCGCGATATCTCCGGCCTTGAGCCGCAGCTCTGCCGCCTCCAGCGATTTGGCGAACAAGGCGGCGGTGTCCGCAAGCACGGTGCTTTTTTCCTGCGTCAGCGCCAGTTCGAAATACGCATTGTGTAGCGCCAATCGTTGCTGCCGCTTGATCTCGGCGAAATCGGCATCACTCGCCGCTTCAAGCCGTTCGGCGGCGGCGACGCGCAACTCACGCTTTTCGCCGCGCTCGATCAACTGGTCTATGCGCACCGTCGTGTCAACAGTCTTGTCGCGCGGGCCGCCGGCGCCCACGCCGCGGCCGGGATTGATGTTTATGGTCTGCAGGCTGAGCGTTGGATTGGCGCCCTGGCCGGCCACCATCGATTCGGCGCGGGCCGATTCCTGCGCCCGCCTGGCCGCCTGCAATTCGCGGTTGCGTTCGAACATCATGCGCTCGGCCTCGACAAGAGACAGCGCTACGGGCGCGCGGCTCGGCGTCTGCGCGCACACCAACGCCGGCGCCGCTGCAAACAGCAGCGTCGCCGCGACAAAACCCTGTAGGCTCCGTTTAAACTGCGTTATTGCAACTATCACAAGCTTGCCTCAGCATCGCGTTTATAAAACAATGCGGCACTGTATGCACCAAACCTGTCATCCACCTTTCAAAACACCGCCTTTCCACGGGAATCCGTTCTAAACACATGGGTCTGCGCATTCTTATCGTCGAAGACGACGCCGTGCTAGCCGACGGCATGAGCAGCGCGTTGCGCAAATATGGCTACGTCGTCGACTGCCTCTCCGACGGCGCGCACGCCGACCAAGCCCTCACCACCGAAGACTACGACCTCGCCATCCTCGACATCGGCCTGCCGCGCATGGACGGCTTTGAGGTGTTGCAACGACTGCGGGCGCGCAAGCTGAAAATGCCCGTGCTGGTGCTGACGGCGCGCGATGAACTGGCCGACCGCGTCAAGGGGCTTAACCTCGGAGCGGATGACTACGTCATCAAACCCTTCGAACTGGTCGAACTGGAGGCGCGCATACGCGCCCTCATCCGTCGCAGCATGGGCGAAGCCTCGCCCGCCCTCGAAATCGGCGGCCTCACCCTGGATATGGCCGCAAGGCGTGTCCTGCTCGATGAAAAAACACTAGACCTGACGGCGCGCGAGTTCGGTGTGCTGGAAATCCTGATGAGCCGCGCCGGCCGCGTCGTCAGCAAGGAACAACTCAACGAGCGGCTCGCCGGCGGCGCCGAAGATCTGGCGGAAAACGCCATTGAGGTCTATGTCTCGAGGCTGCGCAAAAAAATCAACGGCGCCAGGGTCACCATCCGCACCGTACGCGGCTTTGGCTACCTGCTCGAGCCCGCGCCAGGCGGCTGACCATGCCTGCGGCCCCAACCCTCAGCCTGCGCCGCCAACTGCTGTTGCGGCTGCTGGTGCCGCTGGCCGCGCTGTTTTGCATAGGCGCCGCGGCTTCTTACTATATCGCGCTCGGCTTTGCCAACAACGCCTACGACCGCGCGCTGTACGACTCGGCGCGCGCGCTGGCGCAGCAGGTCAAGGTGGTCAATGACCGCACCGTGGTCGACCTGCCGCGCGCCGCACTTGAAATGTTCGAATGGGACGACCTGGATACCACCTACTACCGCATCAGTTCGGCGGGCGAAGGCTTTCTTTTCGGACACAAGGCGATGCCCGACCCACCAAAGGCGTTCGGCGACGATGCCCGCGCCCATTACTACGACGGCAGCATGCTCGAACAGAAGGTGCGCGTCGTAGCCCTGCACCTGCCCGTGGGGCCGAACGGTTCACCGGTGAACGTGCAGGTGGCCGAAACGCGCAACAAGCGCATTCACCTCGCAAACGACATCCTGTTGACGCTGGTGCTGCCGCAACTAATGCTGATCGCCATGGCCGGCGTACTGGTCTGGTTTGGTGTGAGTAGCGGCCTTGGTCCATTGCTGCTGCTGGAGAAGGAGATCGCCACACGCACGCACCGCGACCTGTCGCCGCTGCCCGATCACCGCGTACCGGCCGAGGTGCTGCCCCTCACCCATGCCATCAACAACCTGATGCAACGCCTGGGTCAGACCCTGTCGGTGCAGCACCGTTTTATCGCCGACGCCGCACACCAGCTGCGCACCCCCATAGCCGGCCTCAAGATTCAGATCGAGCGCGCGCTCTTATCCACCGACATGGACGAGATCCGCCCGGCATTGGGCCAGTTGCAAACCTCGGCCGAGCGCATCGCGCACCTGTCAAACCAGTTGCTGACCCTCGCACGCGCCGAGCCAGGGGCAAGCGACGAGACGCGTTTTACCGATATCGACCTCAATGCGATTGCGCGCGAGACCGGAATGCTCTGGGTGCCGCGCGCGATCGAGCGCAACATCGACCTTGGCTTTTCCGGCAGCGACCGGCCGGCGCACATTCGCGGCGACGTGCTTTTGCTGCAGGAACTCATCTCCAACCTCATCGACAATGCCGTGCGCTACGGCCGCGATGGCGGCAGCATCACCGTTTTGGTTACGGCACTGCCGGTGCCGCAACTCATTATCGATGACGACGGGCCCGGAATTCCTGAACAGGAGCGGGGCAAGGTGTTCGAGCGCTTCTACCGCATGCCGGGCAGCCCGGGTGGTGGATCCGGACTGGGCCTTGCTATCGTGCGTGAGATCGCACAAGCGCACGGAGCCGAATTGCAGCTTGAAAAGCCCGAAGGCGGGACCGGAACCCGCATTCGCATCACCTTCGCACGCACTTAAACGGAACACACCATGCTGGTATTGGGCATAGAAACCTCCTGCGACGAAACCGGTGTCGCCCTTTACGACACCGCGCGCGCCGGCGACACCCCCCTGGCAGGGCTGCTCGGGCACGCCATCCATTCGCAGGTCGCGATGCACAACGAATACGGCGGCGTCGTGCCCGAACTGGCTTCGCGCGACCACATCCGGCGCGTTCTGCCCCTGGTGCGCAAGATAGTCGCCGAAGCCGGCGTCGGCATAAACAATATCGAGGCCGTCGCCTACACCCAGGGTCCGGGCCTCTCCGGCGCCCTGCTGGTCGGCGCTGCGGTGGCGGCGGCGCTCGCCTACGGCCTGGGGGTTCCGGCCGTGCCGGTGCATCACCTCGAGGGTCATCTGCTCTCGCCGCTGCTGTCACGCGATCCGCCGTCCTTCCCCTTTGTCGCCCTGCTCGTCTCGGGCGGACACACGCAATTGATGCGCGTTGCCGCAGTCGGCGACTACACGCTGCTTGGCGAAACGCTCGATGACGCCGCCGGCGAAGCCTTTGACAAAAGCGCAAAGCTGCTCGGGCTGCCCTACCCCGGCGGACCGGCGCTTTCGCAACTGGCCCAATCGGGCAAAACCGGGCGCTTTCGCCTGCCCCGTCCGATGCAAAAAAGCCGGGATTTGGATTTCAGCTTCAGCGGACTGAAGACGGCGGTGATGCTGGCGGCAAGGGCACCCGGATTTGGCGAGGCCGACCGGCCGGACCTCGCACGCGCGGTCGAGGAGGCCATCGTCGACGTGCTGGTTTCAAAATCGCTCGCCGCGCTGGAACAAGCGGGCATGGACAGTCTTGTGGTGGCCGGCGGCGTCGGCGCAAACCGTCATCTGCGCGCCACGCTGAACGCCGCTGTGGCCAGGCTCGGCGCCCGGGTCTATTACCCGGAAATGGAGTTATGCACCGACAACGGGGCCATGATTGCGCTGGTGGGCGCGTTGCGGCTTCAAGCTGGCACCGGCGCGGTAAATCCGTCGCGCGGATTTACCGTCAAGCCGCGCTGGGATCTCGCCTCGCTTTAAACAGCGAAGGCCATAGCCCCCCATAACACGCGGGCACGGGGGCACGGGGGCAAGACTATCGGATCAACGCGGATCGCCGGCCTTTACCTTTTGGCCGATGCGGCTTTCCTGTCCGGCCAGCAACTTGCGGAGGTTAGCCTCGTGCCGCCACACCAGCAGCAAGGAGACGCCCAGCACCGCAGCCGTGTAAGGCGACAAGCCGAAC